>Ga0208767_1000002_pt1 | contig 160251 bp, 167 predicted proteins | sample VirMetDEL_Mar_21_FD_184514 | JGI IMG/M metagenome (GOLD analysis project Ga0208767, IMG submission 184514) | Aqueous microbial communities from the Delaware River and Bay under freshwater to marine salinity gradient to study organic matter... | ecosystem: Environmental > Aquatic > Marine >...
TTCTACATCAAGAACGATAATACTGTTTGCTCCACGCACTTCTTTAAAAGTTTCTGCTATTGCTTCTGGTAATGTTAGTTTATCACACTTACTGGCGATAACATTAATAAGCACTTCTGTGTCTGTACCACTCTTTATATCGGTAAGATTATAATCTTTCTTTAAATCTAAATAATTTTCTACGATACCATTTTGCACGATGGCGTATCTGCCACTCTTGTCAAAATGTGGGTGGGCATTTAATTTGTTTACTTTACCATGAGTTGCCCAACGAGTATGACCCATGAATGCTACAACTTCTGCATCTGGATCTTTGAATGATAGCATGAGCTTTGTTACGTTACCTACAGATTTCTCTGTACCCACATGTCCATCCTTGGTCACGTAAACAAAACCCGTGCTATCATAACCCCTGTATTCTAAACCCTTGAGCAATTCAATGTTTCGATACAGCGATCCACCATTGGTGGCAAAGATTCCACACACTTTAGGCTACCTCCAGTTTGCGATCTGTGTTCTTTGAGTAGGACAACTCTACCATGTCGATGTAAGCTGACATATCCAACTCACTCACCTTGTTTGTATTGATACCATCAAGAAGAGGATACTTCTGCATTTCTTTCCTGAGTGGATTGAAATACTTTGCATCTTTGTCAAAACCTTCTGGTTCATTCCACAGATGTGACATATTCATTTCTCTACCAAGCTTCCAGACCATATCTAGATCATCCTGATTCTTAGTAATTCTATCATAGTACTCTTGGAATTCAAGTACAATTTGTTTTGCCTTGTTGTCAGTAGTAGTACCAAGGATAACGTCATGGAGGTGACGATCTGAGCATCTGTGTGCGTGTCTAATACCCGCAATCTCTTCTGCTGAGTCTTTGACTAGAGCCTTGAGATAGTCCACAATGAACTCTGGTCCTTCCCAGTTGCTACGATCCTCTAGCTTACGCTGCTTGATCTGTGATGGAGTCATGAGGCAGATAGTCTTGCCATATACATTCACACCATAATACTTGCATAGTAAGTTAAGATATATACTAAGAGATTTATCGGATACGCTTAGGAAGTTAGATAGTTTGCAGTCAGACCTGTCATCACCCCACCTGTTCTTCTTTTTGATGGCAGGAATGTAAATCATATTTTGATCTTTGACAGATACTTTCTCAAACTGGAACTCTCCCCCGTTGCCATTCCATTTGAAGCACTTGACTTCCGCTGAGTATACAGAGGTGCTTCTATTAGATGAACGCTCTGGTTTTGGCATACTAGATGTGAACACTACGTTCTCAGGCTTTGCATCACCAAGCTTGTCTAGAAGTTTGTTGTTGTCCTGTGTCTCGTCGTAATAGTATGGCTTGTCTGTGCCACCAATCAGGTCTTGTCGTAGCTTGTAGATGTATACATCGTATCCTTGGCTACTGTAGCCTCTGTTGGAAAACTCTTCTTTGAGTGTATTACGGATGCGTGTCATGCCACCTCTTGGCAAATCATCTATAACAAAACGAGTGTCTCTACGGAATGGTACAAACTCTGAGTCTTTATTAGTTTCTGATTTGCTACGATACCCAGACTTGTGTAGATGAGTCAGGTTGAGGCTTGATACCTTGATCTTGTTTCCAACCATCTCGTCAAATATATCTTGACCATTCCATTTGATTGCCTTGTTAAGACTTTCCATTGCTTGTTTTACAGAATGGCACTGTTGTTCAATCTCAACATACTTTTTACGTGCAAGGTATAGTGTAGGTTGCTGTTTGATTGCATCCTCTACACTTTCTTTGATATCCTTGATAACAGACTCGATAACATTACGAATGTTCTTCTTTGTCTCTGAGGTGTAAGACAATGCCTCACGACTTGGTGTAATATCTACATCGCCAATGTTTAGGTGTAGTCGTAGTCCACTTGTGTTCCATAGAAAATTAGCAACCTTATCGTTATCATCATAATGATCACCTATTGACTCTTCTTCAACTGGGTATGCAATTTGACCCATGATTACAAAATTATCGTTACGAGAAGTAGTGAAGTCCCACTTGCCATTCTTATCTGTAAGTAAACTACGCTCTGTATTATAAATCAACTCAGCATTAAGAGTTGGACGAACCTTAAAGTATTGATATGTCTTGGTAGCCTCTCGTGCAAAACGATCACAGTCGTTCTTTTCTACTGGAAGTGATACCTTGATGCCATCCCCTTCGTCTGTTGGAACAGTGTCCATCAAGCAGAATGTGGGACTGCCATTGGTATCACGGTGTGCGGCATAGACACGTTTCTCACCATTTTTGAATGCTTCTACAGTGAAACTGTCAGCATAAGCAAATGGTGCTTTACTCCCAAGACCAAGGCAACCTACAGCGTCATTACTGTCATTACGTGTACTACGGAAGTACGTAGTATATAATGTCATACATTGCTCATGAGTCATGCTCGTGCCATAGTCACGAACATGGAAGTATGGTTCAAGACGGGTGGGCAGATGAACTTCAAAAGGACGATCTGCCACACCCGCATCAACATGAGAATCATAAGCATTAGTAGAAAGCTCACGAACTACTGCCAATATCTTATTTGAATAAAGACCATCTGACAAGATCATGAAGGCTTTCGCTGAAGCTTCAATGCTAAACTGATTCTCTTCAAAGTTTCCTGATTTCTCAACGATGTGTGTGCTTGAGTGTAATTTCATTTTGCTAGTCTCCTAAAGTGTGTGTGTTCAATACTTATATCTTAACAAATAAAATTTGCATGTCAAGAATTTTCTGAAAGACAATTTAAATTCATTGATAAAAATGTTTTACGACCATTCTTCATAGTGAACTCTAGCACATCGCAAGAATGAGAGTCACCAGTTTTACAATCGTAAACCTCAACTTCTCTAGACCAAAAATTTTGATCTAAATTATTTAAATCATGGGCATTCTTGTGCAGAAAATTATATAAATCTAACCAAGTCATGTGAATCTCCAATACAACGTGTGAACTATTACCAATCTTATTATACTACTATCATCGTCTTTGTCAAACTTGTTCTTTAATTTTTTTATTACCTTTTTTATGTTTAGGAATATATGGACAATTCTTGCAACCACTACCACAGCAAGAGCCTCTGCTTAGTAAGTATTCTTTACTGAGGGGTGTGGTCATTTACATTCCTGTATTCCTCATCAGTCCACATTTTGTAGACCAAATAAAAATCTCTAGGTTTCCATTGTTTTACTTTTTCTTCACTAGATACTTCTCCCCTTGGAACAGAGAGAAGCATCACCAGATATAAAAAGCACAACCCAATAATAATCCACAAACTTTTATCTTTAATCAATACTTCCTACTTCTCTTCCATTACGAGTAATTGCAGCAGCAAATGCTCTTAAATCTACGTTATCATTAATAGTTCTAGTAGAACCATCTGCATATACGCAGTTCATTACGCCGGGATGCATACTGTATGCTTCACCGTCATTAATAACATTAAAAGGAACATTACCAGCACAATTCTTACACTTGTCGCCATTTTTGTCAACACCATGTAATTTAAATGGCCCTAATGAATCTGCCCAACTAATACATTGATTAGTAGCACCAGTAGCAGTTTTACCGTTACTAGCCTTATAAGTATCAGGTCTACTTGCACACTCTACAATCATAAGAGTATTAGAAAAACCATCAACAATTTCTTGCTCTTTAGTTACTTTATCTTTAATTAAGCAACCATCATCATTAGTTTTACTAGCGTAAGGATCACTACCAGTAGGAAAAATCTTATCTTTTACTCCAGTAAACACTTCATAGTCTGTATAACCAAGTACATTCGGGTTTAAACTTGGTGCAGCACTATCGCTATCTCTACTAGGCCCATCAACACTAGCATACCCACCCACAGGAGGAAGTGCGGTTGGACATTTAAATACAGATGCTTCTGTAGCAATAGCAGCAGTATTTTGCCACCAATGTTTATTAAAGTCATAAAGATTCGCTACATTACCTTGCTCTAAATTTGCAAGGACAAATGCTCGCCAACTATGCTCTGTTCGTGATGGATTACCAAGAGAACTAGGAGTTTCAGACAAATCTTTGGCTTCGACAGTCCATGCAGCAGCAGGGAAATATCTTTTCTGGTCTAGACTCATGTGCATAGCAAGACCTTGTTGTTTTAGATTATTTGAGCATGATGCTCGTCTTGCAGACTCTCTGGCAGACTGAACAGCGGGTAGTAAAAGACCAACGAGAACACCAATAATGGCAATCACGACAAGTAGCTCGATTAGTGTGAAAGCTTTTCGCTTTGTGGTTGTGAACAGTTGTTTAAGGCTTTTAAACATAGTTTTTTCTTTCAATAAGGTAGGATAAAAGGCAGGAGACACACAACGTGCCTAATTATCCTATTATACCCTATCGAAAAAAATACACATCTATAAATAGTGTTAGAATATTATTAGATGTTAATTTTCTTTGCATTTATATCATTCGATTCATACATAAGTTTATAAGCTCTATCGCTTTCTCTACTATTTAAACTACCCTCTTTAAGATACTTTCTCATGGCCTCTTCATCCCAAGGATCAAAAGCCTCATCGTCGAAATAATATTCCCAAGGCTTCCATCTGACTCTGACATGCTGAATATCTGTGATAGTGTTACCATTCTCATCAGTATAAGAGAACTTCACCCAGTACCACTCTTCTGCCAGCATAGCCTCTTCAATAACTTCTATATCTCGATATTTACCAATAACTCCAAATATTTTTAGTCTACCATTTCCATAAAGCCATTGTAATACACCCGGATCTTCAAAATCAATCGGGAAAAATGTATTACGAATTGAATTTGTTACAACGGGATACTTCCAACCAACATACTCCGCATTACATATAAATCCTATCGAGACACCCATAAATAATAATAGGAACTGATAGAACAAAGTTCTCAGTATACATTTCATCTTTTTGCTCTTTTGTGTGTGTGTAAATTTGCATAAATAATCTTTATTACTCATTATATTATACACCTTTCTTTTTTAGGGTCATTGTTTCTGAATTAATGGCCCTTTTACAATCATCTTTATAACACTCGTCACACAGATAAAATATTCCAAAGCTATCTATTTTATATCTTGTTGCATCGTTTGTACACACTGTTTCACTTATGTGGCCCTCCCCCCAATTGACTACCATCTTGTGATTGTTTTCACATTTCTTTTTTTCTATCATTATATTAATTCTTTTACGGGTTTACCATTGTCAATAATTTTTACTGGTCTATCTCCCGGTGCGTACAAATGATTATTGTAATCTATACCTAGCAGTTCATAAATTGTAGCACCCCAATCTTCAGGAGTAACTGGTTTATCAAAAACATCTGTTGCAGTTTGATCGCTAGACCCATGAACATACCCACGTTTAACACCTCCACCCGCCATTACTGTGCTAAATACTTTAGGCCAATGATCTCTACCTGCATCAGTATTTAGTTTAGGTGTACGCCCAAACTCTGTTGCGATACATACTAATGTTTTATCTAACATGCCACGATTATCTAAATCATTTATAAGTGCGGCATAGGCTTTATCAAAACTTGGAACATTATTAGATATACCTCGTTCAATATTTTGATGCATGTCCCATTGACCATATGTGACAGTAACAAATCTAGTCCCTGCTTCCACAAGTCTGCGAGCTAATAACATTCTCATACCAGCAGCGTTCTTGCCATACGATTCTTTTGTTTTATCATTTTCTTGGGATAGGTCAAATGCTTCTACGGCTGGCTTTGATCCTAGAAGTCCATACGCATTTTCATAAAAGTTATCCATAGCAAATACTGTATCTGCATTTTGCTTTTCTTCAAACTGTCTAGAAACAATACTTCTTAAATCTTTACGCTTTTCAAATCTATCTAACGTGACACCATCTGGTAGTGTTAAATCTCTTACTTTAAAATTTTTATCTTCTGGTCTGCTACCCAAACTAAAAGGACTGTAAGCATGACTCAAGTACCCAGCGCCAGCATACTCGTTTGCAATTTCTGGTATAGCTATATAGGGTGGTAGATTATTTCTGACACCCAGTTCATGACTAACAATAGATCCAAAGCTAGCGTAAGTCAGAGCGGCACTAGGTCTATAACCTGTAAACATATCATGTCTACCTCTTTCATGTGCTGTTTCGCCATGAGTCATAGATCTTATAATAGATAATTTATCTGCAATTTTGGCAGTTTCTTTGAAAAACTCATTGAACTCTACTCCCGGTATGGAAGTTTTTATAGACTGTAGCGGTCCTTTGTATTCTTCTGGCGATAGGGGTTTTGGGTCAAATGTTTCTTGTGTAGCATACCCTCCGGGTAGATAGATATATATAACTGAGTTTGCCTTGGCATTTTTATTTACTTTATCATTTGCCTCTAAATACATATAATCAGCTAGACTTAAATTAATTCCAGCAATACTACCCACTTTGATAAAATCTCGCCTATTCATCGCCCACCTCTTCAGCATCAGGATACAAAAGATTCCAGCAAGTATTACAAGTTTGACTAATAAATAGTTCTCTCTCGGCAGATGATAAATATCCCAATGCGTCTTGTATATATTTAGTATTGCCCAACCAATCAAACACATCTTGTTCTTTGGCTACAATGTTATATTCAAGTCCGCATAATTTACAAGTTATATCATATGTTTGATATTCGCTACTTACCATCCTTATTTACTTTCCATGAAAAGAGTCCGTTTAGGTATTTCTTTCTCTTAGTGCAGTTGCATTCTTTGAGTCCAAACCATTGTTTAAATCTCTCTTGTGTGATCCCAACACTGGTCAAAACTTCTTCCACGACATCGCCCAAGCCCTTGGTATCATCACTGGTCAGATGGCTTGATGGGTCTATTCCTCTTCTCTCTAATTCCTGTATAGCCTGATCTAACTCGTTTTTTACTTCACTCATTTTTTCTCCTTTTTTCTTTATTTTTCTTTTTTTGTGGGTTTTTGTCCCTTTTTCTACATGGTTAATTTTATTATTGTGGGATATATACCATAGTATTACGAATGATTTTCAGGAGTTTATTGCCCCTATTTCATTATATACGATAAACGCATAAAAGCCTATAAAACAAGTGTACTAATATACCATATATACTCTATATACATACTCCCATATACGGGAATGGAAATTGATTTTTAGAAATACGTAAATATTGGAAATAACCAGTGTAATAGACGTTATATTAAATAAATAATTACTTATCTAGATTCGTATATTCCTTTAGTAGTATGTATAGGAGTATTAGTATAAGAGTACATGTATGTATAAGGGATATCATGAGATATATTCTAAGGCATACTCTATGGTAGAGATGTACTGGTCTAACTGAACGGGGGTCAACTCAGTGCCAAGCACCGCCATCGTATTTCTATATATAAGTCTATCAGTTTTATTAAGTAATGTTAGCTCTACAAAGGCGCTCATGGAATTATCACTCTCGTTCATCTCTCCAATGAGTTCAAGTAATGTGTCAAAAGCATCTAATTTATCTTTGTCAGTAAAGTCCTTGCCATACTTATCTTTCATGTACTTATAGAACTTCATTTTAGTGGGGCGTTTCATAGAATCCCTCCATTTCATTTGGGCCTTATTATATAAAATAGTGTGTGTAAATCCTCAACTTTGGGCTGATTTGACAAGTATTTTGTATGGAGAATTCCATAGCATAGGTATCATAGATGACTGTCCAGTAGTCATATCAAAGAATGTATATCCTTTTTTACCATACGCACCAAAACCTTTATCCAATACTGTTACAACTTTATATACACCCTTATCCGTAGTATACTCCTTAGTACCATCACCGTTCAGCCAGTACGAACCTGACCTCCCGTTAAAATATATTTCTTGCCCCGGCTTTAGATCCTGCCAGCTAGCTTCTACAAGCCCCTTCTTCTTCGCCTTAGACCTGATACGCTTCATGCGTACCGCTGGGTCTGTTCGCACCTCAAAGGGCGCATCGCAGTGCTTACAGCTTTTAGCCCTAGCTCCAGAGGTCTCTCCACATTCTTTACAAATCTTCTGTCCACGTTTCAGTTTCATAATTTCTCCTTTTTCGCTGACTACCACGATTGGCACGATCTTAATAGATAGACTAAGACACAATAGTTAGATTACTACCATCATACGTACAAAAATATGAATTACTAATATACTGCTTATATCCAGTAATTTCACTTACATCTTCTTTTACAAATATATTAACCCTATATCTATCATCATATACATTCATAGCTTTACACATGAGATAATTATCAGGCTTATCTACATGGTCAAATATCTTTTCACATACTTCTGGGTTATTTTCTATTTTTTTATCGTTTTGCATAATGCCTCCTTTTTCGCTGACTGCCACATTGCCCACGATCTTGTTAGATAGGCTAGTACATTCTACAATATTATCGTCATCTGTCAAGGCCCGACTTGAGCCTTTTTTCGCTGACTGTCACTATTGTCACGATCTTAATATATAGGGTAGTACAAGCAGGGATGAAGCTGTGAATCTAGACTATACTAGATAACTTTGTGAATCCCTACTTATACACCCATATACCTATACTACCATATACCTATCAATTAATCAAATACTTTTATTTATGTATATTATCTATTTTAATATATAGTGCGCCCCGCTCGCGTAAGTCGTTGTCAACAAAGGACTTACAGCGAAACGAAACGGGAGCAGCGAGGCAGGCGTATAAAATATGAATAATGCCTACCCCGCTGCGTCACCGCCCCACTAAGCGGTCAGAGAAAAGGTCTTGTCGAAGTCCTTATCTGTCATGCTTTGGGCCTTAGCTTGCAGGTTGTGCCACTTGCTCGCGGACATCTGCATCAGCTTCCCGCCGATGGTATCGACGTTGACCCATGTTTGACTATCGAAATTCTGTCCTGCACGGGTCAGTGAGTTGATCACGCCGAATAGGTTGTGATGCTCAAACTCATGCTTGACATATTGCTCCAGCGTATTTGTAGCGAGTCGCTTATCAAGTCGGAACTCGTTGGCAACTGCTGCCACAATACCCTTGTGGCTAGTATGCTGGACATCGAACTCCTTGCTGCGAGTGTCGAGGAACTTACGAATACCGTCAGGCAGTATCGACAGTTGGAACTCGATATTCTCAGCGAGTGCAACCTTCAGAGCGTCAAGGTCAATCGTACCTCTGTGTACTTTGTTGACATCTTTGCCCTTCTGTTGTCCCCAGATGCACCCGTTCATGCAGATAGCACGGAAGATGCTAGGATACTGAGAGATTCTACGCTTGCCGATCTCACAGTTAGATATGGAAACCATACCACCATAATCTGTGTCATCGTCTTGACCATAATCCATAATAGAATCAGGTAGGAGAAGATTACCAAAAATAGTATCCTCGTCACCCTTCCAATGTGAATAACGGGCATCGGGTAGAAATTCCTTGAGTGCCTCAAGATACCAGCGATTATCCACTGGAGTATACTTGTCAGTCACGAAGGCTCGACAGGTTCCATCGTTATAGGTACGCAATCGGAACTCTTTGGTTGGGTTCTTATCCTTGACCCTGCGAAAGTAATTGTTGCAGTAGTCTACCATCAGTTCGCCGTCTTGCTTGTCGTACTCTTTTTGGTTACGCATCTCACGAAGTGCGGAAGCACTAGGTGCGTCCATACGCGTTGAGAGTTGCTGCATAGCCCAATCAGTAGGGACAAACTGTTGACCCTGTGGCGTAGTGATGCACAGATCATTATCCTTATTCATATTGAAAATAATATTCTTAGCGGGAATCATAATATCCTCGCGGTTATCAATGTCCGCTTGAACCTTGTTCATGACATCATCATAAGACAATGTTTTGGCCCACCAATCTTTGTGGACATGCGTACCGCCTTGGACACCCTCACCAAACTGCCCCTGCAATGTCTTGACGAATTCACCATCGCCACGAGTCTCAGTGCTTGGGGTCAACTTCTCGTAATCGCTCATATTCAAAACTCCTAAGTGGTTAATTGTTATACCCTGAGTATACTATAGTTATCGTCGTTGTCAACAATTATCTTTAGAGAAAATAATATTATGTAAGTCGTTGTCAGATATAGACTTACAGCCGCGCGGCGCGCCCCGCTACCCCTCTTCCGCACTAAGTACACCTATCATATATACTGTCTTATCAATTAATTCTTCTAAGTATTCTAGTTGTTTGAAATAATCAGTATCATCATTTAGATAATGGTTTTTTTGTAGCTCAACAGTTTCCTCATAGTGAGCGTCCAGTACGTCTGCAATCATTTCATAATCATGTTTAGTAAGTTTCATTGAGTCTATCATAGTTCGTCTACCTCCACATCACAATGATTCAGGCCAACATCAAGAGCGTCTATATAAGTTTCACCTAGACATTTAAGTATAAAATTGTCCTGCTCTTCTGGTGATAGTGTCATGTATTCTTTACCTGTAACGTGTATATCACCACCTAGAAAATCTTCTACTGGATCACCTCCAATGTACTGAAATTCTGTTTTCTCAGGATCACATTCCATCCATCCAGAAAATTCAACGATCAGTCTTTTGTTAGTTACCGTATCCATTCTAGTCGTACTCCTACGTTAAGTTTCTCAATAGCCCGTTCGTCCAGTTCAATAGTCTTGTTGAGTGTGATTGTGTTTCTATTTGGTACTATGGCGCATCCAGAAAAGAGAATAGATACAAGGGTTAGTATAGCCGCAGTATTATAATATTTAAGTATAATCATTGGTGTGCCTCCAACTACCCTGTGCATGACGTTGTTACTCTTTGCCAAAAACTAAAGACCAAACAAAAATCATAATAAATAATTCAATCATAACACTCCAAAATAAAAAGGGGTGACACATGATTATACCACATGCCACCCCTTCTGTCAAGGGGACTACGACAGTGATGCTTCGATCATCTTGTCGCATCGCAGGGTGCGAAACTGTCCGTTTTCGGACTGCACCACGGCGTATTTACCATTCGGGCCTGTACCCGACCGTGTGATGACACCTTCGTGCCACTTGAGAATATTAAGTCGCCCATGCTTGGGATACTTGCAACGGATCGTCTTGCCCTTGCGGACATTCTTAGCTAGTGAAACATAACTCATTTTTCTGAACCTTTCAACTGGTTTTCAATCTTACGGAAGGAAACCGTATCCTTCTCCCCTCGACTATTCTCAACAACTACACCGCTCTTGAGAATCTTAAGAACTCTACCATATTTGGTATTGCTCCCGATACCGACTACAGGCTTCATCGTCTACTCCTTCTGTTCAACGAACTAAAAAGAAATTTTGCTTCTGACAAAGTTAGGTCTTGGGCGATAACTTTGCCCCGTGGTTGTTTGACGGAATACAGCCCGTTACTCTTTTCAATAATCAACTTAGTCATAATTTTTAACTCCTTTGATTGACTTGTTTCTTATTCCCTTAGTATACTATTAATATCGTCACTGTCAACTACTTTCTTTAATAATTTTTCGAGGCGCGCCCCGCTCACCTAAGTCCTTTGCTAATCATAAGTTATATCTATTCCTTCCTTGTCTGCAATTTGTTTAGTATCTATTACATACGTGGTTGTGTCAGCAGTAGTATAGTCCCTGTACCCACGCTCATCAAGATACATATACTCATCAAGTTCATCATTGGAATTGCATTCACGGATAGCTGTTCTGCAAGCATCATACGGTTCCTTATCTGTAGAGAATATAATTTCTAACGTACCTGTCTTAATATAATATTTAGCCATCGGATAGTCTCCTACATACTAGTTCACATAGATCATCTACCATAGTTTCCTTATCTTCATCTGTATAAGTAAACGGTGGTTCTAAGTATCCATCAAAGTAAGATATAATATCTTCTTGTAATTGTTCTTTTAGATTCATTCTTTCACCTCCGTGTATTTATAACCCATGTCTTGATCGCACTCAACACACATCGGTGTGCCATTACATTCATACCATCCGGGGGCAACATCTGCAACCTCATCACAATCTGGACACTGCCAATGATGGTTTACATTATAGTCTGAAATTTTAGTCCACATAATTCACTCCTAGTGGGAAGGAAATAAAACATTCGCTAAACCTTGGACGCACAGTTGACAGTTTACACTATTCTTTGATTTAGTGCAAGTGACAACACCACGACCACGACGAATCTCTGGACAAGTAATATACTTATCATCACCTAATACAACTAACTTCGGCAGATCACTACGCCATTGATCAGCTTTTTTCTTACCTCGTGGACGTTTTGTGGCGATCTTTTCGTCGCTGTCACACCATGCGAACAACTCAAAACCGGCGGCCTTTGCTTTGGCTACATCATCATGATTGTGTACACTTGCATACATAGTAATATACTTACCTAGTATACGTGATAGCTTAGGATCATATATATGAGTATATGCCCACATCTTAGGAAGTTTACCACCTTCAGCTAATATACTACGGCAAGCCCATAATATATTATCTACATACTCAATATCTAATTCAGAGCCATTCTTATAGAAGTCTCCCCGTTCATGCCATCGCAGATCGTTACCCTTTTTTTCTGCATTAATTAGCATGGCACGGATCTTGTTTTTCTCCGTGATTAGATTCTGCATACCGGCAGGGCGAACACCCGGATAGATTTTCTCTAGCTGTTCAGCATAACAGCCGTTACCTAGAAATTCACAGGTTGGCGGGCATGTGTCGCCTACCGGCCTTGAAACAACAATACAATTCTCTTTACCTAGTTTATCATTACCTTTAGCTGTCTTCATAATCATCTCCTAGTGGGTTGGTTTGATTATAATATACTTATCGGCATTTGTCAACTGTAAACTTTAGCGTTTCTCGCTGACTACCTCATAGCCTCATATCCTTTAGGATAGAGTAGGACAATAGGACTTAGGTGCTTGGCCCGTATCAGGGTTTGCAGTTTCCTGTGACACTATCGCATAACGTCATTCTGTGTCACACCTTTACGCCTCTCATGCCCGTCCCGTTCAGGACTCAGATCGTGGTTTGCGTATCCATATTATTGTACGGCGAGTGTGGTAGGAGTTGCACCTACGCGGGTTTTGTTATTTCAAAAACCTCAAAAGTAATATAGGGGTAGACGCTTAAGCCTGAGAATATAACATGCTATAATCCCAATCATTCCTACTACTTTAATACGGCGAAAACTACACGCCCTTCACACTCATTGTATTGGCTGTGGACACTGGGACTTGCACCCAGTAGGTCGTCTCCGATCTTTACACTCACAGACTTGAATGACCGGATCGAGGTCTGTAACGCCTAAGCAACTCTGCTCGCCACATCATCATTATATACTATACATCGTCTATGTCAAGTATATTCTTTAATATTTATGTAAGTCTATATATATCAATGACTTAGCGTTTCGGGGCGCGCCCCTTTATTATATATCCTCATATATATCTTCATCTTGATATACTTCTTCTGTACTAAATACTTGTTGTATTGTATAAGGTATCTCACTAGGATGTTTAAAATCTATGAACTCATCAACTATACCTTCTACTGGATTAGACCATTGACCACAGAACGCCATTCCCGGCTCAAAATAATATGCTTCAACAGTCATATCCAATTTGTTTAATGCTTCGTACCAGCCAAACGGTGGACTCCACGCTGTTTCAAATCGCAAGTGTACCAAGCCATATCCTTCCTCGTCAACTTGCCAATCGCATTCCTCGTCTGGAGTGTATTGTGTTTTACCAAAATCCCACTTCGTACCCCAGTTATTTACACAGTACAATCTTTTGTCTTCAACGCCTTCTGGTACTGGTAGATAGTTCTGTATCACAGCACCCCTCTCGTATGCTCCTGCGAGTTCTAGGATCTGCTCTTTTGTTCCGTGGATCGTCGCTTGATTGCTACACCAGTTCGGCATTTGCTTGATCTCCTGCTGCTTCGTCGTTGGGGAAAATATTACACTCGTCACACTTCTCTATAGTCCATTGTAACAGATTGATATTCATTGTCAATATCCATCCTTTATCATTACATAATTCACACATTGCAAGCCTCCGTATGAGTCCACCAATAAGGTGCTGGTCTACCCTTCTCCCACTTTGCAAAGTAGGCTTTCTCCATTATATAATATTGTCTGTATGCGTCAACTGCATCATCACATTTATATTCATCTTCCATAGCTTGTGCGTATGGTGTATGTGGCCCGTTGGGTATCATGTCAAACATATCACACATCTGATCTATACCATCATGACAACTATGAGTCTTGCCATATCGTAACTGATATTCTTGACATAAAGCAAGACCATGCAAGCACAACCATACATAATTACTTTTAGTCTCACCGGCCCAGATCGTACAAGGATGGTGCTTGTATCCACCAATTAGAGGTGTTCCCTTGCTAGTCAGTGGCATCTGCTCGTCAGTTGCGCCATGTCTGCGTAACGCACTGCCTAGCATCTGGAATGTTTCCACGATCATTTTAGGTATATGCTTGTCACACATCATCTGTGCTGCAATCGCTGCATCTTCGTCTAATACAAATATATTCATCGTTCCTCTACCATTGTGTCTCTGTATTGCCAATCAACACTAAATGTTTTACCAGTTACATCCTTGATGTCAATATCCATTTCAAATAATACTTCGTCTATATCTACATCGTCATCTACGCAGAATTGCATTAGGATTTCTTGATATACTTTTTTCATTGGTCATCCTCAAATATAGGGTCGCCACACTCATCAACTGGAATACCATCTTCATTCATAAATATATCACCATTACGTAGTCCGTCAATAGTGATTTCTAATTTTTCTTGTTCTGTAAACATAATTATCTCCTTTTCTCTACTATACAGTATATCGTCCATATGTCAACAATTATTTAATATTTTTAAGTCCTTATCAGGTATAGACTTACACGTTTTTAGCGCGCCCCGCACCCCCTATTGTGGGAGGTACGAGATCTTTTCTCCTTTGTCTATTTGATCGCGGTATATCTGCACACGCTTCGCGCGTTCAATACTTTCCTCTTCAAAACTTGACATCGTGCAGCGGTCGCGTTCGTCACATTTTCGCTCTACGTCTGCGAGTGAAACACAATCTGTCCTATGATCTTGAAAGTCCAACGGTAGCCAGTGATTAGGAACCGTGAAACATTCTTTTATTTGTTTTTCAAATTGTGCTAGTAGTTGGTATCCGTTCATCCTGTAATCTCCGCATGTTCGAGTTCGTTTTCAATCCATGACATGGCAATCTCTCGCGTGTTACATTCAGAGATCGCACCGCCTAAAAGATCATGAGCCAATCCACACGGTATACCATTATCCATATCATCATGGATCATTTCAAGGTGTTCTTTTAATCTTTCCTCAAAGTAAAACCAGTTGGTTCCTTCGTGTCCAGACTCTTCTGCTTCGATGGATTCTCTGGCAATCTCTCGCCACATCTCATGTGAGCCTTGGTCGTTGTCCATCCACAAATTTACACACCATGTTTCCCAGTTATACCAACCATTGTATTCATTCTTATTCATTTGTTTACTCCTCAATGTTTGAAAGTCTGAACGGTATCATAACATGTTGAGCTACCTTTTGTCTAGCCTCAGTTTCTGACATCGCCCCAACTTCTCCGATTTTATTTCCTTGGGTATCATAAACAACCCAAACACTTCGCGGACGTTTTTCAGGAAAGACGCAGTTGTAATAATCTCGGTTTGTCATTTGTTTACTCCTTATGTTTTACATTATAGTCTTTCTCATATACGCTGTCAAGATAAATCTCATTATTTTTTATCACATATCCATACTCACAATTAGGGGTATAAATACCAACGTAGATTTTGCCATTTAAATAACCCTCGAAACCCACGAACATACTTAATAGTGTAACAGTTGTCAACATGTCTTTTTTCCTTAGTAGTAAACCGTACTATTATATATATCGACATATTAACATACATTCTTTAATACTTTATGGAATAATTCGTAAGTCTATACTGACAAAGGACTTACACGCGATTTGCGCGCCCCGCACCCCCTATGAGGGGGATTGGGGTAAATCAAAGCAAGGAGTTTTTGGTGGACATTCATTCAGGTGGATCACCGTACAGCATATGATACCTGCGATCATAGCGAGGCCGAGTATTTTTAGAATCCGTTTCTGCTCTTTTTTCATTGTTCTCTCCGTAGAACGTTTCACAAATTGACCACATCAACGCCACGCCTACCATATATCCTATAACGATAGACTGAAAATCTAATTCTATTAATCCCATTATTCTATCTCCCATTGTTCTATGTAATCATCGCCACCATACAAGTCTTGACATTCTTCGTAGTGGGTTGGCTGTCCGTCATCTTCCCACTCGTCTACTTCAATAGATTCTATAACGTCACAGTCAGGCGATTGTACCCGACTGTCATAAACGATACCGGCTAGGATGCTGTCAAATTCTGGATTGTCAAAAATGCTCATATCATTCTCCGTTTCTGAATCGTACTAGTAATATGTTAGCTGCTACGCGTACCTCGTCATTAAACTTGTTTTCTTGACAGGTCAATAAGTAGACTTGCAATTTAGGCGTGTCAAATCTGTCAAGTTCTTCGTACAAATTTCTTTCAATATATTCGTTCATTCTACTACCTCCGGCGACATTTCCTGTTCGTGCAATCTTACCATATTGTCATCTTGATCGTCAAGCCATTCCTCATATTCTCGACGGGCCTCGTATGATTCCAACTCTGCAAAGTATTCAAAATTGTACATTCTATTCTCCTTAAATGCACGGGGTGTAACTGCTGAACACTGATACAACTATAACACACAACACAACAACAATCAATAGCAATTCTTGGTCTGATTCTCTCATAACTTGTTTTCTCCTTAATAAGTATATCGACATTTTACAGTACTATCTTTAATCTGTCAAGTATTTTTTCGCTGACTTTCGCTGACACTGACTCCCTCATATCCCTCTATCCTTTAGGATAGGGTAGTACATACGTACACTATCCTCCAGATTGTCCATTCTGCCCAGACCTCCTACCCTACCTCGATGGGCGGGGTTTGCGTAGGACACCCCGCTTGCCCTACCTCGTCATCTGGAGTATCTTGTGTGCCTTGCCTTTTGTTGTCATTTTGCCTAGTCGGTTGCTAATTACCCAACCTTTCACGCCTGCCTGCCTCCACTGTTTTACCTGTGTTGCCAGATCGTCAATTTCTGCCTGCCTTGCGTCATTTACCATAACTAGGAAATCTTGCCTAGATTGCATAACTTCACTGTAATCACCAAACCCCTCCACAGGGGGGCGTACTGGCAATTCTCCGACATTTGTTTCACCCTTGCGAATGTTGCAAGTATGGCACAGCGTTTGCATGTTGCACAGGATAGACTTACCACCTTTCGACTCTGGCACAATGTGGTCGCATTCGAGACTATCAACATCACCGATACCACAAGCACGGCATCGGTTGTTGTCACGGTCGAGAATTAGTTTTCTGAATTTTGCATTGTTATGTTTTTTGATTCGCATCTTTGTATCCTAGTGGGTGAATACCTAAGTCTAATATATATAATCGACCGCTGCAAGCGAAATCTTTATTTAACTATTTTATAATCTTGCATTTTTTCAACGTACATTGCACGGTATCCTTCTTGCGTGTTTACTGTCACAAGTGTTTTACCGTTTACAATTTTCATCTGTTCTATCATGCCCGTTCGTGGCTTGTTGTTATAGACGCAAGAAATTGTGATACCTTTTTTTGTCATGTTTACCATTTTAAGAATCCTTTTTAGTGGGTGAAAACCTAAGCGTACCATACATTATCGACCGTTGCAAGGGGTAATCTTTAAGCGGCCCCGTAAAAATCTAATGAGGCTTCAAAGTGTACCGCTTCGGAATCATCATAATCGACACGCTCCTCAATAACTTCGCAATGCTCAAGACAATCAGGGCAGATCTGAGCATCCGAGTGAACATAGGAACCGCAGCAATCAGAGTGATAAGTGATTTCAAAATTGTTTGACATTTTAAATTCTTTCTATTTGTTGTTTGTTATACTGTCATTATACATACTATATCGACCAGTGCAAGAATAATCTTTAGTACATACGAATATAGTTTCATGCCATACGGTAACAATATATATAATTCTGCCAATATAATACTGTGCCAAATACACACAAAATAACTCCCCCCACGGGCAGGGGGTTTTATCTTGTAGGTGGACAGGTGTACACCCCCCCAATTGACGGGGGGTGGTTGTTACGCAATTTTAAATTTAAATGTATATGTACCACCCAATCCTCTCCCGTCGAACCAAACAGCTACAATTAGGTGGTATTATTCTCGTTAATAGTGTATAATTCCTAATAGGAGATACAATATGAATAAATCGAAACAATTAGAATGTCAATTAGATTGTAAGGCTACAGCAGGACTACGTGATGAAATTATAAAAGATTTGGCTCAAGAAGATCGACCACTAAAGGAATTACTGGATGAGCAAGAATCCGCTGAAAACAAGTTACAAGATAGCGACAGAGAACTTTAGGCCAGTACAAGATAGATCGAAAGCGTTAGAATTACTTGGAACTAAAAACTTACCTAAAAATACTACAGGGGATGAGTTCTATACTTTTCTACAGGTATTTGGCAACACAAACTCTTTCTACTACATTGCAGAACTAACTTGCGAAATAGAAGAAGATATCGCAGAGATAGGCATAGGCCACCTAGTTACTTCTAATGGTAAAGTTTTATTAGTCCGCGAGTCTGCATCTGCTGTAATTACTGAAAATTCTATATCTTCTAGTGACGGTAATTTTCTATCTTTTGCTGAAAGAGATCACACTCAAACTTTAATTGTTAGAAGTTATAATCCCCCTAATGCAGAAGTAACACTTGAAGAACCCAACTCATTGCTTAAGTCTAATTCTGATGGACCTCCTTCTTCCATAAAGATTCAAAACAATTCTGTTTTAGTATGTATAAATAATGAACTAGCATCTGTAACCCTAGAGGAATTCGCTGGCTTGCTAAAGAGGTATTTATGAATATACCCAAGAACATGACCAGAGAAGAGGTACTTGATAAAATTGATCTTGTCGTCAATAGGATATCGCCCAAGTATACATTTCATGGTTATGATCTTGATGATATAAAACAGGAAGCCTTTATGATATGTATGGATGCCCTTAATAGATACGACCAAAAACGCCCATTAGAGAACTTTCTTTCTGTTAATCTTTCCAATAGACTGAAAAATTTTATACGTGATAATCATTATATCGGACAAGATGAAAAGAAACGTAATGTTCTTTGTCCACAGCAACTAGCTTACGAAGCCTCTATTCCACAAGAAGAACTATGTTTAGATGAAAAGGTAGACTTCTCACAAATACAGAATGTTATAAATGAACACTTGCCAGCTGAATATAGGGGTGATTATCTTAAAATGCTTAATGATGTTTATGTTTCTAAAAAACGTAGAGAACAAGTCATACAAATTATAAAGGAGTTGATACATGAAAAAGGGTAGATTCTCCAAAGAAGAAGAAAGAACTATTGGTCGTCTTATTAATAGTATGACACCTGAAGATATTGCTATTCAACTAAATCGTGATACTGAATCTGTTGTAAACTTTATTAAACGTAAATTTAACATAGGTACATCTAGAGAAGAGCAAGCAGCTTACTCATTAGAAAATCGCCCCTATTACAAAGAACTTAGACAACAGTTTACAGATGAAGAATTAGAACTATTTAAATACCACTGGTCCCGCATGGTCTCCCAGTTTAAGAATGACGTACTACCTACAGAAGAGGTACAGATAGTAGATACCATAAAACTTGAATTACTTATGAATAGATGTTTAAAAGGTAATAAAGAAAACATTGAACAAATTAATACATATGACCATATGATACAAGATGAACGAGCCAGAGACAAAGATCAACAAGACATAGACTATATTATTAACTTAGAAAGACAGGTGGCTTCGCTTAGGGCTTCGCAGGAAAGTTTGAATAAGGATTACCGCGAGTTGCAGGCCAAGAAGAGTACTATGCTAAAAGAAATGAAGGGTACAAGAGAACAGCGAATTAAACGATTAGAAGACAGTAAACTTAGTTTCACCGCGTGGGTTGGCACTATGATGCAAGACCCAGACATAATGAAGAAGTATGGAATAGAGATGGAGAAAATGAAACTAGCTATGGAAAATGAAAAAGCAAGACTTTCTGTTTATCATAAATATGAAGATGGAACTATTGATCAACCATTCCTTACGCCGGATACTGTAAAGGACTAATAATGGATTTCACTATATTAGTTGGCTCCTGTGATAAGTACCACTATCTATGGAATCATTTTAATTATTTATTCCATAAGTACTGGGATAATTCTATAGACGTTAAGAAATATATTATAACACAAGAAACGGATGCCAAGTTATATAAATTTGAAACTATCAAGGTAAAGAATGGCACTTTTAGTATAGGCGTTAAGAAAGCTATAGATAAAATTAAACCAAAAAACATCTTATGGTTGCAAGATGATTATTTTCTTAGAAATTATGTATTGCTAGAGGAAATGCAGGCTTATTATGATTTCTTTGTTTCCAACAATGCAGGGCGATTTGGAATACATGACGATAGTGCGTTCTATGCAAAGCTTCCCGTATACAAAAACATTTACAAGCTTCACCAACAAAGCTTATATACAATATCCTTACAGGCTTCTTTTTGGAATACTGATTTTCTATATAGCTGTTTCGATAAAGATAACGAAGAAGACCCTTGGCAGTTTGAAGTAGAAGGAAGTGAGCGTTTGAATAATAATTGCTTACACAGAATCTTTTTCGCAATGCAAGAAAAACCGTGGTATTTAGAGGCGTGTCGTAAAGGTAAATTCACAGAAGACTTCTATAATATATGTAAACAGGAGGGCATAAATGCCAACATTGCTTGATATATTGATGTGCTGGTCTGTTGCTCTAATGGTAGAGCTACCTATAGTATTTCTTTTTATATATATAGCTAGAGATAAAGAATGAGAAAAATAGGAATAGTAGTTATAGCGACGAATGCGTATTTTGCTTTAGGAGTAAAGTTCTTAAAGCAATTTACATTATTTAATCTTGGTCACGACAAGGTAACGTTTTATTTTTTCTCAGATACGGACCCAGCGCCCTATTTACCAAATGATCCGCGACTAAATGTTAAATATATATCAGAACATCACAAAGTGTGGACAGACGGAACTAACTCAAAATTTAAAAATATACTTACTATGGAAGACGAGGATCTTGACTATATTTATTACTTCGATGCAGATACTAGTGTTAGCAGGCCATTTACAACAGATTGGTTTATTGGCGATTTAGTAGGGGGCGAACACTTTGGAAACAGAACGTGGATGCGTGATAAGAAAGCATTTGACAGAAATCCAAGATCTAAATCATACGTACCATACGATACGCCGCTAGAACAAATGTATTACTACGGGGCGTTTTTTGGTGGAGAAAAAGATAAAGTTTTAAATTTTTGCAGGACGCTAAGAGAGTGGCAGCTTATAGATAAGGAAATACCATATGAACCGGGAGTTAACGACGAAAGTTATATTAACGCTTACTTTCATTATAATCCTCCTTTTACCGTAAAGATAGAGGAGTTTGTTTTTAACGTAAGTGATAAGTCTGGAGTTGGCGAGACTAGAAATCCTCATTTAAGTATAGAAACAATAAAGAAAGATTTATTAGAGAATAAAGATAATCGAATAGATATCAAAAATGGAAAGGTCGAAAGGATAATATGAAAGCAATAATCACAGGCATTACGGGTCAGGATGGAAGCCATCTTGCAGATTTACTCCTTGAAAAGAATTATGAAGTTGTAGGAGTAACTAGGAGGTGCAGTGTAGACACAACAGAGAGAATTAAGCATCTACTTGACTTTGATAAATTCAATTTAATCGAGGGAGACATTACAGATGTAAGTAGTGTTATAAATATATTCAAAAATAACGAGAATGTAGATGAAGTCTATAATCTAGCGGCACAGTCGCATGTGGCAAGCTCATTTAATCAACCGTCTTTAACTTGGGATATTACTGGCAAAGGATGCATAAATCTCTTACAGTCTCTAGTAGACCTTGAGATGTTTAGAGTAAAATTCTATCAAGCTTCTTCCAGTGAAATGTTTGGAAGTTCCTACGACATTGATGAACAAGGAAGGAAATATCAAAATGAACAAACTAAATTTATGCCTAACTCACCTTATGCAATATCTAAGTGCGCTGCTCATTACAGCGTTCGTCTTTTTAGGGACGCTTACGACTTACATGCTAGTTCTGGTATTCTTTTTAATCACGAAGGACCGAGAAGGGGAGAGAATTTTGTTACGCAGAAAATAGTTAGTTGGATTAAAAATTATAAAACTTGGAAAGATAAAGTGTGTGTAGGATCAATTTCTTTTAATGACGACTACATATATTGCGACAGAGATATAGGCAATCGTTTTCCAAAGCTACGACTTGGTAATTTAAACGCTTACAGAGATTGGGGCTATGCTGGAGATTATGTAGAAGCAATGTGGCTGATGCTACAACAAGATTACGCAGATGACTATGTTGTGTGTACAGGAGAAACTCATACTATAGAAGAATTCCTAGACATAGCATTTAATTATTCTGGTATAGATGATTGGAGAAATTACGTAGTGGTTGATCCAAAATTCTATAGACCTTCAGAAGTAGATTATTTAAGAGGAGACTGTTCTAAGGTTAGAGAAGAACTTGGGTGGAAACCAAGGTACGACTTGGAGGGGTTAATTAAACTTATGTTAGATGCCAAACTATAGACTTTCAATAGATTTATCTGATTTACAAAATGATCTAAAAAACTACGTATTAACTGGCGAATACTCAATGCCTTTTGCTATGTGTTTTATAGAGGCTTCTAATCCAGATACAGCATGTCACGAAGCTATGAAGAGGTTAATGAAAAAAATTATGAGACAAAAGCCAACTTTAGAAACTAGGATTATATGTAGAAAAATAAGAAAACTTATAAGAGTAGATAAGATAGAGCAATTATGAAAAGGAACTACAATGACCCAAATTATAAAAAATTTAGAACAGAGGTATTAAAAAGAGATAAATTTAAATGCCGTATGCCTAACTGCAAATCGAAAAAAAATTTAAATGTACACCACATACAAACTTGGTCTAATGCTTCTGCGTTAAGATACGAACCATCAAATGGAATTACGCTGTGCAAAAAATGTCACCAATCTATAACTGGAAAAGAATCCCACTATCAATTATTTTTTAGAGAAATTATAAATGGCTAAATATAAACAAGCACCAGAATTTACTGTTATAAAAGACACCCGTGAGCAAGACGGGTACTACTTTAGTAAGTTTAACACATGTTCTGGCATGATAGAACATAAACTTGACACTGGAGACTATTCCATACAAGGATTTGAAGATAAAATATGTATAGAAAGAAAAGGATGTGTAGAAGAACTTGCAATAAACCTTGGTTCTAAGAAACATGCTTTCATGAACGAAATAGAAAGGATGAAAGATTTTCCTCACAAATACTTAGTTTTGGAATTTTCTTTAGAAGACTTGCTTAAGTTTCCAAAAGAAACTAGAATACCAATAAAGAATAAAGCGTCTGTAAAAATTACTGGTAGATACATGTTAAAATGTTTAGTTGAATTTGAATTGTATAACGATGTACACGTTTTGTTTTGTGGTAATAAGCATACTGCTTTTTTAGCTGTAAGTAGTATATTTAAAAGGATTAACGAGATGTATACAATTGGAAGGAAATCGTAATATGATACACGACAAAGATATACTATACGATTTACATAACTATAATGCGAATATAGATAGCAGAGAAATATTTCTACATAATCATTATGGTTCTAACGACGAAGATAATCCGGGTGTAGAATACAAGATGTCTAACACATTCTTAAAAAACTTAAGAGCATTAGAATTAAAATCATCTAATCCAATTATTATACACATGCAAAGCGTTGGAGGAGAATGGTCTGATGGTATGGCTATATATGATGCTATATCTATGTGTAGATGCCACGTAACAATTATAGCTTACGGACAAGCAGAATCTATGAGTAGTATTATTTTTCAATCTGCCGATTCTAGACTTATTACACCAAACACATATTTTATGGCTCACTACGGTTCTACGGGTGCTAATGGTGAATATTTAAATGTGCAAAACTGGGTAAAGTATGAAAAACACATATGCGATATTATGATGGACATATACTCCAACTCTTGCGTTGATGGTAAATTCTTCAAAGATAAGTATGGCTCTAAGCCAGAAGTTGACAAGGTTAAAAATTTTCTGTATCGTAAATTAAAATCTGGCGATTGGTATATCACAGCAGATGAAGCTGTTTATTATGGTTTCGCAGACGAGGTAATTAATACATGGCAAAAACTGAAAAGCTAAAACAAATTGATGAGGCTTGGCTTGGCTTGGACTCTGTAGATTCGCAGATGTTTAATCCAATGTCTATGTTAAATCCAGACGAAGATGATTTCAATCTTAAACTTGCTTGGCTTATGATTAGGCCAGAGTATTTATCTTTTATGTCTTATCATATACTTAATATACAATTACTACCATCTCAGTCTCTTTTCTTAAACGAAGTGTGGCAAAGAAAGTTTCCTATGCTTGTTGCTAGTCGAGGCTTTGGCAAATCATTTATGCTATCTTTATATGCTATATTGAGAGCTTTGATATTACCTAGACGTAAAATAGTTGTTGTGGGCGCTGCGTTTAGACAGTCTAAAGTTTTGTTTGAATACATGGAAACTATCTGGAGAAATTCTCCTATGCTTAGAGATATATGTGATAGTGATAGTGGTCCACGTAGAGATACAGACAGGTGTACATTAAGATTAAATGACAGCACAGTAACATGCTTACCTCTTGGCGATGGGCAGAAAATTAGAGGCCAGCGAGCTAATGATATTATTGCTGATGAATTTGCGTCTATACCTAGAGAAATATTTGAAAATGTTGTAGCTGGTTTTGCAGCAGTAAGTTCTGATCCGGTAGCAAACGTAAAAAGAGTAGCAGCAGAAAAAAAAGCAAAAGAATTAGGACTGACACTAGAGGAAGAACAGAAAGAACAAAGTAAAGACAATCAAATTGTTTTATCAGGAACCGCTTATTACGATTTTAATCATTTCGCCACTTATTGGAAAAAGTGGAAGTCTATAATAAAAAGCCGTGGACAACTATCTAAACTAAAAGAAATTTTTGGCGAAGAACCTCCAGAAGATTTTGATTGGACGCAATACTCTATCATACGTATGCCCTACGAATTATTGCCTAAAGGATTTATGGATTCCGATCAAGTCGCTAGGTCTAAAGCTACTGTCCATACTGGTATATATCAAATGGAGTACGGTGCTTGTTTTACAACAGACTCTCAAGGTTTCTTTAAACGCTCTTTGATAGAATCATGCGTCGTCAATGACAAGGAAACAATTAAAGATCGGCAAGGTAATGACATAATATTTCAAGCTCAGTTAAAAGGTCAAAAAGATAAAAAATATATATTTGGTGTTGACCCTGCATCAGAAGTAGATAATTTTAGCATTGTAGTATTAGAAGTAAATTCTGACTATAGAAATATAGTACATTGCTGGACTACGACAAGAACAGAACATAAGGAAAAAGTTAAAAAAGGTTATGCTAATGAAACAGATTTTTATTCATACTGTGCTAGAAAAATTAGAGATTTAATGAAATTGTTTCCATGTATACACATAGCTTTAGACGCACAAGGTGGCGGTATAGCTGTTATGGAAGCTTTGCATGACAAAGATAAGGTTCAAGAAGGAGAACACCTTATATGGCCCACTATAGATGACGACAAAGAAAAAGATACTGACGGCGAACGTGGCTTACATATATTAGATATGTGTCAATTTGCCAAGTATGATTGGCTAGCCGAGGCAAATCACGGGATGAGAAAAGACTTTGAAGATAAAGTATTACTTTTTCCATTCTTTGATCCTGTCAGTATAGCTATATCTGAACACGAAGATAATATGAAAAATAGAATATATGACACACTAGAAGAATGTGTTACAGATATTGAAGAATTAAAAAATGAATTATCTATGATACAGATTACCCAAACAACTAGCGGTAGGGACAGGTGGGATACCCCAGAGGTTGTTATAGGAACTGGACGTAAAAAGAAATTACGTAAAGATAGGTATTCGGCTTTGTTAATGGCTAACATGGCTGCTAGAACTTTAGGGAGAATGCCTACTGTTGCACAACCCTCATTTTACGGAGGTTTTGCAACTGGTGGACATTCTAGCAAAAAAGATGAGAAGATGTACACCGCTCCTGCTTGGTTTGAAGATGGCATGAAAAACGTGTATTAATTAGTATAATCCAATTACATTCCAATTGAGGTAAATAATGAGCGACGACATGATTACTTGGTCAGACGACGACTCTCAAAGCAAAACAGATGCCATGTCTAAAATGTCAGATAGCGTAGAGGCTTATGCTGGCTTAGGCAAGACTCAAGGTAGTACTTATAGACATTTTATAGATATCGAGCCAAACCGCTCAGTAAGACCCGGATTTAACGCTAATGATTATTATGCATTTCGTCCCGGCGAAGCAGTTCCTAATCAGCAGCGTAAGATTATTAAAATGTGCATGGACGCATATGATAAAGTTGGAATCATTCGTAACATTATTGATTTGATGGGTGATTTTGGCAGTCAAGGTATTAACATCGTACACCGCGATAAAAGCGTTGAAAAGTTCTATCAACAATGGTTTAGAAATGTAAACGGTAAGGAAAGATCTGAAAGGTTCCTAAACAATCTGTATAAAGCTGGAAACGTAATTATTTATCGTAGCTATGCTAAAGTTACTCCTCAACTTAATAACTACATGAAAGCTTTGTCTTCAGACATTAAAGTAGAAGTGCCTAACTTAACTAAGAACGAAATACCGTGGCGTTATAATTTCTTTAACCCCTTGACTGTCAAAAATCAAGACGGAAACTTGTCTTTATTCATGGGATATAAAAACCATTCAATAACTACTAACTCTTTCTTTGATAAATTTAAGGCTGGAGACATACCAAACCACGTTTTGGAAACGCTACCACCAAATGTCAAACAAAGTCTAATTCGTGGAGAAAAGGAAATACCTTTAGATCCAGAACGACTTAGCATGTTTTATTATAAAAAAGATGATTGGCGACAATGGGCTAATCCAATGATATACGCTATTCTTGATGATATTATTATGCTTGAAAAAATGAGACTAGCAGATCTTTCTGCCCTTGACGGAGCCATTTCTAATATTAGATTATGGACTTTAGGTAGTCTTGATCATAAGATTCTTCCCAATAAAGCCGCTATAAATAAGTTGCGTGATATTCTAGCTAGTAATGTGGGTGGCGGTACAATGGAATTGGTTTGGGGTCCAGAGCTTTCATTCCAAGAATCTAGCACAGATGTTCATAAGTTTTTAGGATCAGAAAAATATACTTCTGTTCTTAACGCTATTTACGCTGGTCTTGGAGTTCCTCCTACGCTTACTGGGATGGCTGGAAATGGCGGTGGATTTACTAACAACTTTATATCATTAAAAACATTAGTAGAAAGACTACAATATGGTAGAGATAGATTAGTCAAATTCTGGGAAAAGGAACTGGAGATTGTACGAAAGGCTATGGGCTTTAGGTATAAAGCTCACATACAGTTTGATCAAATGACCCTATCTGACGAAGCCTCTGAAAAGAACCTTCTCATTCAACTCGCTGATAGGGATATTATCAGTCATGAAACTCTTCTTGAGAGATTTAAAGAGATTCCTCAAATTGAAAATATTAGGATCAAACGCGAACTTGACAAGAGAGATAGTGCTGGACCTCCCAAGGCAAGCCCTTATCACAATCCTAACCATGATCAAGACATAGAGAAACTGGATAAACAGGGGCAGATTAATTTAAAACAAGAAAAAGAAAAACAAAAATCTGTTAAACGTAATACCAATACAGACATTAAAGATAATGGTAGACCACCAAATAGTCTGGATAATGGACCAAGAAAGAAACGTGTTGAAAAACCAAGATCAAAGCCATCAGTCGCAGAATGCTTTGTGTATGCGGAAGAGTCTTGGTCTAAAATATCAGAAGTTATTACAAAAGCTTTTCTTGAAGTTAATCAAAAGAAGAACATGAGACAGCTAACCAAGGCTCAGTTTGCTGATTTAGAAAAATTAAAACTAGATATATTTACTAATTTTGAAATTGGTGATGATGTTTCTGAAGCTACTATTTATGAGTCGTTAAAAAACAATGTTAAAGCTCCTCAAAAGTTAACAAAAGATCTTGAAAACAAAAATGTAAACATTGAAAGTATGAATATAGATACGTACAGAAAATATGTAATTGGCTCATATATTGACCACAAAATGCACGATTAATGATATTTTTGTTATTTTGTGTATAATGTTGTTGAGGAGTAATAATGAAAATATATCCACAAGAAATATCTGATGGCGTAGCTGATCTCGTGCAGTCTAGTGCGAGTTTAGCGTACTGCGCGCCTGCAATCCTATGTACAGGTGGTGATGCAGAAACTATTGCTTTTGCTGAAAAAGTAAAAGCGGAAAGCGCTAACCCCAAACAACTTGATTTATATTATATAAAGTCAATTTTGGTATCTACGGGTTGGAATAAGAACGACGATGTTTTTACTCCAGAAGCTACATTTGCAGCTAGAAATACACCAGAGGATAAACAATTCAATTTTATGCATAACGAAAATGACATTATTGGTCATATAACTGGTAGTTATGTAGTAGACAAAGAAGGTAATAAGGTAGAAGCTGAAGAAGCTCCCAAAGACTTTGATATTATCTCAGAAGCAGTTCTCTACAATAGCTGGACAGATCCAGAAAATAGAGAAAGAATGAAACAAATTATAGCCGAGATAGAAGATGGCAAATGGTTCGTTTCTATGGAATGCTTGTTTGCTGGTTTTGATTATGCTCTTACGGATGAGTATGGAAAAGCTAGCATCTTGCATAGAAATGAGGGTTCCGCATTTTTAACAAAACATTTAAGAGCGTATGGTGGCACAGGTGAGTACGAAGGCAGGAAGATTGGTCGCTCTTTACAAAACATTTCTTTTTCAGGAAAAGGTTTGGTTTCCAAGCCTGCTAATCCTAGAAGTGTAATTTTGGATGCTAGCAGGGCTAGTTCAAACAGTGTTAACGAAGATTTATTAACTTTAGGAGGCTCAGATATGAGTGATACTAATGTGTTAGAAAAGCAGCTTGCTGAAGTTCGTAGTGAGCTAGCATCTGCTAAAGAAGAGTGCGTTACTCTTCAAGCTTCGCTGGACGAAGCAACTTCAAAAGAACATACCGAAGCGGTCGCAAAGCTTGAAAGTGACATTGTTGCACAAGCTGAAGCAATTAAGACTCTTGAAGAGTCTGTCACGGCTAAGGATGCTGCAATTACTGAACTTCAAGAAAGTCTTGAAGCTAAGAATAACGAGTTCATCGAAAAGATGAAAGAAATGAAGAAAATGAAGGACGAGAAAAAAGCCGAATCTCGTAAGGCTTCATTGGTTGAAGCTGGTTTTGAAGCTGATGAAGCTGAAGAATCACTTGTAGCTTATGACGCTCTTGACGACGACTCTTTCGACACTCTTGTAGCTTTAATGAAAAAGAAGTATGGCAAGATGGAAAAGAAAGAAGACGAAGAAGCAAAGATGGAAAAACCAAAAGCTGAAGAAGCAGAAGAAGTAGAAGCTGAAGAAGCTGAAGCAGAAGTCGCTGCTGAAGAAGCTCTAGAAGAAGTAGAAACAACTGAAGCTACTTTAGTTGATGCTTCTGATGAAAATCAAGAACTAGAAGCCACAAGAGCGAGTGTCGCTGAATGGCTCGAAAACAACGTACTTAGCAAATAATTTTAAAGGAGAAAATAATTATGGCTTTAAAATCAGATAGATATGAACTTCAGACTGATATCAGCTTTTTCTACAACGCTGGCACAGCCACTCGCGGATGTGTTGTCGTTCATGATACAGCTGGATCAGGCGCTGCAATGGATCAGGGTGTAAACCTTGTGAAGAAGCATACGGCTGGCGTTCCAGTTGGTGTCCTTCTTAACGACGTAGTTAATAAGGATCTCACCCGTACTCATCTTAATCAACATAAGGATGAAGTACAAAAGGGTGGTAAAGTAACTGTCCTTCGTAAAGGTTACGTTGTAACTGACGCGATTGACACAACACAAACTCCCGTTGCCGGTTCTGGCGCATACGCAAGTACTGGTACTGCTGGTAACTTCGGCATGGTGGGAACTTATCAAGTCGGTCGTTTCCTGTCCGCTAAGGACGAGGATGGTTACGCAAAAGTCGAAGTTAACCTTCCCTGAACATAACACATAAAGGAGAATTATAATATGCCTATTAATGAAAGACCTAGTGATGAATTCATTAGTCTCCTGCGTCAGTCAGGGGATGGTGATGTAAATGTAGCGCAAGCTGCCCAGCGAGAGTTCGCTAAAGCGCTTGAGCTTCCACTTCGTAAGGGTGTCCTTGTCGGCAACATCCTTGGTGATATTTTTGAAACCATCAACGTAGAAGCTGGTTCAACAACTGAGTTTCCTCTTGATCTTATCAGCCCCGGACTTGAAGGTGAGCATGTAGCTTACACCAATCCCGGTCATGGTAGAATTCCAGAGCGTTCGGTTGAAGGTGACTACGTAATGATTCCAACGTACAGCATTGCATCTTCGGTTGATTACCTCCTCCGATATGCTCGTGAAGCTCGTTGGGACATTGTTGGTCGCGCCATGCAAGTCATGGAAGCTGGTTTCACTAAGAAGATGAACGACGATGGATGGCACACGATCCTCGCTGCTGGCGTTGACCGTAACATTCTCGTGTTCGACGGTGACGCAACCGCTGGATTGTTCAGCAAGAGACTTGTTTCTCTCATGCAAACAGTTATGCGTAGGAACTCTGGTGGTAACAGTGCTTCAACTGGTCGTGGTCGTCTTACTGACATCTACGTTTCACCAGAAGCCCTTGAGGATGTTCGCAATTGGGGTCTCGATCAGGTTGACGAGGTAACTCGTCGTGAGATTTACACTGCTCCAGAAGGTGGCGCTCCCATCACACGGATCTTTGGTGTTAATCTTCATGATCTTGATGAGCTTGGAGAAGGTCAGGAATACCAGACTTTCTTCACTGGCGAACTTACTGGTGCTGTTCAGACTAGTGACCTTGAGCTAGTCGTTGGTCTTGATCAGTCCGCTAGTGATAGCTTCGTAATGCCCGTTAAAGAGCAGTTGCAAGTCTTTGAAGATCCTACTCTTCATCGTCAGCAACGAGCTGGATATTACGGCTTTGCAGAGCTTGGCTTTGGCGTGTTGGACAACCGTAGAGTGATCCTTGGATCATTCTAATCTGTACCAATAGCACAGAACGAAAAGCCGCCCTCATTTGCTTGGGGGTGGCTTTTTTCGTGTATATAACAGTAGAATGACCCCCTCGTAGGACTCTATACAGGAGAAGATTATGGCTGCTTTATCTGATTATCTTGAATCAGGCATATTGAAACATTTATTTTTTGGAGAAACATTTACAAGCCCATCGAACATTTCCGTTGGACTAACAAGTACTGTACCAATAGATACTGACAGTGGAGAAACAATTGAAGAACTTCCTTCTGGAGCTTTTAAGGGAGCTTCTTTTGTTGACACTGGATATAGAAGAATAAATCTTGGCAGTAGCACTGATGGTAATAATGTGTGGAATCAAATTGGAACTGACACAACAACAGCTTTTCAAGTTAATTCTTTTGAATCTGGAGTTGGTTTACCACCTAATAGCGGATACTTCTATCCTCTGTATTTAGATTCTGCTAAAGCAATATCTGAATCAACTGAGGCCGTTCAATCTGCAACTGAATATACATTTTCAGAAACTCATCCTGATGTATCTTTTTACGGCCCAAATGGAGTTGTTGTTTCTGGAGACTATAGCTCGACAGATCCGGGTTATATTGAATACGATGGAAATGGATTTATTAAAAATAAAAATCAACTAGCTTTTCCAACAGCTAATGTTAATTGGGGTTTTATTTCGGGAATTGTTATTACGGACAGCGAGTTTGTTGGTTCTGGAAATGTACTAATGTACTCAGAATTACAAAATCCTAGAAACATCTTTACAGGAGATAGTATTAAATTTGATACAAATTCTTTAGAAATTAGCTTAAAATAACCTGAGAGAACCACCCAATGACTATTGTTTCTAAAAATCAGTTAGTTAATAGTATAAATGCGGATATCAGTAATAATTCTAATCAAGAAATTTCTCCAGAAGATATTCGTCATAATCTAATAGATCTAGTTGATTCTGTTCATTTGTTGCTCGATAGTACAAAAGATATTACTATTGAAAAATTAACTTCTTCAAATTTTTATACGCCGTCTAATAGAAGTACTATAGTTGGCGAAGAAGCAATAAGTAAACTACATTTAGACAGCTATGTTACTAACGATAATACGGCTGTTGGATATGCTTCTCTTAAAAATAACTATCAAGGCAGTGGTAATACTTCTGTAGGAACTTTTGCCCTTAGTTGTAATATATTTGGTGATAATAATTCTGCATTTGGTGTCAACAGTCTCAGTGCAAATACTAACGGCTTTGCAAATGTTGGCGTTGGCAATTATGCTTTAACAAGAAACAAAACTGGTGATTTTAATATAGCGATTGGTCATGGCGCTGGTTATTATTCAAAAGATGAAAACTATAAATTATTTATTGCTAATCATCCAGCTAACGAAGAATATGTTTGCGATAATCCTCTTGGATCTGGTTTGACTCCTTTAATATACGGTAATCTTTTAAATGAAGATCTCGTGCTTGGAGTTGGAACTAGAACTTTATATAGCCACTCTATTGGCGTTATTCAATCTAGCGGAGCTATTTCTCCAACTTTAGATAATACTTTTGATATTGGTCATAAAGATTATAAATGGCAAAATGTACATACTCAAAATATTGTTCTGGCTAGTGGAGCTATTATAACTAATCATACCTCTCATGATGTTATCAATGTTTCTGGAAATATTTCTCCTTTTGACAATAGAAAGTTTCATCTAGGTTCTTCTAACGCATATTTTGCTAGCGGCTATATTAGCCATCTGTTTACTGATGTTACTAATACAATATCAGATAATCATTACGAAGGTAAAGTTTTGTACGTAGCTTCTAGTGGAGATCCACCAGACGCTTATTTAACACCAGAACAACTTTCAGGTGGTGGTATAGTTGTTCGCGGCAGTGGTGAGGGTACTGACCAAAGTGTTGATTATGCATTTTTGTTTAGACCTAGCGGCGAGTCTTCAGTTCCTTTTTATTCTTTTGAAGATTACAATCATCTTTCTAGGTCTTTTTGGGAAAGCAATATTAGCTTGCACATTTCTTCTGGCAGTCATGTTCACACGCCAAGACTTTTAAATAGTGGCGAGCTTGACCTTGTAGTATATTCCCCTGATCAGCCAGAGTTTGGAATGTATTTAAATAGTGGAGCTTTATATGTTACGTCTGATAGTGGTGGAATATTTGGAATAAATCCGGGTTCCAGCAGTGGCTTGCTAGCTGGAATGGGTAGCGTTAACATGCTGTCGCCTTCTGGAATAAACGATAATTATTTTCTAACCGTTGGATCACTAGAAAGTGGAGTTACTGTTGGTCAAAGATTTATTACTGGAGCTAAACAAAGAGAAAAAGATGATGATGGTCTTGATAAGTTAAATGGATTTACACATAAGTATATAGATGCTTCTAATACAATATACTCTGGCCCTAAAGTTGATAGATTTGTAATTTCATCTCATGACAATTCTTCTTATGGTTTTAATAATCTAATACTTATGAAGAATCATAGTAATGGTGGAATTTTAGGAGTAAATAATTTCAGCGAAGGTGGTGACGCTGTAATACCACAGACATCTTTTAATGTTAGAACAAACCATAATGCTGCTGTTAGAATTACCGCTGAAAATGCTGGTCAAGTATCTTCAGCTCTACAGTTATTAACAAACCTTAATTGTTTGTCTAGTGGTTTTGAGATTAAATATAACGGTGGAGCTAGTGGTGTTGCAGAGTTTAACATGTATGATGCTTCTGGCTTAATAACCGCTGCAAAGATTACTAAAGATGGTAATTTTGGTATATTGTCTAGCGGCTCTCTTAATCGTCATCTAACTGTCGGTGATGATGGCTCGCCCAACGCCGTAATAGCTATTCATATTGTAAGTGGATTGCATCCATCTTTTAGCGCAATACCAAATCATAGTCAGATATACTCCAAAGAAATGCCTAGTGGAACTCCTACAAATATTGGTCAGACTTTAAGAACGTTTACAATGGATGGCGATGGCAATGAATTAAACATGACCAGAAATGTTTTTCTTCATGGTGATGGTTTAGTTTATCAAGACGGTAGATTTAATACTTTTGCTGGCTTATCATCTACTTTAGATAGACAGCATTTAAATACTGCTTTTCATAATACAGGTTATGGTAATGGAGCTTTAGCATTAAATACTTCTGGTAACTATAACACTGCACTTGGTTCTCTTGCTCTTAGTGGCGTTGTTGAAAGTAATTATAATATTGCAATTGGCTATGGCGCTGGCGCATCTTCTAGTGGTAACTATAATCTTTTAATAGGGAACTCATTAAACGCTGTTGATGGTGAAAGTTATAAATTTAAACTTGGGGCTAATAGTAGCAACGTATTGATGAGTGGTTGTACTGGACCACTAAGTTCAGATAGAGTTTTATTCTTACCAAATGGAAAATTATCTGTACAAGAAGATAACAACAAAAGCTTATATCTATCTAATAACTTAATTAAAGTAATTAATCACAGTTCTGCAACTCAGTTACCTCCAGATTCCCTTAGTTTAGATTTTTCTCATTCTGTTAGTGGAGCAAGATTAGTTGAGTTTAATCATGCCGCACTTCCTATGAGCGGGTTCAAAGGCTTTGGCGTTTCCAACCCAAACTATACTGAACCTAATATGGAGAGACCTTATGTTGGAGTTTCTGGCGATATTAAGCTATTGGGAGCAATCAGATTTAGTAACGGCGATTCTTTAGAAAGCACAGAAGATATCACTAATCTTTCTGAAAGTGGCGCTTTTGTTAGTGGAGTTGTATTTTCTACGCTTCCAAAATTTAGAGAAGGTTTTATGATAGATAATGTTGGGACAGCTCCTTTGTTTACTAGTCCAACTAGTGGTTTCATGACAGTGTATGATCAAAATGGATCAACATCAGAAGGGGTATTTATTACTAATAGAGATAAACACTCTAGTCTTACAAGTGGTGATTATATAGTGGCGATTAACATTAACAACGAGTTTAGACCATTATGGATTAATAACGAAGATTTAGCTTGTAACACATGCTGTAAATAATAATATGGGGTTCATAGGATGGCAAGAGGAAGAAGAACCAGATGCGATAAGCCTAGCAGCCCATTCGTAGATTATATTCCAGATGGTGTAGGAACCTCTACAACTACTTCTACTACGCAAACACCATTTATCTTTATACCAGAAAGTGGAGTTACTTGTCCCGTTTCTACAACTGAGTCGCAAACCGTTCTTGTTCCTTCTGTTAGCTTGCCCATATTGGGGGGCATCGGTGGTTTTTCGACAAACACAAGCACAGTCGAAGCAAGAGAAATTGAAGTTTTAAAATGTCTTTGCGGATCTATGTTTTTCCCAAAAGGTTCTGAAAGCTCTCTTATAGTTAATAGTACCCACGCTCTTGACCTACAGCATACTGAGGACGTACTAGTTGCTAGCGAACAAGAATTTAATACTAAATCAAGTGTGTTAACTAGTGGTAGCGATGTTTTTCTTAGCGCTCTTACTGTTAAATTTGCAGATAAATATCTTACAAATAAAATTACTGTAGATGGTGCAATTAAAATTATAATAAAAACAGAAGAAGGTAAAGTAGTAGCTACTAAGTATATAAATGATTATACAGAGAAAACAATTTTAGATAATGGTGTTATACAGTTCTCTTCTAGTAATATACATAAAAAAGTCAAACTTAATAATAAGTTTTTAAGATTAGAAGTAAAGAGTATATGCGATAGAACCTCTGTTCCTGCATGTGATTTTCTTCCCACTGTTTTTTCTGTTGAGCCTATTTGTGATAATATATGTTCTGAGATTGTAGAAGAGTATATGAGATGTTTACCAGTTGGCGATACATTTATACCGTGTGAAGATAGAACCACAACAACCACCACAGCCACTCCAACAACAACAACAACTGAGCCACCCGATCCACCCACTACCACAACGACCACCACAACCACAACGACCACCACCACCACCACCACTACCACTACGACAACCACAACCTCAACCACTTGTCCACCTTTCGTTCCACCCGTTATGGATTGCGATACCACTTGCGGTTATGCTGGAAATCATGACGTAAGAACTATTTACAACGATGATGGTTGCCCAATAGGATCAGAGTGCGTATGTGAGGTAACTACGACTACCACAACAACTCTGTGTCCAGATATTCAAAGTGCTGGGCCACCTGTTACTATTAGATTTGGAACATACACTATTCCCGATGAATTAGAAGTATTTGATGTGTGCCAATCTCCCGAAGTGTCGCTTTTGAACACTGGAAAAATTAGCACTGGAACGGCAGCTAGCCCCGGAACTGGTTATCCCAGCGGTTGGTTTGAAACCACACTTAACAACTGTCCAGAATGTCTTAAATTCTGTGTAACAGCTGATCTTTCTGGAACACTGTGGTGGATTGAAGTTGATGACAGCAATGGTGGTACAGTGCTTAGTTTAGCTGGTGGTCAGAATAGTAGTGATGGCGTTTGCTATGGACAAACTTGTAGCATACCCGCATTTAGTTTTTCCGACACAGAGACATATGGACAGTTTGGAGGAAATGCAGCTAGTTACACCACTAGCTTAAGCCTTAGCAGTACTATTACAAGACCTTTTGGGACTGCTACTGATAGTCTTTTTACATATAAATCCGCTGCTCACGAAAATGAGGTAGCAGGCTTTGGGCCAACTTGTGCTTTGATGGTAGAAACCGCTAGTGATGATAATTACGACACTGATGAGTACGGAGCAAAAAATGCGGGTGCAGCAGTGTTTATTATTTGCAGTGGTGGCAGATATTGGGACTTTTCATCTCATGTTAACTATAATGATTTTACGGTTAATTATGAAGTACTTGATGAAGATACTGGTGAGTTTAGTTTTAATAGTGAAACTTATAACTACAAAAGCTGGACTGCTTGTATTGAATATGATGTCAATGGCGCATCAACTTATCCAAACTGTGTTGGAAAAACTCAAACACTATATTACAATACTCCAAAGCCAGCTTTCCCTACACCAAATAATTAGGATTTAAAATGTTAGAAGTCGCAAAAATAAAAATATCTAATAATCTACAAGGCGTTTTTAATTTAACGCTTGAGGGGGAATACGCTTCTTACTTTCAAGTTCAAGGCACTACTTTGTTTATGATAAAACCCATAGAAGACATTGGTACGTATGCTGTTACTGTTGTGGTAGAAGATCCTTTGGGTAGGTTTGAAACGCTAAGAGCAGATTATGTTTTTAATATAGGATGTTGTCCAATTGTTACTCGCACAACAACAACAACTCCTGCTCCATCATCTGCACCAACCGCGCCTGCACCTTTACCAACTGAAGATGCTCCCGAGGATCTTTCAACAGCTAGAATACTTGGCATTATGGAAGGATTACCAGATATTAAGAGATATGCAATGAGGAGTGACACGAACCGATATTCACAGTACTACGAAAGTTCTAATTATAAAACTCTTAGTTTAAATATATTTACTCGTGTTAAAAATTATGATTCTATTTTTACGTATCCAGACGGAACTACATTCATACGTGAAGGTACAATTAATAATTATGTTAGTCCAGACGGGATTATGCATCAAATTAGTTCGTCACTTTACCCACTCGATATTGCTCGCCCCACCAATATACAATTTGACCCAAATATAAAATTTGATTATCCCGGTTTGTTTGACGGAATGCAATTTAACATTGGCGATAGAGAATTTTTATATGTTATTGATGAAGATGGGTTTAGCGGTCCTGAAGATCTAACCTCACTTCAAACTTACCGTTTTATAATTCACGATTTTGTAAAAACAATTCTTTCTTCTGGATATACAGGGCCATTTGATGTAAATACAACGGGAAGGTCTCGACCAGAGTTATTTCAAAGGATGTTTAATGAGAATACTTCAACCAACATCGCTAGACTTCGTTCTTTTTATCATCTGGTTTATAATCAATACAGAAATACTTCAAGTAGTCGTGCTTTAGATGGTTTACTTTCTAGAGTCTTCTACCATCCTGATGACAGGGAAGAAGAACGTTGGGACAGGTGGATGTTCAATAGTAATTATCCTAGCCAAAGAAATTGGTACAATAGAACTTCAGACATAAATAGAATTATTGAGTATTATGGAAATATATTCGGGCTAGAATATCTTTATTTAGACAGTAAATATAGAGATTCGTACCTGTATCCCGATGAGACTCGTTATGAAATTCAGAATTTTAGTACAGGATTCAGTATAGAGTATTATAAAGAAAAATTCCACATCGTCGCTGTTCTTTACGAGATACCTGAATCTCTTTACGATAGAGAAACAAGATCTCGAATATACAGTATTTTTCCACAATTAATTGTACATTCGCAACAGTATAATCCAACTACAGGCACTACTAAAACAGTCAATCCCAATGCTAATTTTTCTGGTAGAGGAGTTGATGCTCAGGCATTTAGACCTTTAGTTAATGATGTTAGAATTAGAGCTGCGGGTAGTCCGTGGAACGAGCTTGTTTCTCCCGGTAATATAGCCCTAATTGCTTATTTTAGAATAGATGATGATCTTGTAAAAAATGAGAAAAATGTCAACTTTTTTCCCAACACTGTTGGTCCAGTTAGAGATAGGCCGCAGGAAGAGCAGAATCTAGTTTTAGAAGCTCGATTATTTAATGGTAGTAGAAATGATGCTATCAGGTTTCTTAATGATGGTGTGCTTGATCGTCGTTTTGCTGAAAGTTTTGTTTATTCAGAATTATGTGGCGCTACGGGGTATAATAGTGTAGATAGTGTAACAGCACCAACGCCTACCACCACTGATCCTCCTGTAGCAGAAGATCCAGAAGTTCCAGAAGAAGAGATCGAAGTATTTAAAATGGGAAATCTTAATATAGAGAATTAATATGGCCTATAATTTTACAGATAAATATCCAGACATTGCGGACGTTGATCTAATATTGTCTCATCAATTGGTTGAGCAAATTTTCCGTTTGCACAGTACTCAATTTGAGGGGTCTCGCGCTGTTATTGTAGATGATGAAGTAGAATTTGAAATGGTTAATACCATACCAGATTCCTTAAGAGCAATAAGCAACAGTAGGATACTGGTTAGATATGTTTGGACTCCAGACGAAACCACCTCTGAAAGATTTACATATGATTTAGCAGAAATGGAATTGCCACCTATTGTGCCACATTCTTTTTCCTCATTTGCTATGAATCCAGAAAATGAGTATAAATTTAGTACTCCTTTAGTTGCTACAGCTATAGATGGATCTAGTCAATATTTAAGACATGGCTATGGATATTATAGATTTGAGTTTGCGTTTCTTGGCGGTACAAGTGTTGGCTCTTCTAGTCCAGCTCGTGGAGATCTAAGTGATTACATTAGTACAGATTTCTTTAAAGTAGAAGATGGTTTTGAAAAATCTAATTTTCAATTAGAACAAGCGGAATATCCATATCCAACTACGACCACAACAACCTTATCTCCTATAGTATCATATCCTGCTCCTGTAATTTTAAATGTAGGAACTTTAGAGTTTACTCAATTCAATGTTTTGCATTCCAAGTTACTTGACGGTACAGAGGATTATAAAGGTGCAGATATAATTAAGGGGAAATCTGAAGCTGGAGTAGTAAGTGAATATTATTACGATAATGATATAAAGTCTGAAAAAGTAATAGGAATTTTAACACCTCAAGAAAATGAATGTGATTTTTTAAGAAACCCTAATTCAGACGATAACTCTACTTATCTCAGATCGGCTCAAGACTTTACTTCCACTGAATTTTATTTACACGCAAAGATACCTGATTTTTCAAGAGTACTAAGTAAGATAAAAGAACAAAGTTTTCCAAATGCAAATATTTATGTAGATGTTGAAGCCAATACTCATGAAGACGCTACATTTAGAAAAATAGAAACTTATACAATTAATATAAACAACGCTCCTAATGTTGAAGAAAAATTTTTCACACTTAGATTAGATCATATCATTAATCACGAAAGTTTAATTTTTAATGAAGTTTCTTTTAGGTTATTATTGCGAGATGAAGAAAGCTTTTTAGTAGATTCATTTTATTCTAATGATTTTTCTTCTAATAAGTTATGCAATGCAGGGTTTTTCGGAGAAGTTACCACGACAACGACAACCTCTACGACAACTACTACGACTACCACAGCAGCACCAACGCCTATTGATAGCGTCACATTTTCACAAGCTGGTAACGACTTAATACCTTATTTGCCAGTTGGTTCTGAACCTAATATTGGTAAGTTTGGATTTGCTGTTTCTATTAACAGTGTAGGAAATATCGTAGCAGTTTCTAATCCATACCATAATGGATTTAATCAAGGTGATGAGAAGCATGGTTCAGTACATGTATATATGTGGAATGGTTTCGATTGGTATCCATTTGGAGAGTTTTTCGGCAATCAAAGCACTACTTTTGGTAAGTCTATTACTTTGAGCGCCGATGGATTTTTGCTAGCTATTAGTGATGAAAATTATGTACGCATATATAGGTATGATACAGAAATTAATACTTGGGTTGTTTTAAATTCAATAGAAGTTGAAGAACAAGGTGGAAACAAACATGTTGATGTTTTACATGTTGAGTTTGATGTTTCCGAAGGCAGTACATTAGCTGTTTCTTACTCAGTCGAAGACTCTTCTACTTATCCTAGACAGTCTGTTTCTAAATTATCTATATATAGAGATAATGGTGAAGGGTACAGTAAACTAATAGATAATTTTACAAATGAGTTATCTACTTCAATTTCTGACATAAACAACATATTTGTATGTAGTAATTCTATTAATCAAATTGATACAAACTTAGAAAATAATTTTAGACAACTAGGTAATACATTTAACTTTAAAGCTTACGATACGGCATCAGATATTGATGGCAATATAGTTGCTTTTCTTTTACCACAAAATCAAGCCGTTGACGGCTGGCCTTTTCCACATGGCGGTCTTTTAGCAATTAAAGCTTTTAGAAGAATAAATGTTAGATATGAACAGCTAGGTTCTGATATTCTAATAGATACTACTGATAATTATTTAAGAAATAATCCTAATCTTGAACTTGTAGGAGCTAGAGGCAAGATACAATCTAGTGATTTGATTAAGATTAGTGAAGAGGGTTTATTTTTAATTGTTAGAACTTTACATAGTACTGATCAAACACAAGCTGGAAAATTTGGTTCAATTAGCGTATACCAATACGATGAAGGAATAAGAGATTGGGTGGTATCAAAAAATGTAATAAGATTAGATGATTCTGAAGATTATACAGGTTTAAATTTTGGTCAAAGTTTTGACATGACTAACAGCGCCAATGTTATTGTTGCTGGTAGTAATAATACAGTTGATGGACAGCAAGGTATTTGCAGGGTTTACACAAAGAATGGGTTTAGGATACCAGTAGTATTTAATGTTCCGGGTATTTTTCCTGAGCATATGCCTACCACTACAACGACAACTACGCCTGTGCCAACAACTACCACAACTACCACAACTACTACTACCACTACTACAACTACAACTGTAGCACCTGTTAGGACAATTACATTTTTACCTGCAAGATCTATAAAAACAGTTAACACTCTTATCAGTGGTGCTGATGTTACAGGTGGGATAGTACCGGCGTATGCGCCATTTAGTAGAGTAATTCCACAGCACTTTCTCGATAAGGTTAGAGAAGGGAATGTAACTCCAAGGATTTATTCTACTCACGGACAGCATTATTATTACCAAGACGACGTTAATCTCCATGTAGTAACTCATGGTGCCACTCGGTATGTGGCGGGTATGCCACACGGTTATAAATGGATTGATGATCCAACTAAGGATTATATTTATGGACGATTTGACGGACATTTAAATAACAAATATCATTGGTATGGTGTTGGTCAACGCGATCAAAGCATAAAAGGTAATGCTGGTTACAGAGGGGTGAAGACAAGAAATTTTGATTTTTATAGTCAAGAACGAGAAGCTTTTTTCTTTCATCGTGAAAACGATGTAACATATATGGGTTTAGCTTATCCTGAAGCTCTGAAACCTGATGGCAGTCCTAATACTGTTATGACGCAACCACAAGGGGCGTATGGTGGTAGATACGGTCTCGGACAGAGTGGTTTCTACGGAGCAGGACAAGGATCAGAGTACTGGCAAACGAGGGTCGAAACATTAGATTTTAATGGACGATTAGTAGACATTTTTTGTGGATACTCATTAGAATTTACTCTTGATCCGAATCAACTTGGTGTGTTTATTTTTATCTGGAGGACTGGCACTGACAGCAATGGCGTAACTAGCGTTATGCATGGCAATATAGCTGATGGTTTTTGGGTGTTTAGCTATAAAGCCACAGAAGCTCAAAGAAATGCACTTAGAAATACAATACCAGAAAATTTTCCTACGACATCTTTTGGAGATTATTTTGCTACATTTGACTATGAACCAACTACAACCCCTCCACCAGTATTGGAAATACCAACCCAAGCTATAACAACAACAACCGCACCGGCAGTACCGATAGAGGAAGAATGTAATCTACTTTCATACAAGACTCCTACGGATTTAATCGAACAAGACAGCTCATCAGAAACTTATAATGAAATTGTTAGCGTTAGAGGTTTGAGTTCTGGTGCATACAGAGTGTTTGAGATAGGCGCTGATAATCAATTTAAAAGTGATTTTAATAGAAATTCCGGTGGAACCGATGAGAGTCATTATCGTTTTCGACAAATATCATCCAGTTTTCAGTTAAATGCTCCTATTGTGGGGTACTCATCTTCTCCCAGATTTAAACTGACGGGATTTGCCATTGATTCAAAGTACAAGACTTACTTTAACGAAGTATACGAACGCAAATGGGATGCAGATACGGGTAGGGGTCTTGCTCGCAATGAATCTGGCTACCCCCAACCAGCAAAGGTGCATTATTGGACTGATAAGAATGGGGTGAGACAATCAAGAAAAGGTAATGATATAGAATTTTTAGAAGGCGAGCTTGTTGAATATAGAAATGAATCCAAGATATCACCGTTGTATACTTCCTCATTCTCGCGTAAGTCGTTGTCAACCGCCGGATGGAACTCTGTACCTTACGGCACATATAGAATTTTACAAACAAATATACTTGCTTATGGGGCGCATAAGCTACTACGAAACGTTCACGATAACGGGGGCGGGTATATTAGCGCTCAACAGGGCAACAGAACCATTCCTAGAACAGCTGATGGCTTTGCAAGAACAGATGGAGAATATTTCTTCTTGTTCACATTCTGTAATTCAGATGAAGTTCCAGAAGGATATCACGGCGATTGGCCTCGTGACCTGTCAAATTTACCAACAATTACTACTACTACAACTACGAGAGCGCCCACGCCTATTGATCCCGCTGCGCCAGTTTCAGAATATACTGCAATTAATGGTATTGAACCGTTTGACCGTTTTAGGGCAGACAGTTTGATAACACAAGATTATAAAGGTATTAATCGTAATACAAGAGAATCAGATATTATTAGTACTGACGGTAACGGTATACACTATGAATTTAATAATATAGCAATGAGCAATGACGGTGAGTTTATAGCTTTTACACACGGTTTTGATAATCATGGTAGTTTTCAAAATTCACAAAGTTCTTTCACTACAAACATTTCTGTGTTAAAGAGAGGTAAGTATTTTGATCTTGAAACAAAGACTTATAATAGTATTCCAAGAGATAATAATGGAAACCTTATACCTAAGACATCTGAACTTCAATATGGATATTATCAAAATATTGTCTTGGAGGGAGCTGACAAAGATTTTGCAAATTTGCAAATCGAAAATGACCATCCTTATGTAAAACTTACTTTTAATGATAATAATAATGATGCTAGGTTATATGAATTGGCAAATGATGATTTTATAACCCTTGCTGATGGCTCCCAATATTTTGTGCCTACTTTCAAAAGAAAAGAACCAGATAATTATATTTTACACTATAGTGTTAATGGTGCTGCCTCTCCAATAAACATCCCCAGAAATCAGGCCCACGTTTTCCAAAGGAATGGATCTTTACAATTAACTAACCATTACCAAGGTGGCATGTCTAGAAAATCTATGCTTGTTCGTCAGGGTCTTGCTCCAATAGACGTTGCTGGTAAGACAGAGCCAAATGATTTGATAAAACTACATATTCTTGACATTACCAGCGATAAACTTTCTGTTTATGGTCCGTATGGTATGCTCTTCCCAGTTTATTCCATAAATCACCCCTTAATCCGCTTGGCGGCTGGTAAACTAAGTGTTGGTGTGGGTAATTTCGGGTACATTCCTTACTTACCTTCAACGTCACTTTATCCTACTCACTTTGGCGCTCATGACCGTACTTACTCAGGAGAAGTCTCCGCAATAAGTGCTAATGGAAAAGTTATTGCTATATCTCATGATAATTACAAAGCTTTCACAAAAGATTATCTTAAATCTGACATTCGAGGAAAAAGGGTAGTAGTATACGAGTGGGGGATAGACGCACAAAAACCTTTGGCGAAACCTTCAGATGGTCGGGATGATATGTCTGGTAATCTTCAGCCACGATGGTTACTAATAACTCATCAAATACAACTTAGACATCCAGACATGGATAGTGGTGAAATTTCTCCTTACCTTGATGAAGCATTCACTGTCTCTAGGCCGTATACAGTTCGTGTGATTGCATCAAAACTTAGCCATGACGGTAAGAGACTAGTCATCGCCTATTCAGCCACTACAGAAGTTGACGGAGAAGAGAGGACAGCACAGACTATTAGGGTATACGACCGTGTAGTGCATTGGGTTGGTGATCCAGTTACGGGTTTTGATAACTACAAAAGCAGAAGCGATGTTGCTGATGATGAAGTTCCAATAGAAATGGCAGGCTGGGCGCAAAACGTAAATTACATAAGCAATGACGAAAAACTAGGCGGTGGACTAGACATTAAAGGCAAAGGAAATATAATTGATGTAGAAATAAGCAAAGATGGCAGTGTAATAGCCATGTGCTTTGGTGCTAATTCTCAGTCCCCGACGACAACCGACAAAGGAAGTGTTAGGGTTATAAAGTTACAACAAACATATTCTCTACCCACTGAATTGCCAACTAGTTATCTTGACGAAAGAGCGGTCGATATACTACAACTTCCAAAGCAAAATAAATGGGTAACAACATTTGAGCAATTTGGAGTAAATATTTTCCCTCGCCTGCGTAATCAATCTGGACAGATAATAAGCGATGGGGCTGAAGAAAGATTCGGAATGTCCATCTCTATGAGTGCAAATGGGTCTTTGCTAGCAGTGGGCGCTAGCGCTGTGCTTAATAAGAAAATTTTCCCTACAGATAATTCTGTACGCCGTGTGCCAAATGAGCTTTTTGTCTATGATTTATCATCATTTAATGATACAGCTCCACCAGTTTTAGCACCAGAAGAAACTCAACCTGACGCTACAACAACATCGACTACAACTACTACAACATCGACGACACCTCCTCCAACCGCTATCACAACGACCACAACAACCACTACGACAACAACTACTACTATTGCTCCAGTAACAAATAACCCTAAATGTTTGCCAGCTGTATCTTACTGGAAGACAGTAAATCTTCAGGCGCAACCGGCAGAAGATCCAAATACTCCGGGTCATAACAAAAGTCAGGTTAATCATCAAAAGGAAATATTTGTAATCAATCCTGATGCCCCCGTACCAAATACTAATAGAGTTAATTATGTAGAAGGTTTACTTTACGCAGAACCTCATGGCATCCAAGCTCATGATAGAATAATTCCCGGTTATGATTTTTATGTTTATCCTAATAATGCGTATACTATTTACAGTGATGCTAGAGTAACTAATTATTATTTTAAAGATAATCCATTTATTCATATTACAGCTTCGCGTATAGATGAACATGAATTTCCCGGTGCTGGATTACAAAAGTATTTTAGTGGAATAATTACTCTTTTCTTGCGGGAGGGTTATGATACTTGGGATGGTGAAAGTTTTTTAATATTTTCAACTAAACGAGTAGTTGGTACTAACCCAAATTACATAAACGGAAAAGATGTTGCACTTTTAGGTGTTGCAGAAGCGAATGCTCAAGGTTTCAATTGTGCCAGCCTGAATCAAAAAAACGAAGTTTGTTTAGATTATGATATTGATGTTGGCGTTGAAACTGTTGGCAGTCAACGTTACTATACTTTCAATGGGCTTTCTAGCTTAAATCATAAATTTAAATTAAGAAACGGTGTCTATCGTTTTAGAAATGTCTCAAGATCGCACCCAATTGGTTTCTATCCAGTTGATCAACCCCAAGGTTTTATAGATTGGGCTGTCCTGTATGCCAATGACAATACATTTGCATTGTCTTCTAATGTTAATTTTAGCTACGATTTAGACAGTACAAAGCATAGTCCAATACATGTCAAAAAGAATATTCAAGGTTTTGATGTAGCATATGCAGCAACTATATGGAACCCCAATAGAGATCCATACACAATAGTACTAAATGTTGCAGATGATTTTGGAACAGCTAGCTATGAATGTTATAACCACGGCTTTATGGGTGGGGCTGCTAATTTAGTTTATGATAGCTCTTGTCCAGCGTTTGTTGAGCCTGAACCAGCGAGGGTTCCAGCTATCACAACGACAACCACTACCACTACAAGAAGTCCTATTGTTTTTCAAGAAGATCCCATATTTGACATCCCACCGCTTCCAGAAGGTTATGATAACTGGGAACATTGGTTTAATGACCAAGCTACAACCACGACTACAACTACAGTAGAACCAATTGTAGTAGTAGAACCTGTACAACCGCGTGTCATAGTTACAACTACGCCCAAGCCATATGTCCCAGTTCTTACAATGCCGAGTGGCCCTACGTGTACGCCGTATGGGATTGTTCTTAAGAATAAAACTGATCAAGAAATACAAAATCGTGTCAGATCAAATCTAAATGTAGGTTACAAAGATTACAAACAAGGATTAATTAACACTGATGTACAAGATTGGAAATCTTATTCTTGGCTTCCAGATGCTAGACCTTGGGGTATGAAGTTTATTAACAGTTCGGCAGATGTAATTTTCGACAATAATATGAACATTATTGGTCATAATGATGCCCTCCCTGAATATTGGACTGACTATTTTGTTGGATCTCCAAATGGCATATCAGGAAATACTTATTTATCTCTCGCCGCTCCAAACATCTTGAGAGAAAAAGACGTGTACGAAATATACTTACTAGAAATTTCAGAAGATTCTCCAATCACTGATTATGATTTTAGAGATAATCCTCATATTGAGTTAATACCTTTAGATAAAACAAAAACTAGAAAAAATTCCGTACCTTATTTCATTAGTACTAAAAGTTATTTATTCGACGCAAGAAACTCTGTTCGGGATAATGCTAGTTATAGTCCGTATATTAGCACTGATCCAAATGCAGACACCAGATGTGATTATTACTGGGGTAATGTTATACTAAGGATAAAAAAAGAGGCTAACAATTACTACAACCAGATTGATATTCCCGCTTATGACAAAAGAATAAGCAGAGAAATTAGAATTCAACGCGGCTTCTTTTCTATACTTTCACAATGGATGGAAGTAGTTAGATTTTATATTAATCAGGGTTCGTGTTCAAGACGGCACGTCGCTGGAACATACTTAAGTGACTATATTGTAAAACAAAAACAATCTATTGCAACAACACAAAATTCATTATTATCGGACACGTATAGGAGGGTAAAAATTAATGCACTTTCAAACCTCTATTTAGATTCAGACACTAAAAACGTAAGAACTGAAAAAACTTATTACGAAACTGGCCCAAGTAAAAAATTAGTAGTTAGAAATGATGTTGATCCACTGTTTTATCCCAAATACCAAAAAACAGGAAGAAGTTTAGATGTAAATGATGTTCGTGTGTATGATACTTTTTCAGTTTCTTCTGGAGTTTCTAGTTCCCAACGTAGTAAACCAAGTAGAATAAATGGCATTGCTAATATTAATGACCCGTCTCCATTCGTAGTATATAGAGATTATCCAGAAGATTTTAATAGTGTAAATAAAACATTAGATTTTGGAATGGAAGAATTTGAGCAAAGATTTGTAGTATCTCTTTTTGATCCTGAAGCCAGAAATGTTATGACAAGAGAAGTTTTCTGTTTGCCAACAGACGGTGGTTTTGGATACTCTCAAAACAGAGAACAGTCTGAAAGTGCTACATTAAATCCAATTAGCTCCTTGTCAACTAACCCGTCTTCTTTCTCTTTTAGTTCTAGTGATGATACTAAATTTTCTTTTTCGGAGGATAATTCAGATTTCTTGGGTCCAGTAAATGTATATAGATCATCGTTTCTTAATGACGGGGCAAATGCAAGTACAATTCCCGTTGGGGTTGACGTAGGAGACACATCAATAGACGGTGATTTTTATGCATACAGTTATCATTTATATGGAAGATTTCCAACCATCGTTGTTAAAAATTATACCAACAACGCCACCCACGCAACGATTGAGCCGGATGGAATCTTAGCAGGACATAAACTATCTTTAAAACAACTTAATCCAAATAATTGGAGTGCAAAGCCTTTACTATTAGCTGTATCTTCTTTAGAGAGTGTTAAGATTTATTTGATAGATGGAACTAAATTCCTTACACCAATTTTGTTAAAAGGAGGAATTGATTTTGAAAATCCATATCTTAACTTTATTAAAGAAAAAGGGTTTTTACCAGATGATAGAAATGCTAATTACTCTAAGCCGGAAAGTTTTATATCCCCCGTTGGATCTAATCGTAATAACGTTGTACAATCTCAAGATTCTGATAGAACAATAAGGCTACAACCAGACGAAGACTTAGTTAGAGATATTACTATTAGTTGGCACAATGTAGTTAAGTCCACTGCTTATAATATCATAGGTCGCGGAAAAGGTAATTATAACAAAAAAATGTACAAACATATACTAATTCCTAGACTTAACACAGCCGTAGAAGAATCTATAATAGATAGATCACAAAGATCAATAATTGATAATGTATATCCCACTGTTAATGATAATCAAGTAAGCCGCCTGTTAAGTCTTGCAAAGGTGCAAAATTTGAATAATATATTTGATCTTAATAACATATCTGATCCAGCATTTTATAGTGAAAATAGTGTATTGTCTATTAAGATTAGCAATGCGGTCGCAGGAGAAAGTTTTGATATTGAATGGTGGCATAAGGGCGCAATAGTTAGAAATAGAAAACAAGCGTTAGCTGATAAAAATGGCGTTTTAACAGACACGTTTGCGGGTGCTGGTCAGTGGGTTAACCATGTTAATCAATATGGCATGATATTCATGGGTGTAAATAGTATCCCTGTGCTTTCTGGAGAGGTTAAAGTTGTGGTTAGAAGAAGTAATATTTCGTCTCAAGTTGATTATATTCTTTCTACTAGACTTCCTCAAAAACGCCAAAGTGATAATATGCGAAACAGTTTTATAGATTCAGCAGAATTAAGAGACAATGGCTATAGCAATAGCTTTATTCAAAGTTTAAGGGGTACTAGTTTCCAAGGGCCAGTTTCTTTAATTGCTGATGTAGACCAAGAATCTAACGTTCTTATAAATGAATTTAGACGCGATTCCACAAAGAGCAATTCATTTATAGAAGCTTTTGCTGGAGAAAATTATGGCTGGGACAATGTTGTTCTTAGGACTACAGATGGTGGCGTTGGCCCTAAGCCTGCGGATTTAATATTAGATTACAATGCACAATATACTAGCGCAGCTATTTCATTACAACAAGATTTTATTACTGTGCCATCTATAACAACTGCTACTTTAACTTCTGACACAATTGTTGGTGGTGGAAGTATTACTCCTGACGACACTTATGACGGTGGCGGGGGTGGCGGTGGTGGCGGTGGAGGAGGATACTAATGGTTGTTAATTATAATAAACTATTTGATGATGGAAAATACCAAAATATCACAATAGATCAAGGTGTGCAGGGAGATGCATTTGAAATGCCCACTCTTGATGATTTTAAGATGAGACTTTTAAAATCTGAATCTTATGTTATATTATATGATTTTCATTCACTTCCAATTAATTTGGGAGTTTCTCAGGCAGCGTCGTCATCAGCTCCTCAACTTGTAAAAATGAGAAGACATGTCACTAACCCTATTGACACTACTGCGTCTATGAATAGGTATAGTCGTCCCTGTCAAATACCACCTGAACCAGAAGAGTTTGGGGACGCATTTGGTAAATCGGGTAAAGATTGTGAACAAGCAACTAGAATATACAATGGAGGTGGAAAGCTTAATGGTTCATATAGAGATAAAAATGGAAGCTTTAAAGACTTTAGCTTTAAAGTATATGCAAGTTCCATGCTTTTAAAAAGAAGAACAGCGCAATTGTCAAATCCATATCCAGTATATAAAACAGGTTCTGCCAATAGTGTAATAGAGTCGTGGAAACGAGCTAATAAATTCGTAACTGCTAACAACCCACGTACTGATGTTTCTAGTTTAAGTAAATCATCAGAGGCGTACAAAAGATATGCCGCTACAGGAGAATACGCAACAGCAAGAAGAATTACATTCAACATGGATGATCCAAGATTTTCTACAGAACCAACGAAACACACCACCACAGTACGAGCGCAGCTTTCTGAAGGATTGTCGGCAAAAGGTTATCCAGCTTTCACTGGTCCTATATTATGGAAAGTTATTTATGGCACAGGACCAACCTTTGGAGCTGGAACAATAAATGACAAAGATATGTTAGTGGAAGGTAGGAACATGATAGTTGGCGGTTCTTACGCTATGATAAAAAAATCAGATTACGATGCACTTATAAGAACGAGGAGGGATCTTGGACTCTCAATAGAGAGATTTAAAAAAAGCGGACTTTTTACTGAGTTTGAAGTAGAATATGATTTACCTGACTTGTGGGAGTGTAAGTTTAAGTTAACTAAAAATAACGGTCAACGAATTCATGATGGTCGTTTCGACGTAACAGATAAAGATATACAAGCTATACCATATTCATATGATACCATACCTTCTACTGCTTTCTATAAACCTCCTAAAGATAGTGACATTGTTTCTCTTGGGGGCGGTAAGTATGGCACTGCGGCATCAAGTAGAATTCCTGACACGCTTACAAAAATTGTCACAGGAGATGCTGATTTTGTAGAACTTCCAGATAGAGGCAGAGCAGTTTATTGGCAACATTACTATAAGTTTAATGGAGATGGAGAATTTGCTGGTGTTAATCCCAATAATGTTGAAAAGTTTTGGGACAATGGAGGAACCTATCAAACAACAAGACCCGGATATCAGACTGTGTACGAAACAGAAAAATTTGACTACGGTAAATATGTTTCTCAGATACCTAGATTATATTATCAAGCTTCTAAATCTCCCAGCGAATCAATATACTTTAAAAACCCAAGTTTTCCTAGACCCGTACAGGCTAATGGTGTTCAGTTTGTTTTCAACCCTAAGCAAATAGAGAATGGCGATAACGAAGTTACTGCGATTAATTATATAGATCCTAATTTTGCAACGTCTTCTTTTTTTGGTAGACCTAAGAAAAAGGGTGTAGTTAAATTTTCTACTTATGATGTTGGAGAATTCACTCTTGAAATTGTTCAAGCTAATAAAATTAGCACCACGGCAAATGCTCCAAACCAACAATTTAAAGCTTATAAACTAAAAACAGCAGGGGTTGATAAACAACACAGAGGTTTGAAATCAGATTTTGATACCGTGCTAGAAAGGTGGAGCAATAAAAAGTATAGTCAAAAAATTACTTTTACTGATAAAACCGGAAAACCTGATAAGTTAGTTTTAAAGCAAGCTAATATACAAAACATACCCGGAGTTGTTAATGATTTTACTTCGCAATGGTCTCAAGACTATTCTTTTGGAGCCACGAGTCGTGACTTATCTAGCAATGACTCTGTTGGTCAATTGGCTATACAAGGTACAACGAACATATCTACACATGTCTACAACGAGTGGTATGATCGTTATGGTAATTTACTTGGAGTTAGTCCTCAGTACAATGAAATTGCGCTTAAGGGCATAACTCAACTTGCCGCAACAAACAATAGTAGACGAGAATATGAGCTGATTGAATATGAAGTTAAAGCACCATCTGCCTCTCAAGCTGGATTGCCTTATGGCTCTACTGACATACGGGTAGCCGCACCTAATCATACATTCTTTTACGAAGTTAGATATATAGTACAAGGGTCACGATCAAAAGCAGTAGAATTAAAAAACTCAGGTGGATCTGCCACAAAAAGAAATTCTTATTTTGGAAAGTACTTTACTCCAGTTGCAGGTGATAGCTCTGGTGGAAATTTATCAAATGACTCTACGCTACCAGCTGGACAGCAACTTCCAAGTCGTCTAGATCCAACAGTATACGATGCGGTTCCTTATGTAGAATTTAATGAAGATGGAACCAAGCTGCTGATAGCTCAAAAAGCAATTGGAAAGTTTTCTTACATAGAGAAGGAAAGAGATAGAGATTATAGAAAAGGATATTTAAAAATAATAGATAGGGTTTCTACAGAAGGTGCAGATAATAAAGTTCGTATTTCTTTTGATGTAGATCCTACTGGGCAAAAAAGCACGTATGAAACTGCGTTCTTCAATGATTTGGAAATTACCGCTAAAAAAGACCGTTATATGTATAAAGGGTTTCAAGACGGTAAGTTTGGTTTAAGCAAGGACGGCGCATTTATAGCTTGCTATTTCACTGATGGTGATAGAAATAATCTTAATAGATATCCACCTAGATTATTTTTATATAAAAATATGAATGCAGAAACAGAAGATAAAGAATATAAATCTGCTAATGAAGGTGGGTATTTTAGCCCCTCGGTAGTACAAAATAATGTTCCATTCAATGTTCCTTTAAATCCTAATACTAATGAATATACTTATAATGCTCAGGAAAATTTAGATTTTCTTGTAGAAGAAAGGCCGTTCGATGGCTTGAGCGTTGCTGATCCAAAAGATGAGTTAACATGTATTCCTTACTGGAGACCGGAGTTCTTATATCCCAACAGAAACCAGCATTTGTATGTAAGATATCCATTTGGCGACCTTGACCAATCTTCTACCGAACTGCCAAGGTATATGAATGAACTTCGTGCAGATTATCCACTGGCTAAAAAAGCTATACTATCACAGATTAATGTTATTGGGTATAATCCGTATGATACTTCAACGAACAATATTCATAAAGACAGTGGGTATTGGCGGCTCGCAGCAATTCAAGATAATGTTTTCTTTGAAAATGGCGATAACGAGCCACTAACCACGGATCGTACACTAAGTGGATCTTTGGGTTGTATCAGCGTTCAAATGCGTATTGATGAAGGAAATCCAAATTCTCTTACTGGAATAGGCGAAGAAACACTTGTGTTAGACACTAAAACTACCTCTGGATGGAATCCGGGTACATATAACAGTAGAACTATAGATTATAATTATAGACCATATTTTTCTTTCGTTGGATCACTACGAGCGTTGAGTACAAGTAATGATTTTGCAAGCCAGTATACCGAATATGATTCATCACAATCATACCGAACGGGAAAGTTTACAGGGCAATATGGGTTTGGTCGAGTACCCATATATGATTTTACTGATGCTGTCGAAAGTTTTATAGTTCGTACCAAGTCTGACACTGGACTTTCAATTGGCGTAGGAACTCACAAATTTATTAATATACCTTACAGATATCCTGTCACCTTTTTAGTTGATGACATAAAAGGTGTTTCAATACAAACTTTGAAGGACGAGACCTTTAACGAGTCAGAGTATAAAGAGTCAACTAAAATAGTAAGAGACAGATTTGGAGATACTGATTACACTGAAACTCTTGATTTGCGTTATACATATGTTAGTCCAAAAACAGGGCAAATTAAGAAAAAAGATTATTACAGTGGATCATTAATTTTAAAGATAACTCCTGAATATTTTGACAATGCTAATAATCCACCCATAGTAATGGTGACTATGAAAAGGTTGGTGACTACGAATGGAAAGTCGTATGACCTTACTCCTGAACCAGTTAATATTTATCCTGTAGAAACTTGTGATTCTTCTTTGCTTAAAGCTCATATACTTCCAGATGGCACAACGCTATATGGCACTACCACCACCACCACTACCACCACCACAACTACTATACCGCCGGGAGAACCTAATTTTCACTTTGATAGATTTTATGTTAAGAGAAAAGACGATAGGTTTATAGAGGAGGAGATAACGCCTTTTACTCTTTCGTATTCAGATTATACCACTATAGCCCAAGAGTATCTTTTGCCGTCTAGACCGCCCACTTATGAAGAACTTAGAAATAGTTCTCAAGCAGGAAAAAGATATAGAAAAATATCAATAGATTCCGGTGCTAGATTTAGTCAAATTAAGTTAAATGATAGCGGTAATCTATTAATATTTAAAAATAAATTTATAGATGATCGTACAGCTTTAGGAGACCTTGGAGCATTAAAGACGGGGGTTGGCCTACAGGGTAGAACAGATTTTTCTTTTAGTTATAGTCAGCTTCAAGACGCTGGTGGAGGTAATCGTCAGTATGGACTCTACACTGATAAAGCTTTAAAAAGTTTTGCTGGTTATGATCGCACAAAACCAAATGACCCCTTACCAACAAACGCACACGTTTTCTTTGGAAGAACAAATGATAATTTTGATGAAAATGATATTAACGACTTTGTTATAAATGACAGTGGTAACACATTACTATACAGTCCAAGCGAAGGTTCATACAAGGGTAATCTTTTACACGGTGTGGCTGATTTTGATTCTACATCTATAAATAACAGTGACGCTTTGTATGAATTGTCGGGAGGAGAGAAAAGTGTTGCTAAACAAATAAAAAATGCTTATGGAGAAAAAATTAAAAAGTTTTCTTTATCAAAAGATAACAATGTTCTTGCAATAATTCAAGAAAATAGCCAATTTTTACAACACGCAAGTCAAAGCATTCTTAGAGGCAGTGCATTTGGTTTTGGTAATGCAACGCAAATTTATCCAACAACGGGAACCTATCCACACAACAAGCCGGAAAGTTTTTCAAATATATTAGTTTTTGATAGAACTGGCGATAACAATTGGGCTATTCGTAATAGTCGATCATTATCAACTACTTGGGAAATTCCAATTGGAAAGCCTGAAAGCGTAGCATTTCAAGCATATGAAGATATAAGAATAAACAAGGATGGAACTATAATAGCAGGATTAAGATATGAAAATAATTCTGCGGTTCCATCAATAAATCTTAGCACGAAACGCCAAGACGGAAATACAAACATATACTATAATAGCTCAAAAGCTTTTGGGTCTAATTTAAATCTATCCGTTGATGGTGGTTCAGATTTTCAATATAAAAATGGATTTTATATAGATGTTTGGAAGTATAATTCTGGAGACAAAAGATGGGATATGCTTGGCGCTAAAAATGTTGGAGGCTTAATAAATGAGCTAAGATATTTTACTAGTGGTGATAAACACTCGATACGATTAACCAACAATGAAACTGCTATCAGTAGAGATTATCAAGATATTAATTATGAAATAAATCATGAAGGCAATGTTTTAGCTCTCACATACAGAGATAAGAATATTGGTAAATATCATTTTCAACAAATATATGCTTACAACGAATCTAAGGATGAGTGGATTAAAACTTTCTCACGAGACAGTAGAGATTCTATTGCACAAACAATTCAACATTTTAATATTATAAATTCATCATCCTATACTGAAGACGTAAAAGATAATGCTGGTAATATAGTATATGATCCTAATAAGAATTTTTGTTATTTACACAATAGGGTTGATATAAATAACAGTGGTAATATTGTTGTTTTTTCAAACCCCGGAGATAGCGATTCTACATCTGTTTATAACCGTCAGCATTTCGATGCTCTTAAAAATTATAATGAATACTTTAATCAGCCGTGCTGTGGGGCGCGCCACGGATGTTTTGAGCTTGTTTATTCACCAGATTCAGACATGTACGAAGCTAACTATTATAATATAGCTACTGAGTTTGGAGATCCAAATTTCGCAGCACTGGGCATTACACTTGAGGGAGATGCAGGAGATGCTACAGAAAGACATTCAACTTTTGGGACAGATGTTTCTCTTAATGCTTCTGGTAATATACTAGCAGTTTCGCAAGAAGGTTTAAACTCTAAAGATGTGGCTGGCGTAGATTTTTATGACGTAAAGGTAGCTATTGATAATTTTACAATTCCGGCAACAAGAACTACTACCACTACTACTACGGCTTTGCCGCCGATGCCTTTAAAATATCATATTCCTGCTAGTGGAACATTTTTTCATTTTGGTGACGGAGTTAACTTCTATAATTCTGCAATAAGAGACTTTTCTATGGATGCCTCTGGTCATCACATAGCGGTTACATGTCCGAATAGAGCTATAAAAGGTGCTTTATCAAGTCAGGCTCCCGGCAGAGGCGTTATAATGTGTCGTAACGTTTCACAACATTCTGATTTTATTAGTGATAGAGCATGGGACCATAATTACGCTGATATTAGAACATTGAGGCACAATCCCCCTCCAGCATCAGGATTATTGTATGGAGCTTTTACTAGCAAAACAGAAGACCCAAGAAAATCAGAATCCACATATGGACTTGGACAAGTTTATGATGTAAAGGGCGAGGTTGACACTTTTTCAACCATAAACTTTAACGGCTTCAATCGTAATCATACAGGCTTGATATACGACATACAATCTAGTGTAAATCCAAGTGGAACTCTAGCTGTATTTGTTTACTCAGACATTTTAGCCGGACTAGGTGTACGGAATACTTTTCTTAAAAAGAAAGATTCTTATATTCAAGTTTTAGACCTTTCTGAAACTAGAGATAATGTAGTTAGACAAAGTTCCAGTGAAAATTTTCAAGCCTATATGCGTGGGATTCCTCCATATACTAAAGGTGATGGTCAGCCTAGTGGATTACTTTACGCTTCTGGTGTAGAAGCAGGCTATTCACAACAGAGTAATGGAAACGTTTTGTATTATGATCCAAGCGTAGCAGATAATGGAACGATTATAATAGCTAGATATACAGATAAAAAACTTACCTATCGCATTATGAACAGCGGTGTGAGTTTTGGAGGAAATGGAACTTACAACTTTGATGGTAAATTAATAGGTGAGTTTGATTGTAATATGAATAGTAGAGATATAATGTATAATAGACATCATTCTAAATATCTGCCAGCTGTCTTTCACTCGTCCTATATGCCTAGCGATTCTGATAATTGGATATCGGAGAAAGTGTATCCTCCAAACGCTACTAAAATGTACAAAGATTATAACGGCACGATGAGAGATAAACTAAAATCGTTTACTGGCGTTTTAACTTGGAACGATTATACAAGATACGATCACGGGCCTCTCGCAAGTAATTATGGCTACAATAGCGACATAAAAACAACTTCTATATCTAGTCAAGGTCATGTTGTAGCGTTTTTGAGATGTAAAGATTTGTCATCAGAGCCAATAGGATCTGTTTTCTACCCTCCAACTGGCATTAAATCAAATTCATATTATAATACGGAATACAAAAGAGCCGCAGATTCTCACTGGACAAAAATGCTTCATGACAAAGACACAACCAGAAGACTTATGTTTACTACAACTATTAAAGGAATTAATCCGGGTACAGCTTTCACTACAGATATTAATCATGTAGTTGAAAATACCAACCCAGAAAGTCGTAATAATAAATTTGCTATAAGACCACAACCATTTGAGCTTAGTAAAGATGGGAATAGTATAGTTGTTGGTAGTGGTCTTTATAGAAAAAATGTTAACAATCAATATTTAAATTCTTTCTTGATGAAAAATCCTTGGGACGATGTGAATGATTTAAGTAAATATTTTGAAGCAAGTTATCCACCAGAACTAATAGACAATTCGATTAATAAAGATGGCACAGTTATAGCTAGTCTATGGGGTCCACAATACGATGAAGTATATGAAAAATCATCCCATTTTGTTAGAAGCTCTCAAAACTATACTAGAGAGCCTGACATGACTTCACAATATGGCCTTCCAATAAGAAACTACATGATACAAGTATTCACTAGTGGAGAAAATGCCAGCTTTTGGCAACGACAAACAAGATTTTTTAAAGGAAATAGGTGTAAACACATAAGCCTTACAGCTTCTGGCGATTTAGTTGCTTACACAATGACTGAAGACAACTGGCATAACAATTATTTTAAAAATGAAGATTTTTGGAAAAGTTCTGGCAGTAGAAAGACACTTGATGATCCAAGAAAGGGTTATATAAATTTCTTAGAAGTCGAAAGTATAGGACACAAACCACCTACTTAATGGATTATTATGTTTAATTTATCAGATAGAGTACGAGAAACATCATTAACAGAAGGCTCTGGAGCTGTCACTATAAATGACACTTACGGTAGCTTCCAATCATTTGCTAGTGGCGTTGGTGATGGCAATAAAACATTTTATGCTATAGAAAATAATGTAAGATTTGAAATTGGATTAGGAACTTTTAATGATGGTGTTTTATCTAGAGATTTAATATTTACTAGCACAGACCCTAGCGGTAATAAAATTAACCTTGATGGCGTTTCTACAGTTTTTTGCACGTATCCTGCTACACACTCTGTCTTTGTTAACCCGGATGGTAATGTTTCTGGATTGCCGCCTAGATATAGTGGTATAGCTTGTCCAGATGGCTTAGTACAAACCAGAGCATTTATTGGTTCTGGAAATACTGGCAATGTTGCGTATTGGAGCGATGAAAATACTATAGGTGGAGATAACACTTTTATTTGGGATTCTTCAGATACTACTCTATATGTTGATGGCAATATTGCTGTAAGCGGCTCTATCAAGGACGCTAAGTTCTATTCAAGTTCCGCAGGTTCTTTATTTCATGCTTACATTGATAATGGTGGAAATGACATTGTAGCCCTGCATATAACAGACGGGTCAGATCCCACTTGGAAATTAGGACTAAAACCATATAGCACAGCCTTTGCAGACGCACCTACAAACGGATATGTTTACGGGGACATCGACAGCGTTGGCAATGTAGTGGATACAGATAATTTTTATATTATGAATTATACTAATGGTTTTTTCATAACGCACAGAGGTGCAAATTTATTATACGTTGCTAAAAGCAACGGTGTCAGCATAAACAACAGCTCTTCAGTTGAAGTTCCTTTGACCATAAATTCAGCGTTAGGACAATCTTCTAATCTACAAGAATTTAAGAATAGCACTGGAAATACATTATTATCAGTTGACAAGGCGGGTTCACTTGTCTTTGACACACAAATAGCTAATGTGTCTGCTCCCAATAAATCCTTGTTTTATAGCTCAGATAATGACAAATTGGTATTTAAGGACAAAAATGGGTCTATACATGAGTTGTACTAATTGGTGTATATTATGTTAGATAACTAGGAATATAGGTGAATTATGGCTACATTTTCAGTAGAGATAGCGGATCAGGATGTTGAGCGTGTAATTGAGGCTATATGCGTAAATTACAACAGGCCAGATATGGTGGATGGTTTAGACAATTCAGAAAGCAAATCAGTTTTTGCCAACAGGATCGTAAGACAATATTTATCCGAAAATGTGAGAAAGTACGAGTTAGACCTACTAAAACAAACCTTAGAGAATCAAGTAACAAACCCAGTAATCACGGACCCGCAGGTATAATGTTTATTTTTAGTCAATTTCCATTTTCAACTGGTTTGATGAATTTTTTTAACGGCGGTATAATTCCCTTAAACATTTCATTAAAAAGCACAAAAACACACACACTCAATATTATTAAGACGCAAGATATTATCCTACAACTAAAAAGACAAAATCCAACAATATTATGAAAACAGTTAATGTTATTTTAAATATAGTTAGAACAAAAGATATTACTTTACTAAGGTAAAAACATGGCTAGCGAAATACATGTAGATAATGTAGGTACTAGATTTTCAATGACTGTTCAGGAAACTGGCAGCGGCGTAGATATTTCTAACAACTCTAGTATTACTATTTATATTAAAAGGCCAGATGATGAAATTATCACACGGAGTGGCATTCTGTTAGGCGATGGCACTGATGGTAAATTTCATTATGATACAATAGCAGGCGATTTAGACGAGGCGGGACATTACAAACTTCAAGCAAAGATAGCTTTGCCAAGCGGAACATATTATACTGATATATATGATTTTAAAACCCACTGTAACTTATAGGTGCAAATATGTCGTGGCAAGGCCAAATTTCAACAATGGTTAGACACATCGTTAACGATGTAGATCCTTCCAATTACAAATATTCGGTAAAGCGTTTAGAAACAACAATTTTAGTAGCATGTCAATTGGTTTCAGAAGATGTAGATTTTTCAAACGATTACGTAGTTAATGTAGAACAGTGTTCGCTTTCTCCAGACCCTACAGATGATCCTAAAGATAATGTGTTTGTAAACTTGGCAACACTCAAAACTGCTTGTATTATAATTGGTAGCGAGGTTAGAACAGAAGCATCTAATGCAATTTCTATTAAAGATGGACCATCTGCAATAGACTTAAGAGGTGTGGCAACCACACTTACAATATTATATAAAGACTTGTGTGAAAAATATAATAAGTTAGTTTACGATTATGTTGCTGGAGGAAGCTTGGCTGGTCAAGCTATTCTCGGTCCTTATAGTCCCGGTAGCGACTTTGTTTCTAGGACTCACAGCGATTATGACCATAGAGGTGGATATTTTAGATATTAAAGGAGATTACAAAAATGTCAGTAAAAAATAGTACAGATCTTAAAAGTACCATAAATTCAGAGCTAGCTGATAACAATGCTGGTGCTATTTCTGCACTAGATATTAGACATAATATGGTCGATATAGTTGATTCTATTGTTCCAGTTGTTGCTAGCGGTGATTTTTCAACTTATCCATTTGATAATGGAATTGTAAAATTTAAAAGTGTTATAGATGTTGGTAGTGGTTTGTTTTTTGACACTGACAATACTGCACATTTAGATGGAGACGAAAAATATCAATGGGAGCCATATCCCGGCAGCGGTAATGTTAGTCATGACACCTTGGCTGACTTAGACACGGGCGATAAACATACTCAGTATATTTCTGTTAGTGGAATAAGAATGATGACTGGTAATTTTGGCTTAGGTGGAATAACTGAAAACTGGATTAACCATAGTGGAGAAGCAACACTTCTAGAAACTGACAATCACGGATTGCATTTTTCTATGACCAATCCAGAGGCTGCAAAGTATGGGGAAGTCATTCACGTTGGTAGCGGTAATCAAGGAGGGATGGAAAATACCTATACTAAGTTTAAGTTTGATTACGATAATTCAGAATATCACACCGCTAAGACAAATGCTTTAGCGTGGATTAGCTTTAACGGCTCTGCATATTTAAATGGATCTTTAAGTGATAGTGGGTTAAGTGGGATTGCTGTTACTAGCTCTTACAACATTTCTGCAATCCAAGCTAGTGGCGCTGGAACTTACAAGATCTTTTTCAAAGACGGACTTTTGGGTGCTGGTAACACTAACTACGCAGTTATTGCTCACAGCAATGGCACAACTTCTAATAGTAGTCCACAAAGTATGGACTTAGTTACTCCAGCGGTAGTTGTAAGAGAAGATGATTTCTTCACCTTGGCTGTTAGAAATGATAATGGCGAATTTGTTAATTCAAGAAGAAATGACATAGTTGTGTATGGACTTCAAAGTGGCGTAATACCGGAGGCTTCAATTACTGTTCAAAACTTTACCTAATACGGAAGAATTAAATGTCACAAGCACCTAAAATAGCAGATAGAACTAAAGAACTTTCGTATACAACTGGAACTAATGCTTTTCTATTAGAAGGAAGTATTAATGGTTTTAGTTCGTTTGCGTCTAGTTTTGACAACGGCGATGTAATATTTTATGCCGCCACTGATGGCACTGATTACGAAGTGGGGTCTGGAGTATTTACTGATTCTTCAGCAGATACTATTTCCAGATTTGTTCTTGCTAGTAGTAATAGTAATAATTTAGTTTCATTTAGCGCTGGGGCTAAAGAGGTTTATTCCACTTATCCAGCTACTAATGCTATTGTGTCATTATCTGGAGTTGTTCCTAAATCAAGCGGTGTTACATTTTGGCTCTCTGATAAAACGATTGGTCATGATAGTAATTTTGTTTGGAACAATGTTGATAATAGACTAGGTATCAATCAATCAAATCCATCTTTTTCTATTGATGTCGGTGGTACTTCAGCATTTTCAATCATTAATACTTCTGGTGTTCACACTGGTGTATCTGGTATATTGTTTGCAAGTGGAACTACTGTTCCTTCTTATAGCGGTGGAAGACAGCTGGAGCATTTTGAAAGAAATATCTTAGGCGATGCAAACATACAATCTGTAATAGAGCTTAGTGGCGTTGTAGATCAATACTTATTTTTAAAGCCGCAAGATACTGGATTAATTTTTGCTGGCCCTGCCAGTGGATGTGGAGTTGGTTGTCCTCCTGCTAGACCAAGTTTTAGAACTTTAGTGTTATCTGACGTTCCAGATTTAATCTTTATTTCTGGACAATTGATGACATCCGGTGTAACAAACGCAGCAAATATAGTTGCGATAAGTGGGATGATGGTAGATACACCAAGTGGTGTTCATAGCTATTTAGCTAGGTGGAGCGATGATGATACTTTGGGAGCTAGTAGTGTTTATGAATCTGGTGGGGTTGTTGGAATTGGCACTAGCACTACAGCAACTGGCTATAAACTGGACGTTAGAAATGGCGACATTCTAGTAGGCACTAAATTAGTTGTTGGCAGTGGAGTATATAGCCAAACTTCACCCGGAACTTATTTTGGATTAAAACATACTAGTTTCACAAGTCCATCTGAATATATGATCATGAGCAATGGTACTCACACTTATCTTAGCGCTAAAGAAGATAGCGATGTTATTATTAGAGGTGGTGCAAATAACGTTGATCATCAAGTTGTTGTTAGTAAAAGTGGTATCACCCTTGGTAAATACAGACCTGCGGCTAGTAGCGTAGTACCAGAACACGACGTAGACATTGTTTACGATGAAAGCAATGGTAGTGGATGTATAAGAATTGCTGATAGAAATGGCAGCGGCATAATGATTGGTGACTGCGCTCTTGAATCTTCCTCTGTTTACGCTGGCATGAAACACACAGAGATGGCTGGTACTCTTGACTACATGATAGCTAGTAGTGGCACTCATACTTTTATAAGCGCTAGAGATGGATCTAATGTTTTTATTAGAGGAGGAGGTCATAGCTCAGAGTGCCAGATTAGTGTTCTAGATGTTGGTGCTGGTTCTGTAGGTATTGTTTTTAATGACAACGGTGCTGACAGAGACCTTAGAATGGAAGGCGCTAGCAATGATAATCTTTTCAGACTAGATGCTAGTGAAGATAGGATTGGTATTGGAACAGATATACCTCAAAGTACTTTAGATGTTAGTGGAGTGATAACTGCTGACAGTGGTGTTTACAATGTTTTGGATATGAATCTTACGGAAGAAGCAAGTTATCCAACACATCAAGAAGGTAGGGTCTGGTATGATTCAGATTCCCACGCGCTTGTTGTATATAATGATGAGTCAGAAGTTACACAGCAGGTTGGGCAAGAGGAATATTTAAGAGTTAGAAATAATACTGGCTCTATTATCTTAAATGGTTCTGGTGTTAGAATTACAGGTAGTCACGGAAATGTAGCTCCAACTGTAGAATATGCTATAGCAAGCGGGGAAGATCTTTCAAGAGTTGTGGGTTTAGCTACTCATGATATTGAACACAATTCCTTTGGATATGTTACAACTTATGGTTTAGTTAAAAATGTTAACACTGCTGCATTTACTGCTGGGGATGAGCTTTTTCTTTCTGAAACTGATTATGGATCTTTTAAAAATACTTCTCCTAGAATTCCAAATTATTCTTCTCCAATTGGATATGTTGTAAGAGAAGCTACTAATGGTTCTATATTAGTAGAACTTGGAAAACACAAACTCGGTGGTGGTGATGTTAAGTCTTTAGACATGGGAGTTAATGTTAGTGGTATACCATTTATAGAAGCTTCTGGTAACGGAAATGCTATAGGTCTTGCAAATGTTGATAACTTTGTTTATGACAGCGGAAGTGCAAGGCTAGGAATTGGAACATCTAATCCCACATCAACTGTATCTGTAAGTGGTCAGTTAGAAGCTCTTGAGATATTACAAAGTGGATCATCTATAGCTTTAGACGCAGATCTCATTCATACGTCTGGAATGATAGATAGTGTTTCTGGCAATATGCCATTACAAGGGACCATAGCAACCGCCAGCACAGCAGGAACTCTGGGTCAAATTAGGTGGGATTCAAATTATATTTATGTTTGCGTAGCTACAAATACTTGGAAAAGAGTTCTTTTATCCACATGGTGATATATGCCTATTAATGTTCCACAATCTGTGTTCGATAAATACTTCGATGTGATAGACTCCACGTTTAATATATTTGGAGTTACATGTCAACTTATATCTATAGAAAAAAAAGAAGTTATAGTATATAATCCAGATGATAATATACCAGATAAAAACTCTATAAATAATCACAGGCGAGGAGGCGGCACACATAATCGTGGAACTAAAACTATTAAAGAAACCGAAGTGTTGACCGACATAAAACTAAAAGTATATTGGGATGAAAAACAGTGGACGGGAATTACTAAAGGGATCGTTGTTCCTGACGCATCTATTCAAACAATTGGATTTATGACTGACTTACCTAAAATTTTGTCTGCAAAACAATTATTGGTACATAAAGGTATTAAAGATTATAAAGAAATGAGATTTGAAAGAGTTGGAGAACACACACCTCTAGGATTAAAGCAAGATAGATACTTTGCATGTTTTTGGAAGAGGGCTTAGTATGGCTATCACACTTAATCTTGTAGACACTGTGGCTAGTTTTACTAAGAAGGTTAATGCTTCTATTGCGGGAACATTTAATCAGCTTTTGTTTAGAAAGAAAAATAGAATAGACTTAGATATTAGAATGTTTGTAGAGCAACAAATTTTAGCTCAACCAGAAGTAAGAGAATTATTAGAAGAGAACGGGCCGGATAGTTTAACGGCTATGTTGGGTATTACAAACGCGGAAGCTTTAAATGCAATAAACGCTTTAGTTAAAACTATTACTAGAATAATCAAAGTAAATATAGATAAAGTAGACGATAGATTAAATGGCGGTCTTGAGGTAATAATATCTGGCGTTGATGCTGGAGACATACCCGAGGCAATAAAGAGCGTACCTAACTCTAAACTAAATTGGTTAGAATGGTTATTAGAAAAAGGCGACACTCCAATTATTATTGGTTATAGATATTCAGCCTCAGATAAAGGTAGAACTGGCGGTGGGATCATGAAGCCCGGAGGTGTTTTTAGAATACCACCAAGTTTTTCAGGAACAGAAGAAGAGAATTTTATTATCAGAGCGCTGGTTGGAGAACCACAACAACAAGAAATAGAAAGAATTATAAGGAAAGCTCTAGATGTCTAATAATAATCTCAAAGGTTTTAACAGCGTTTTTGACTCAACTCTTAACAATGAGTTGCAAGATAATATTATAGAATTCCTAGATTGGAATTTGTTAGGCAAAGGTAATTATTTCAATGTTACCAAAGGGGAAACTTCTCACAGCAATCAAGATTACAGCTTGTTAAAGCTTTCTTCGTATCCACACTACAACGCTGGTCAAGCTTGGGATGGTTTTAGGCAGAACTGGGTTTGGCAAAGTGGAGTTAATCCACCTTCTGGAATGACCGCCCCGATTGTTGGCGAAAACCATATGTATCCCGGTATATCTGGCGTATATGTAGATGACACATTCTACTCTTCAGATACTACCGGAGACTATGCTCACACGGTAGATTATTTCAATGGGAGGGTAGTTTTTGACAGCCCTATCCCTACTGGTAGCAAGGTTCAGGTAGAACATAGTTATAAATATATTAATGTTATATACGGTAATAATGTTCCTTGGCTTAGAGAGATTCAATATAGAACCCTAGATGTGCCTTCTAATTTTAATAATGGAAAAGGGGAATTTGAAATACCTTCAGAAATGAGAATACAACTACCCGCCATAGGTATAGAAGTAGTTCCAAGGAGAAGCTACAAGGGCTATCAGCTGGGTGGCGGTCAGTATATCTATACGGATGTGCTTTTTCATTGCATAGCTGAAGACGCTTACACAAGAAATCAGTTGTTAGACATGGTTTCTTTCCAAAATGACAAAACAATAACATTATTTAATAATAATAATATAGCCAATAGCGGGGCTTTTCCCGTAGATTACAGGGGTGTTCCCGTATCTGGCGCTCTTAGATATCCAGATTTAATTGATAGTTATCAATCAAATCACATGAGATTTACGAATTTTACTGTTCAGGGCATGGAAATCATAAATAGCAACTTTTCAGCAGGAATAGCTCGTTGTACGGTAGAAGTAATTAAATCAAATATCTAATTTTGTGTATATAAAAATAGAGTTTTCCAACTTACCAAGGAGAGAATATAATGGCAAATAATAGAGTATTTTATGCCTGCCAAGCTGTGGTCATCGGAGATAATGGTGATCAAAATTCCAGAACAATACATGGCGTACAAAGTGTGGGCATTACAACGAACTTTAATCTAGAGCAAGCATTTGAGCTTGGTCAGATTCAAATTTACGAAAATATTGAAGGTCTTCCAGATGTTGAGGTAACGCTGGAAAAGGTACTTGATGGACATCCACTTATTTACCACGCTGCAACGCCCGGAGCTACTGTCAATACATTAGTTAACAGATCAAAACTTAGATGTAATGTTGGTCTTGGTATTTACCCAGATGATCAAGATGCTGTAACTGGTGCTGCACCAGCAGAAGTCCATATGTCTGGAATGTATTTGAGCAGTATTTCTTATACTATTCCAGCAGATGGAAATGCAACCGAATCTGTAACCTTGGTAGGAAACGATAAAAGTTGGAATTCTGATAGTCCCACTCTTGTAACATCTGCTAGAGCCTCGGAAATTCCAGAAGATGGTGATGGTAAAGGTACTGATGCTCCATTTTCAGGCAGTGGTGTTGCTAGGCGTGAGAATGTAGACCTTGCAAACACTATATTGCCAGCAGCTATTTTTGGCGCTCAAGGATCTGGAATTGGAAACGGTTTGTCTGGTGGTGTTCCAGCTGTTCATATTCAAAACTTTACTTGTAGTACGGATTTGGCTCGTGAAGATATTCTAGAACTTGGTAGAAAAGCTCCTTACTATCGTTCGCCTAATTTCCCAGTAGAAGTAACTTCTGAGTTTGAAGTGATTGCCATTTCTGGTGATTATATTTCTTGCGAAGAAGGCGCTGATGCTAACACTTCAGAGGAAATTATCAAAGTTGCTCTTGACAATGGCACAACTTTCGATCTTGGTGGTAAGAATAGACTGTCATCCGTAACTTACGGTGGAGGTGACGCTGCTGGAGGTAACGCCACAATTACTTACTCATATAGCACCTTTAATGACTTAACAGTTAAAAGTAATACTGATCCAGCCGGACTTTAGTATATAATTTATTAGGAATATAAAGGAAACAAAACAAATGGGAAACTCCCGCAGTGAGGTTACGTAATGAACCATCATGAGCGGGAGTTTTTTATTTATAAAATTAGATCTGGAAAAGCATATTTACCTAAAGGTTTAGTAGTACACCCCTTTACAGTAGAGTTAAATATAGAATCTTGCATTATATATAATAATGCTTACGAGCAAGCGTTTGATGACGAAATAATGACTGAAAAGGAAACAGAGTCTTGGATGATGGATCATGGGCTATGGTCTGAAGAAAAAGAAGAAAGAGTAAATGGATTAAAGAAAGACATTGAAAAGCTTAAGGTAGAAATTTATAAATCTCGCCACAATTCAGAGCTAGTAGAAAGAATCAGAAAATATATTAGAGCTGGAGAAAAACAACTAAACGAAGAACTACAAATTAAAAATTCTTATAATCAAAATACTTGCGAAGGAATAGCGTATACGGAAAAACTAGAATATCTGATAGAAAATAGTACATATAAAAATAATGAACTATATGATTTTGAAGATATTGGTATAAATGAAGCTTTATTTTACTGGCACAAATCTTTAATTACAGAGCAACAGTGTAGAGAACTAGCCAGAACTGAACCTTGGAAGTCATTGTGGAACATATACGAAAAGTCTGGAGCAAAGTTATTTTTTAACAAAGATGATGAGGACATAACATATAATCAAACAACACTTACTATGTGGTCTCAAATGTATGATAACATACAAGAGTCTATGGACTGTCCCACAAAAGAAGTTATAGAAGATGATGATATGTTAGATGGCTGGTTTATAGTACAGGCAGAAAAACGAGAACAAGAAAAAGCAGAAAATGAATTTGATAATAACACTAATGAAAAGGTAAAAAATTCTGACGAAGTATTTGTTATGGCAAAAAATGAAAATGATATTAACAGAGTGGAAAACATGAATAGCCTTGATAGCAAAGTGGTAAAGAAGCAAAGGGCTGCCGTGATGAAAAAGAAGGGATCTGCCCAACAGCAAGATTTCAAAGATGAAATAATGAAACAAAAAACAAAACAGATGGAAGCCTTTAAAGGAAAGTTTGGAGGAAAATAACATGGACGAAGGAAAAACAAATTACAAACAAGCTCGTGATAGTAAATACAAAGTAGCTTCTAGAGAAAGATTATCTAAAATTCTTAAAAAGAAAATTCAAACTACCATGATAGGAGCTTTAAGTAGTATTGAAGAAAATCTGGGTTTTTTATGGGGAGGCGATGAAGGGTCAACAAAAGATCAGCAAGTTATGAAAGATATATATCAGAAAATTAGATCTGAAATATTAGACAAAGGAAATAATCAGGCTCGAAATATTGATGCGGAGTTAGCTCAGTATGATGTGGAATGGTTAAAATATTCAGTTACAATTCCAGTAATTACAAAAAAGGAGAAATAGGATGGACAAGGAAAAACAAAGACAGGTAGAAGTAAACGTTGACGGTGAAAAAATCAAGATCATTGTCAAAAAACCAGTTGGTGCTGTTCAAAATAGAGCAACTAGATATGCCGCCAAAGTGTGGAGCGAGTGTTTAACCGATGGCATTATGACTAAAAAGGAATTACGACTGTTTATGAAAAATCGTAATATATGGAATGAGGACAAAGATGAAGAAGAAAAGAATATTAGCAAGAAAATTGCAGAACTTGAAAAACAACTTGCTTTTGGTAAAAGTGGCAGTAAGAGAGTAAGCGCTGGTGAAGGTAAAGATATTGCTATACAAATTAGAGAAAAACGAATAGAACTAAGAGATCTAATTGGAGAAAGATTGTCTCTTGAGGGAAATACAGCAGAATCGCTTTCTGATAATGCAAGATTTGACTATCTAGTATCTTCTTGTACTTACTACGAAAATGGCGAAAAAGTGTATAAATCACTAGAAGATTATGATGAAAAATCGGATAGCGACATAGCACTAGCAGCTGCCACTACAATGGCACAGATGATGTACTCTCTGGATAAGGATTTTGAGAAATCCCTACCAGAAAACGTTTTTCTTAATAAGCACCACTTCACGAATAATGATGGAGCTTTAGTCAATAAGGAAGGCGAAATGGTAGATCTAGATGGCAGACGGATTAATGAGTTTGGTCATTTTCTTAACGATAAAGGTGAACGGGTCGATGTTGATGGTAACTTATTAGACGAAGAGGGTAGGTATATAACTACTGTGGATTACGTCGATGAGACTGTCAAGAAAACTCGTAAAACAAAAACGGACGGATAGCCAAAGGGATAGTGTGCAGCATTACTAGAGAGATACTATGTCTAAATTTAATCTCACTGCACAAATACAGTTACAAGCACCTAAAAATGCTGCACAAGTTGTAAACCAAATACAGCGTCAGTTGCAGAATATTAATGTTAATGTAAACCTCAAAGGCGCTCCACAGGCTCAACGTCAAATACAGAATTTGGCTAAGTCTACAAGTCAAGCTGCTAATGCTAGCACCAAGCTAGGTAAAGCTTTAACTGCTTCTATCAAAAGATATGCCGGTTTAGCTATTGCTACTAGGGCTGTTAGTTTATTTACTAATACTCTTAGTAATGCTGTGCAAGAATCTATAGATTTTCAGAGAGAGCTTATAAAGGTGGCTCAAGTTACTGGAAAGTCTTTGCAAGAACTTAAAGGTCTTACTTCTGAAATTACTAGGCTATCGACTTCTTTAGGTGCTGCCTCTAGCTCTTTAATTGGAGTTAGTAGGATACTTTCTCAGGCGGGTCTTAGCGCTAATGAAACTAGGATAGCTCTTGATGCTTTGGCTCGATCTACTTTAGCTCCTACCTTTGATAACATTACACAAACTGCTGAAGGCGCAGTTGCTATCTTTAATCAGTTTAGAGAAGGCGCTCAAGCTTTAGAAAAACAGTTGGGTGCTATTAATGCTGTTGCTGGTCAATTCGCTGTTGAGGCGGGTGATTTGATTGCTGTTATTCGTCGTACTGGAGGTGTGTTTAAATCTGCTGGTGGTGATTTAAATGAACTGATTGCGTTATTTACTAGTGTTAGAGCAACAACGCGAGAGTCAGCAGAAAGTATTGCTACTGGTTTACGTACCATCTTTACTAGAATACAAAGACCTAAAACTATAGAATTCTTAAGAGAATTTGGTGTTGAACTTGTAGGTTTGGATGGCAAGTTTGTTGGTCCGTATGAAGCTGTTAAAAGATTGAGCGCAGCTCTTGCTGGACTTGAACAAGGTGACTTAACATTTATTAAAATTGCTGAAGAACTTGGTGGCTTTAGACAGATTGGTAAAGTCATTCCTTTAATTCAAGAATTTAGAATAGCTCAAGAAGCATTAAATGTTGCAATTGCTGGTGGTGATTCTCTTACGAAAGATGCTTTAACAGCACAACAGGCGTTAGCTGTACAGATTGCTAAAGTTAGAGAACAATTTTTAGCATTAATTAGAGGTGTATTTGAAAGTCAATCTTTTCAATTATTTGCAAAAACTTCTTTAAACATAGCGTCTGCTTTACTTAAAGTTGGTGAAGCGTTAAAACCACTTATTCCACTGCTTACTACTTTTGCTGCTATAAATATTGCCAGAGGTGCTGCTGGACTTATTGGAGGTTTATCTCGCCCAAGAGGATTTAACGCAGGTGGTATGGTTCCCGGTAGTGGTAATAGAGATACAGTCCCTGCGATGCTTACGCCGGGAGAATTTGTAATACGTAAAAGTAGTGTTGCTAGCATAGGTGCTGAAAATCTTGCGTCTATGAATAAATATGCATACGGTGGAACTGTTAAAAGTTTAGGTACAACTTATACTTCTATACCAAGAACTAAAGGTTATGACAAATTACAAAATAGAAGAGTGCAAGATAATTCTAAATTTGTAAAAGTAATACCTAATGAAAAAGATTTGGACGTATGGAACAATTCAAGATCGTTTAAACATGGAGACAAATTTGAAGAAGTTTTAGCTAAATCACGAAGATTTAACACTGGACGACGAGCCACGGGGCCATTTGATATTTTAGATTTTCCTCAAACAAGATCTGAAGCTAAATTTTTACCTTTAAATGCAAGGTATGGAAAAGGAGAAAATGACAGAAACGCAAAGGGTAATACTGGTAAAAGTATTGCTGCTAAGAATTTTCTTTTTGAAAATAGCCGTGGCACGAATAGAAGACCTAGTTCGTTGTCAACTACTGCTTTAGCTGGAAAACCCGTTACAACCTACTATACAGATCCTAGTCTATGGTTGAAAAAGATGGCTACTGGCGGTGGAGTTTCTGGAACAGATACAGTTCCAGCGATGTTGACTCCCGGTGAGTTTGTAATGAACAAAGCATCTGCACAAAATATTGGTTACAGTAATTTAAACCGTATGAATAAAGTTGGTAAGTATGCTAATGGTGGTATAGTTCAAGGATTTAATACTGGTGGAACAATACGTTCGCCTCTTCTTAGTGGGGGAACATCGAAAGGAACTGTTCCAGTTTCTATACAGTCAGTTTCTAGCGTAGCTGCTTCTATGCTAGGTGGTGGATTGGGCGGTGGGGGTGGCGTTATTGCTAGCGCTGCTAGCGGAGGAGGTTCTGGCCCAAGAGGTTTAGTCGCTGCAAAAGGAACAAAAAGGGGTAATCTACCATCTAAATCTAGAAGTGTTGATAGCCTTAGTGGTATTGGTTTTGGTTTAACGGCAGCAACTGCTGCTCTTGCTACTTTCGCTCCGACTGTTGATGAAAATAGTAATGCTCAAGAAAGGGCTATCGCCGCTCTTGCTAATTCTGCCACAACATTAGCTGCGACTTTTGGTGGTTTAGCATCTATTAGTGAATCGTTTGGTGTTAGCCTTGGTGATGCTTTTAGAGGCGGTTTAGGTAAAAAAGCTAAGAACGCCGTTCAAGAAGACATAATAGCAAGAAGTCAAGCCAAAGCGTCTGGTATAAAGCAAAGTGCTAGAGATAGAACTAAAGCTGATATAGAAAGTGGACAAATAGATTTAAGCACATCGAAGGGTAGAGAAACAGCAAGAAAAAGAGCAGAAAAAGCTAGAAAAAGTGCGGCGGGAGTTGAAAGGCGTGGACGAGGTTTTGCAAGGGCGGGTGGATCTGCTGCTCAAGTTGGTACACAGGCTGCTGTAGGCGTTGCTGCTTTTACCGCTGCTTTTAACGCAGCTCAATCCTTAGCTCAAGTTTTCAAAGAATTAAGTGGTATTACTAAAGAAATGCAAGATGCTATAGAAGACGGTAATGTGGCTTTAGCTGAGAGAAAAGCGGCAGAAGCAAATGCAGAGGAAAGAACTTTAAATACAGCGAGTGGTATTGTTGGCGGTGCTGCTGCTGGATTTGCAGTCGCTGGCCCACTTGGTGCTGCTCTTGGCGCTGCTGCTGGTGGAATTTTAGCAGACTTTTTAACTCCACCAAAAGAAACTGCTGTCGCTTTAGCTGGCGCTCAAGCCGCAGCTACTAAAGCTGCTAAGAGTATGGCAGATGCCACAAAAGAAGTTACCAAGAGGATGTCAGAATTTAGACTTGGTAATATTAGTGGGGATGAACTTTTTGAACCTTTAATAAAAGCACAAGAAGATGCTGCTCTAGCAAGAAGAAAAGGTGCAGCAGCTGAAGGCGAAGCTGCTGATTTTGGTCAAACGCTTCCGGGTGCTATGAGTCAAGCCTTTGGTTTTTCAAAAAGTTCTGATGCGATTAGAAGAGAAAACGAAGCTGCCCAAAAACAAAGAAGAGAACAAATGAAGGAAACCTCTACCCCAGCTGTACGCGCATTAGCTATGCAGGCTGCTGGAGGAGGTCAAGATGAACAACAGTTTAGAGAATTTTTACAGAGTACAGGTCTCAGTCTTAAAGATTTAGAAATGGCTGGCGTAAATGTTAAAGACATATTTGCAAGCGCAGAAAAAGAAGTTGAAAGAGCAAGAAAACAATTTGAATTATTAAATCTTGGTTTAAGTAATGTAAATGCCACAGCTGATGCAAGCATAGCCGTTTTAAATAACTTGGGGAATATTACAGATCTTGGAGCTAACTCTCAGGTTGAAAATTCTTTAAATACCTTAACTGCTGGTTTAACAGCTGCTGCTCAGGGTATAGATTTAGCTGATTTCCAGAAAGCGGTAGACACGGGCGTAGGTGTTCTACAGGGCTTAGGAGCTTCAGATGAAAGTATAAATAAATTTAAAAATACAACACAGGCGATTAATTCTGTACAGTCCGAAATACCAAACGCTTTGGAAAGAGTAAAAAAAACTTTTGATGCTAGCGGTGGAAAGGTAAGTGTTAAAGATCTTAGGCAGAAATTTGCTGACGAAATATCAGGCTCTTTGAAGGGTGTAGTAGACGAAGACACACTTTCAAATTTGACTGATTTAATTGCAGAGGGAGAGCTTTCTCCAGAAGATGTTAAAGCAATACAAGGAGGCGATATGTCTCCTCTTCAAAAACTAGTTGATGAGTTTGGTGAAGGGGCGATGAAAGAATTTACAGAAGCTTTCAAAAAAGCAGCTGAAATAGAAAATAAACTTGTAGCTATTACTTCACAAAGAATTAATCTAGAAAATCAGTTAGTAGCATCACAGCAAAAAGTACTATCTGCTCAAATGGAAGCCGCACAGATTATAGCTGAATTTGGTGGCCCTGCGGTAACGCCTGATCAACAGCGAGCTAATATTATACAAAGTGCTAATACTCAATCTGGAGTTATTGGTGGTATTAGTAATTTACAAAGTGGTAGCGCTGCTGAACTTACAAATCGTAATAGAGAAATTAATGCCCAACTTCAAAATATAGATACGCAGAGATCAGCTGTTGCTGCTGGAGGCGGTGGTCTTGGCAGAGTCGAAGGTACAGAGTTACAAGCACAGCAAGACAGATTAATTAAGCTCGCTCAAGATCAATATAATGTTACTAAACAATTAATTGACGTTCGTAAGCAAGAACTTAGAACAATTCAAGCTAGAAATAAAGCAGAAAAAGACGGCTTGGAATCTCTACTTGATGGTGATTTTGAAGGATTCTTTGATGCTCAAGCAGCTGCTGGCGCTACAGCTGCAATCGCCACGGGCAATACTCAGCTGGCATCGGCGTATGGTCCCGGCGGTCTTGCTGGAGCATTTAAAAACTTACAGCAGATGCAATCACAAGGTGTTACAACTGCATTTGGTCAAAACATTGGCGGCGCAGGAGGATTGCTAGAGCAATCTGCTGGAGCAGCTTTAGGGACATTTGGAATGCAAGGATCAGCAGATGTTCTTGCTGGCACTACACCAGAAGAAGCTGCCTTGCAGTCAGAAATACAAGGTTTAGCTAAAACGTTGCCAGATACTGCTCAAGTTCAAGCAAATGCTGCTGAAATGATGTTGAAAGCAGCCGTGATACAACAACAAGTTGCACAAGCAGAATTAGCTGAAGTAAGAGAAAGGGTTCAAAACCGTGCTGGTGGTGGTTTGATTTATGCTAGCCGTGGAATGTTTGTACCCCGTGGAACTGACACTGTTCCTGCAATGTTGACTCCGGGTGAGTTTGTAGTTAGACGAGCAGCTGTTCAAAGGGGAAATAATCTTCAAATGCTTAAAGCTATGAACAGTGGCGCTGTTAGCGATAGTGCAACACAAGCTTTATCTTCTGGGGGTCAAGTAAGATATTTACAAAACGGCGGTGAAGCTACTGGTGGAGGTCTTGGCATTAGTTCAGAAACTTTAAACAGTTTTGCATCAGCCCTTAATAACTTTAACACTCAGTTAGCTACTAATATACAAAATCTACAAAATACTCAATTCCAAATTACTTTAAATCCAGCAAATATAAATGTTAACTTAACTGGCACGTCATTCCTAGAAAAGTTGACATCTACTCTTAAACAAGAGTTGTTTAGCTTTGTGGGTCAGGAAATTGCTCAACATTCCGTGGGACCAGACGGACGACTAACTAAAGACAACCGAAGGGTATAAGGATGATACAGGATTGTTTTTCACCAAAGGTAAGCTTTAAAAAAGCGGGAGTTGGAAAACTCAGGCTTGGAGAAAGAGCGGGATTATTACAGGTACGTTGTCAAACTGATGTTAATCTAAAATTTGATATAAATTTAAAAGCAGCAAATACTGGCGATAGACTTATTTCATCTAAAATGTTAGGCTTTGCAACACTAAAACAAACAACTACTAGCGATATTAATGTTAATAGATATTTTAATCTAGATAATGCTTTTATAACAACTAGATATAAACTTAACCCAGCTAGTATTTTTGCAAGACCTTCTACTTCTGCTTTTGTCTCCGCAAGGCCACATAAGATTGCAGGGACTCACGACTCTTATCGAGAATTTGACAATTTTGTAGCTACAGAAAAATTATATCCTAGCGGTATTGAAGTTTTTGAAAGTGGATTTAACAGAATTATTGGAGTGGCATCGTCTATTGATGATGGTGTGCTTATCGGAAATTATCTAAAAAATGGATTACCAAGTTCCCGCGTTACTAGAGATTCTATATTTTTAAGATCTCAAGAAAGATTTGGAAAACCAAAAGATGATCATAATAATTATAAATTAGTATTAGAGATGGATAAACCTTCTACTGATATGCTAGAAAGTTTTTTGGCAATTAGAGTAGATGCTCCTATTGAAAATTTTAGATCTCATAAGCCACTTTCTTATAAATTTAATAATCTAAAGTTTACTGATCCGTCTGGAAATTTAATAGTACAATATAAAGACTTCACAGTTAAGGGTGAATCAAAGTATCTATCTACAGTAAACCCAACTACCTATTTAACTGAACCGCTAATAAATAACGCAAAACTAGATAAGGATGATAGTAATTATCCTCTATTTTTTAATGAAAGTGGTTATTTACTAAATATTGATGTGGAGACTTCCACTTTAGACGACCCATTTAACGTTGGTTTTAGTAACGCATTTTCTGAAGATAATAGACCAGTTGGTGGTAGAAGAGAAGATTTTAGAATTATCTCACTTGAAATACTATCACAGGGTTTAAGTAATTTTAGAAATGATGCAATACTTCCTTTTTCCGTGCAAGTTCCTGCAACTGGTTTAAGAACAGAAAGAAAAATATTTCCATCAAATCTTTTAAAGTATAACTTTGATACAACTATTTATCCTTCTGGAGAACACTCTCTGTGGACAGATAATGGTAATCATACTTTTAACGACGTTGAAGATAACAGTCACCTAAGTAATATTTTACGATTAGACGGTAATGACAAATTTATAGAATTATCTTCTACCACGGCTATTGCAGATTCTGGTAAGCTAAAACTTAAGTTTAGTCATGAGCCTCCGACTTCTGCATTTAGGTATGCAGATGGGGCTTTCCAATTTGCTTTTTCGTCAAATTCCTTTGACGCTGCTAATAAAAGACAAGTTTCTGATATAGATTCTTTCTTTGTGGTTGACGAGATAGAGTTAAAGGTTACGGCTAAAAAGTCTGCTTCTAGTAGAGATTATGTAATTGATGCTGTTGGTTATAGTGATGATAAACTTTTGCATATAACTCCTAAGATTGGTGGATTTTTACAAAACGCTTCAGGCCAACATCCATCTGGAATAGGCGTAACTCCAGTTTCTTCTGGATTTGCAAATATAAACGACTTAGGAATTTCTACACTACCAATATCAGACAAGTTCTCTTACTTTGAAACTTCTGGTACTAATAACTTAGGAGGTAATCATTATTCATTACCTTTAACACCAATAGTAAATACAACTGAATTCACAGAGTATACTATACCTTTAGATATTTATCCAGATAATGTTAGACTTGGAAAGTCTGTTGATTACTCTATGAGTTCTTACTTTGAACATCTATACTTAGATTTATTCCCATTCCCAAGTGGCGCGGCTATATCTAATATATCTTTACTTATTAAGTACAGACCTAGCAACGCTCTTCCACTCCATACTGTTGCGCATGAAAAAGAACCATTACATAAATCTGAAGCTAAGGGGTATCCTTCGTCAAGTCAAAGCACGGACAGAAAGATAAATTCTGTTATACAAAATTCTGGACTGTCATTAATAGAAAGCATCCCACACGGATATCAAAGTCCAACAACCATTAAAACAAATTACGCTAGACGTTGGAGGGGTGTAGATGGAAATGTGATGACAGGTCCGTTTCAACCTACTGTCTTTGATTTCTCTTTCGAGAATCCTCAACTAGATGCGCCGTTCTTAAATGGAACATTTGATTTTACAAAGATAGAAGACGGATTCGTATTACCAAATCAAAGTGGATTATTAGACAACAATGTTAGTGGATTTTATAATGCTAGCTTCTCATCTAATCTTATAGAAAATATTGGTTTACGATTTAATAATAGTGGTCTTTTTGTAAATCAACAACGAGATTATAAAACTTTAGATTGGACACAAACGGGTTCTGAATTAAGTGGTAAAATATTAGACTCTTTCGATAAAGCTTTAAGATTATCTGGACCTGACGCAAACATTAATTTTGGTAGTGGCATCTCAGTTTCTGGAGGTTTCGCGGCATACATTAGATTTTCTCCTGATGTTTCAATAAGTGGAAGCTCTTATAACCTTTGGGACTCTGGGGTGCTGCTATCAAAATGGAATCACGGAGAAGAACTAGAATTTCTTTTAGCTTATAGCGGTGGACATTTAGCCGCTCATGCTAGAGATATTGACAATAATACTATATCTATATATGATAGTCAAGATTATACTAATTACCAATATCCACTATCTGTATTACTTACATATAATGATAATTTAAGTAGTAGATTAAAGTTATACGTTGACAGTGAAATAGCTAGCGGAAGTTATGATCTACTTCGAGCATCTTCTACTTCTTTCTTTATGGCATCTGGTAATAGTCCAATTGTAGCTGGTTTCTCTTCTGCTTCTGGCGTTGGTACTAATGTATTTGCAACAGACGTTGGTTTATCTTTCCACAATGCCAGCGGATCTAATATAACAGAATCTGGAATTAACTTGGACATGAAGCAAACGGAGGTTGAAGGCTTCTTTAGCGGTCATCGTGCAAAATTCTGGAATGCTGGAGAAAGTCATGTTTATGATAGATATAAACTTTGGAGTTTTGTTGATCAAAATACAAGCAAGTGGAAAATAGGAGAATTTAATTTTTGTATGTTTGATCAAAACTTTAGTAGATTTAGTAAGAGGGTAGGCAGAGATTATATTCAATTTAAGCTATCGCATAGTGGATTTCCATATTATCAAACTACAAATTTAGCTTTACCTTCTGGTAGTATACAAACATCTGGATTGGCATATCATAGTCAGTTAGAAAATGATATGTTGAGACTTGACATTGGTACTATTCCAGACGGAGATAGTCATAGGCTTTATTCTGCATCTCCTAGAATTTCAAAGAATTTCCCAAGAGGTTACAAGTTTGAAGAATCAGCATTTGTTGTAGATACTGTTATTCAAAGTCAAATTGATCAAGAAGTAAATTGGAATGATGGCAATACTGGACCTAAACTAATTGTAAGTTTATACGCCCCTCAAAAAGACCCAACAACATATGTAGAGTCAAATTTTGGTCTAGTAAATAGACATTATCATTATTTACCTTTTAACGGTTGCATGACGAAAATATCTAGTACTTTTGATTATAATGATTGGATAGATAAATCAGAACCTTGGGCAGAGTTTAATTCTAGAACTGCTAGCACAGAGTTTGACCATAAGTTTTATTCTGACGACATTGATAAGATGTTTATTCAGTATGACATAGCATTTCCTTCTGGTGATAAGTTTACTTCTAACATCAAACTACATTCAATAAATTTAAATTTAGAAAATGTTTTAGCGTCTGGAGATGCAATTTCTTCTTCTGGCTTTGCGTTGTTTGCCAGCGGGAATACACTATCCTCTAACGCCTTAGAATTGTTTGTAGATTCTTTGGTTAATATATCTGGAGCGCAACCTTCTGGATTAACTCTATACAGTTCTGGCGCGGCTATACCAACAGTATCTGGAGAATCACCAAGTGGTTTGTTAATGTCTACCCTTGCTTACGATCCTTCTACAGTTAGTCGTGCTTCTGGTATGTACTTATCTTTATTTTCTTCTGGAGATGCAACAATTGGATTTGATCCAAATTTGATTATTCATGAAGGAATGTATGGTATTGTTAATACTGATTTTAATCCGGTTGTCAATCTCTTTACTGAGGGCGGTGCTTTTGGAGTTAAAGTTTTAGATGGCGCTCTTTCCATATCTACCTTTAACGACGGTATTCTAGATTCAACTAGTGGAGATTTGTTCCTATTTAATCAATCTGCTGGATTAGCCGATCCAATTTTAGATAGTGGAAGCATAACGATGTTTCTACATGGAGTTCCAGAATTAAATCCATTTATAGAATTGGTAGATACACTTCCGCTATATTTGGGTGGCGTGGATTTAAACATAACCTCCAGTAGTTCTCTAGACTTACGAATTATAGGACAGCCAATTATTAATGGTATTAATAATGATATACATTTATTTACTACAAACTACAATGTTGCTCCGGGTGATTTAGGTCAAGAATTTATAAGCTGGACAAATGTAAATGCTGGCACAGGAATCTCAACTATTGAAAGTGATTATTCTTACTTAGAATCTAGCGATGAAATTCGCGGTGTAGATTTAACATGCTATGGAGATTGTGAGTCAACGGATGAACCTTGTACTGATCCAGAAATTATTATTCATGGAAAGAATTTTGGACAAGATTGTGTTGACGGTGGAATATTTAGAGCTAAAAGATTATATACTAATCTTGCTACGAGTGGATTTAAAACTGACGTTGGATATAGCGGTAATTACTATGGTATTAGAAAATTTACTGGATTGATTCCTCATGCTCCATATGATATTCAAGTTTTTGGTAGAACAGCTGGAGAAGAAAGAAAAGAACTTCCAAGATCTTTATCTATTAATTATGGCACTAATGAAAATGTTCATTTTTCAGGTATCAAATTAATTGCAGACGGAATACAGGGAGCTAGCGGTAATACTCCACCAAGCTCTACAACTCCAAGAAATGCATTTGATCAGTATGGAAAGTCTGTTTGCGTTGGTAAAAAGTATATGGTTGTTGGATCTCCTAAACACCATGTTTTTGATTATGACTCTAGAGATCTTGGAGAAGCTGGAACTGTGTTTGTATATGAAAGAAATTCTGAACCAAGTGGATATGATTGGTCTAATCAAGATGATAAATCTGGTTTTTCTTTTGTTTCTGAGTTAACACTACCAATTGGACTTAAAAGAGATTATGCTGTAGCCATAACAAGCAAAGACGACCCCCTTCAACCGCAGAGTGATAAAAAGTTACCTTTTCCTACAACTAGAGCTGAGTGGTACAACATAGGAGAAGGTAGAAATTTTGGATCATCTTTAGATATGTCTAATTCTGGTGAAAGTCCAACCATTGTTGTTGGCGCTCCAAACAGTGTATGGTCAAGAACATTTTCTGATCCAGTTCCAACTCCCATTGAGGTTGCGCTATTTGTATTCACCAGACCTTTTAAAGAATTTAAAAACGTAAAAAGACAAGGCCGAGAAGCGGAGGAAACTGTGATTCCGGGTAAAAAAACGTATCGTGACATTTTACCTAGTATATCAGATGTAAACTTTTTATATAAATATTATTCTAATCCTGCTGTTTCTGTTAACTTAAAAGTTATTATAGTTGAGCCTAATTTAACCAGCGGTCCAGCTGGAGATCAAGACTTTATTGGTGGAACAGAGGATGTGGCATTTAAGTTTAGTATTTCTAACCATGAGAGAGGTAAGTTTAGAGGTCAATCTCATACCACTCAGATGTTTCAACAACTACAAGAAATCTTCCACGGTCCTACAAGTGGGATATATCCACTTGATAGTAGCAAGATAAATAGTGGGATACCTGTGATTGTAGGAGCTTTAGTTGATGATAGTTTATCTATGGGTAACGAAACCCTTGGAGAAAATGGAAATGACGCTGTAGATCAATTCTTTGATTGGTATAAAGAATACTCATTTGCTAGTGGCGTTACAAACTTTAGTAATGAACCTTCAGCTGGTTCTACTTTTAGAACATCTACTGACTCGGGAGAAGATTGGATAGCACTTTCTATTAATCTTATTAAAACGGTATTTGACACTGGAAGAATGGCTGCAAGTGAAGACTTTAAGTTATTTTCAACTAGTGTTGGAACTTTTAATAATAATACTGCTAGATTTAATATGCCACCACCAAGCGGTGGAGCCGTTTTTGTATACGAAGAAGAATTTAATGATGGAAAATTAGAATGGAATCCTATTCAAATTATAAATTCTCCAACAAAGTCTAAAGACGTATATGCAGATAGATTTGGTCATGACGTTGCTATTAGTGACGACAAATCTACTATAGTTATTGGTTCTCCATACATAGACGAAGCTATAAGTATTTATGAAAGAAATCCATATACTTTTGCTCATGAATATGTGGGCAATTGGATAAATAGGGTTGGTCCAAACGATAAACCATTTGGATACTTACGAGATAAGTACAGAAGATTTCAAGAACTTGTTCCAGCATTAGGACGCGGTGAGGCTCAAAAAGTTTTATTTAATGAGTTAAATGCCAGTGGTAAATTACAACTAAGAATAGATGAGGATATTAAGGCGTATGAATTAAATCAACGTTACACACATAGCGAGATGAAACCTACCATTCCCCCAGATTGGGAATTCTTATATAGCAAGTTTGCGCCTACTCCAAGATTGGGTTATTCTGTTGATACTAACTCAGATGGCTCTATTATAGCTGCTGGTGCGCCAACTGACAGCGTGCTAAATGAGGATAATGAATTCGTTGTATGGTGGAGACCGGGAGCCACACACACAAGTCAATGGTTTTCAACCACAAATGCTGGATCTGTCACTGTGCTTGAGGGTAAAAAGTATTATGTTCATAAAAATAAAGCTGTAGAATATACTAGACTTGGTAATAAACATAGAATATTAAATGAAGAAGAGCAGGGTGCGGGTTTATTTGATCACATGACAGCTATTTATAGAGATGCTGGTATTGATTTTTCTATACTGCCAAATGACGAAGTAGATATTCCAAATGATGCAGGGTTGATGTTTATGATTACGCCAGCCATAGATGGTTTAAGCGATGAAATTGTAGAAAATATTCAAAATTGGTTAGGTCTTGGAGATAGACATTTAGTACTAGTTTCAGATGATCCAGTTTATGAAAATAGTGGAGTTTATGGAACTACCAATAATATTGTTAATGAATTGCTTACAAGGCTTGATTCTAGAATTGAAGTTGTGCCAGCTAGGTCTGAATATGAATCACTAGTTGGATCTAACAGAAGAGATAATAGTCCATTTAATGAAATGGATCTTAATATAATACCATCATTTATTCCCGGTGGAACAACGTCATTCAGCTATCCCGGTATCAAGGAGAATAGCTTCAGTGGATTACGTGGATCTGGAGTTGCTGACATTAAGTTAAATTTCCCCGGTATTTATTCAGCTTATCATTGCGGCGAAAGAAGAAACAATCTTTTTGAAACAGATTTAGCTGGAAATGAAACAGGAGCTTTCCCATCATATCAAGAACTGAACGACAGGTGCGAAATGATTCCTCAACATGGGGGAGATCTTAGAGCAGAATGGATTGATTTTTGTGAAAATCCAATAGGATTAGGTATTATAACATTCCCAGTAAACTTGGCGATGGCATTTGGTACTCAAACAGAAGTAACCGTTGGTTGCTGTATAGAAGATTGCCCACCACCACCTACGGGACTCCCAAATAGGGAACCCATACCGCTACTAGTAGCGAATGAACATAGTCTAGAAGAGAAAATTATACCAGCTATTCCAGAAAGAATTAAAGAAGTTGAGGTTGTTGTTGGATTTGAGACAAAAACAGGAGGGCCGTTCTTTTCAAAAGATTGTTTTGAAGAAGCACAGTTTTACTGGACAGCGGACAGTAATAATTATAAAGGCTTGAATACTAACCTTGGTTTTACGTCAAGTCCTAGCAAGTATATTACAGACAACGAACTTGTAGCATCTAGAAGAAGTATTCTTAGATCTAAATCTCATTCTGAAGGCCAAGTTATAAATGAAAGAAATCCAATAGATCATTTTAATATTATCTCTAAAGAAAAATATAAAGATACAACATCTGAAGTATACATAATTAGTAATACTGACATGGAGCTTAGAGAATTTTTATTAAATTCAGAAGTTGACGATAAAAATCTTTTAATATATAGATCCATATTAAAATCTGTTAATAATAGCGATGAGTTTTTGACAAGAATAGCACAGCTGGGTGGGTGGACAAATAGGACAGCATTTAAAGATGGTCGTGAAGATTCTTACCTAGAAGAACTACTTGGTTTCTTGCCACCAGATGTAGCTTACAATGTAGATGATTTAGAAAATCATATTTTAACTAGTACTTATGACGCTGCGTGGATTGCCAATACTGACCAAATCATACCAAGTGATGACTTAAATGTATTGAAAGCTTGGCTATCACGGGGCGATAGAAAGTTATTTATAACTTGCGGTAGAAAAGATTCCTCTAGTGATAATCAAACAATTACAGATCAAGGCATTCCATTAGAAAATGTAGAAGCTTTAGAGTCTTTAGCTGCTGGCTTAGAATTGAATATGAGGCCATTAAGACTGCCAGTAAAAAACAAAGTAGCTTCTATGATAGATTTCTTTCCAGACATTGAAGCAAGATTTGAAACATTTGGAGAATTAAATGATCAAATGAGAGATTTTGGTTTTGGTCAAGAAGATTTCAATGCTGGGGCTTCAGCTACATTTGCAATTCCTGCATTTAATTCTTTATCAATATCTGGTGGCGAAAGAATATTTGGCACTAATGATTCTGGCTCAACAAGACCGGCTCGACGCGCAAACAAATTAACTGATGATAAGTTCATAATTGTTGGTGTTCCTTACTTCAAAACAGGCGTAACAAAAGTAACGTTCCCAGTTCTTCCGGGTTCAGGATATAGAGTATTTTTTGATACAATGTCCGCAACTCCAGATGAAAAATCTTCATTTGAATATACTTTTTCAAATTGTAATAAAAAGGCCGGGGTGTTATCTAGTGGTACGTTAAAGAATATTGAAGATATAATTCACATGCCTAGTGATGAAAGTCATAACAAAGTTAAATCCATTGATAAAGCTTTTGTTGGATTTGAGTTAGCTAAAGACGATAAGGGAGGTTCAAGATTAGATGCAGAAAATGGTGAAAAACTAAACCCCTTCGAGTTCAACTATAAAGGCGATGTAAATACTGAAAGCATAAATCTTTATGTACCTAGTGGTGACGGTAAAGACCATGACAATGTTAATACGATTGATGAAATTAGTATATACATAAATTCTAATTATATTAATTATCCAACTGGTGACTATGACAAATTACCCAAAACGCAAAGATTAATTGGTATATCTGGATGTTTAGTTCCTTTCAGTTTTGAAGATGAACTAGTACCAGTGATGGGTATTCAAGAAGAAGTTATTCCAGCAGTTCCAGAACAAAGATTAATGATTCAAGAGACAAGACCTATTAGTACAAGCAGTCACAAGTACTGCCCTACTGATGAATGCAAAGAAATATTTACTAGTAGAGATCCTACTAATGTAATTGCAGACGGTCCAGTTGTTGCAGCTCAAGAAATTTATTTCCAAAAGCCATTTGATGTTGGCATGAACAGATCTAGAATTACAGTGCTTACAGACGCAAGTATGATACAGGGTCGTAGAATTGCAGACGAGGGCGGTGTAATTGATGAAAATGTTATAAGATTTTTACAAACCCTATATCCAACTACTTTTTTCCCCAAACAAATAGATGAGCTGTTGGACGATGAAGACATGGAAAGAGAATTTAAAGTCTATGACGTTATTACTAAAATTACTGCACCAGTTAAAGGTAGTCCTCAAAAGTTCTTTAATTCTACTGGAAACTCTGGACAAATGATTAGATTTGCTGGAGATGGAACTCCTGCAACATCTGGTAGAGCTATGACTTTCTTCTCTGATGATGTAGATCCAACCACTATTAATAATCATGGCTTTTTAAAATCACCTCTTCCAATGCAGATTGGAAAGGGCGCTCAAAAATTAACACCAAGAGATCCTCCATATCCAAATGAAGAGCAAGTTGATCAAATGAAACTAGGTGCAATTGAAGCATTCTCGTCTGCTCAGTATAGTTACGGTGGAACTGCTAAGTTTAGTGGAGTCATAGATGGAAAAATGTATCAAGATGCATATTACGGAGAGTTTCCACAAATTATTGGGGAAAAAGGCTATGACTATTTAGACTTTGATAAATTACCTTCTGGATATCCGGGTGATTTATTTGGTTATTCAGTTGCAATACAAGATAAAACTATTGCCATTGGTTCGCCCTTTGCGGCTTTCTCGTCAGAAACTCCTACTACTTGGTCTTATGTTTCTGGGGTTACTGTTAAAAATGAACAAGCCTCTGGAACAGTGCTTGGTTATGGCGGTGGTGCTGGATCTGTATTCCTTTACGGAAAGGGTGAACGCACTCTTTCAGAGTATGGTGTTGTCGGAGGATTTAAAGGTTGGGAACTCCTTAAGAAATTTAGACCTCAAAGTATTAATGTTGGTCAAAACTTATGCTTAAACGGAATAAATGAAACTGCAATTTCACAAAATGTAACTAGACTTGGACCTAATAATTATAAAATAGCTGACCTTAGAGATAACTCTTTTGTTACGGATCAGTTTGGAGCTTCCGTTGATATTCACAGCGACACGATTGTAATAGGTGCGCCGGGACATGATTTCCCCAGCTTAGAACAAATGGAATTTGAAAGGGGTGGAGAAGCTAGCGGTGCATTTAATTATAAAGAATTTAATGTATCAATAGATATTCCTTTAAGAACTGTTTATGATGTGGGTGAGTCTGGTTTAAGACATCAACTTAGCTTAAGCGGTAGTGGAACAACCGCTGTGCTAAATAATGGTGCGGCTTACGTTTACGAAATTATAAATGATGATTGGGAAGAAAGAACCAAGAGTTTTTCTTTTGTTCAAAAAATTGTACCAAAGGGTTATTTCTCCAGAGTACAAAAAGATTACGAAGGGATGCTAGTAGAAACTGCTGTTAGTGGTTCTGAAAATGATTACTACGGCAGATCTGTTTCTGTTTATCAAGCCAATAGAGCAGATAGTAATTATAGTATAGCCGTTGGCGCTCCTGCTCATATGTGCGCCACTAGCGGAGATCACTCTTCGTTTGCTTCTGGGGTTAATACTGGAGCTGTTTACATATCTGATGGAATGCTAAGAAAACCTAGTTCTACTCTACCAAGTCCAGATGCTTCTATTTTTGCTACAGTTTACGCAAATTCTGGAATTGATAGATCTGATCCAAATGGAGATTATATATCATTACACTTTACAAATAATGGTGTTTATGATCATATATTTAAATCTAATGGTAGATTATATACTAATGAAGATGGAGAGATATTCTTAGAGGCTTCTGGTCGAGATCCCGCAGATAGAAGCTTTACCGCCCATAGACCTTTAATACAAGAAATTACTGGAAAGTACGTACATGGAACTCCAGAAAAAAACTCAATTAGATTATTTGCTAGTGGTCAGGGTCCAATGGTTAGTGGGTCTTTACCTCTTTATAATCAGGCTAAAGGCTCGGCAATCGTGTATAATAATTTAGGATTATATGCTAGTGCTTCGACGGGCAGTATTTCAGGCGTTTTTGAAGGTTCTGGTTTGACGCTATATTCTTCAGGCGTACTTGGTTCATAGCATAAAGGGAAAATAAAATGTTAAAAGTTTATTATAATACAGATGCTCCTTCTTACATCAGGCCAGTTCCACTTGTTTCTATAGCCGAAACCCCCGTCAGGAATAAATCTGGAAAGTTTAGCACCCAGTATACCATTACTTTAAATGGTACATTAATCTCTCATACTGGTTCTCCGGTATATGATCCTGAAGATGACTTTACTGGCAATGGCCCTAATGATCATTTTGCTACAAGCAGCGCATTGCCAGCTAGCTATTCAGTACCTTCTGCAAAGCATTCTGAATCTATATTTAGTAAACAGAAAGACATTAGAGAATTATTTAGGAAAGATTACCAAAAAATTGAAATATGTGGATATGATGGAACTGTTATTCACACGTCTTATCCTGTAGTAGAATCTATTAATTTTGAAGAAGGCACATATGTTGATACCTGTAATTTTACTGTTACTCTTACTGCTTATAACTTAAGTAGCGGAGAATTTATATCAGGTAGTCCTTCTGCTTCTGGAATAGAAGATTTTAGTGATAGTTGGTCAATAGAGTCAGAAGACATTTTTGGTCAACACGCAATCCCAAAAGCTTATAGGCTTACTAGAAATATTTCTGCAACAGCAGTAGTCAATAGTAGTGGAAATTCTTGGGAGTTTGCTAAAAATTATTTATTTGATGTAAAGGGTGTTAGCCAAACAGCTAGCAGTGGATATCCAGATCCTGACGGATTCGCTTCAGGTTCAATCAACATACCCCATTCATATTCGGGAGTTGATTTTTCTCGAACAGAAAGTATAGACGTTACAGCTGGAAGCTATTCACTATCCGACACTTGGCTATTGGTGGAATCTGGAAAACCTGCTATTGAAAATTCTAACATTTCCATTCAGGCTGGAACTGATACTCCTTTTACGACAGTTAGTATTGATGGCACTATAAAAGGAGTAAATACTAGTGGTGGTGGTAATAATAATGCACTTACCAATGCTAAAGATAAATATTTAGCTTTATCTAATAGTGGCCTTTTTGGTGTTGGATGTGATATATACAAAAGAGTAAATAATAGAGTTGCTCATAATTTAAATTCACAGCCCACTACGATAAGTCTTGCATTAAATGAGGGTGCTGGAGAAATTACCTATAATTTAGAATTTAATAATAGACCTGTAAATTTGTTTACGGGAGTTGTGTCCGAGACAATTAATATTAGTGACACTTACCCCGGAGATACTTTTGCTGTTGTTCCAATTTTAGGTAGAACTACTGGTCCATTGTTACAATATACCGGAAGTAGAACAGAATATAGAAGAGATGTTGGAATTGAAATAATTTTGGACTCTAGCGACATTGGATATGGAGACACTAGGGGTGATTTAATTTTAAGAAAACCAAGCGTCAATGAACCAATAAGAACTGAGCTTACAAACCTAATAAAAACAGTTAGTCCAGCTAGTGAGTATGGAATTAGATCATACTTTCTTGACCCTCCCACAGAAAGCTGGAACCCAAAAACTGGTAGTTATAGTTTAAATCTTAGTTGGACTTATGAGTTAGATAAATAATGGCATATACTAGACTAAAAGATAGCGAAAAACAATTAAAAGGAATAGAGGTATTTCCTTCTGGAGAAGGTCTATTCTTTGACGATGCAAAACAGAGCGTTAATAGTCGTTATAATCGCGGCTTAGGGGGCGGTCTTAATAATAAAAATTCTTATAATACTGGCGAAATGCCAAGCGGTTTGCATTATGGTAAACCAAATAGTGTTCAAGATGCAGATGCTTTTACGGAAACGTTTGAACAAAGTGGAGCTTTTGTTGCCGCCAACGGATTATTATTTGATGGCATTATTTCAGATGATGATCACGCTGGTAAGGAAATAAACTATTTGTCTAACTCTCAAGACCGCGAAGTTGCTAAGTTTAAGCAAATAAATTCATATATTCATTACGTTCCTAATGCGGCTGGAGGGGTAGGAGAATTAGATCAAAGCGCTTTTTATTATGGGTATAACCCCCTAGCTGGAACGCCTGTTACTGCTAAATTTTATAGATACGGAAAACCAACATGACCCACAATCCAGACAATTCTTATTCAAAAGTTGGAATACCTTCTAGTGCAAAAGGCGGGTTTGTTCAACAAACATTCTTGGGCGCATCTATTGTTGATTTTAATATTAGCGCTGGTTTTGGTGAGGATACTTCTACAATCAGTGCAAATCTGATTCCCGACGAGTTTAATAGTGGGGATGCTATGGCGATAGGTCAAGGAGACGATGTTTATCATGATGGCAAAAAAGATAAATTTAGACCTCCACCAGTAGGCGCTCCAGTGTTTTTTAAATTTGGTCATGATCTGGCAACCGTTTCCCAAGCGTTTCGTAAAACTTACGATGATATTTACCCTACAATATCAGCATCAAATAATGTGAATTATACAAAGTCTACCCATGCTAACAATGTGGGTCATTCTCATTTTGCTTTTGGTGGTATACTTCAAGCTGTTAACGAAACAAAAGAACCTAATGGTAATCCAAGATATTCTGTAAATGTAGTTGACCCTAAAGAAATTTTAGGTAATGTAGAATTGATATTGAATAATTATGCGGGAACTACTTTTAATAATCGTAATATGTTTAATCTTTATGGATTTTTAGAATATAATATACCAGAAAATATGCAGGAGAAACTTAATCTAGGTGGCGCTGCTGTTCTTGATGACCGAGACCCTTTAGTGAGAACTGAAAATCTTGATGGAAGTATGAAATGGTCTGGAACTGACATGATTTATGGTGTGCCTTCAGTTATTATAGTAGGCGTTAATGATGGTGGCAAACCTACAAACGACAACATTGAAGAAACCTATGGGGGTTCTGCTACTCTACCCATGTTTCCACTTACAGGCACTGGTTTTTCACGAAGAAGCCCTCAAGGTATTCCTTACTACAGGGTGGCACAAAGTCTATCAGCTTTATTTGGGTGGTATGGTAAAATTCCTGATATATACGTTGATGCTGGTTTTGGTGGCTATATAAATTTTCGTGGTTTTAATTATGTATTAGATTTGTCTGGACTTCCAAATCTTAATCAATTTTACTTTTTTGACTACGACAAGATTACTTTATTAGATTTATTATTGGAAGTATGTGAAGTTACAAATCACGAATTGATAGTTTCTTTACTACCAATTATTGAAGATCATCCAGCTTGTGGTATATATAAAGATATAAATGATGTGCAAATTGCTAAAGGCGAAGAAGGCATGGACGGTATCATTGCTGGAATCATTAGAGTTGACACTATTGATAGATCTAAGCCTCCACCAAATGGAGTGGTCAAAGGTTTTATAGATAATCTTTTGGAGTCAGGAGTAGAGGTTACTAATACGAGTTTTGGTTCTGAACTTTCTAATGTGAATACGGACAAATTTGTAGTTGGCGCAAATGAAACAGAAATGTACTACTTTACTGCAAATGCCGATAGAGCAGCAGCAGATACTAGAGTTCAGTGGAGTCTTGACTATTCTTATAAACAGCAGATACTACCATACTATGGAACTCTTCCGGGTAATTCTGTTCATCCAGAGACAGTTACAATACCAAAGGGTTTTGGTTCATATCAACAAATACTTTTGGATTCAAGTAAATTAAATGCTGTGGGTGTGGGTAATTTCTATGTTGCGACGGAGATAGAACTTAGAGCTGCTGCCGTATCTTTCCAAAGATGGTGTCAATTTTTATTACAGTATGATAGCGTGTACATGGAAAGTACTGAGGCAAACGATGTAGAAGAGGGGGCTGCTTTAACAGCCCAAATACCAGAGAATTTTGCCGTTGGTTTTAATCCTAGAATTTCAAATAACTACGCTGTTAGTGTACCAAGATCTGTTTGGCCTTCTGACAGAGATTTCTATAACGATGCGGGTCTTCCGGCATCTCCTTGCAATCCTCCGTATGGTTATCCTCTCTATTATAAAAGGGCGACTCAAATTGGTTTGCCATCAGAAGGAGCGACTTCTGTTTCAGACGCTGCTGGTAATGCCCGTCGTAGAGAAGAAATAAAAGCTCAGATGAAAAAAGCCGCAGGTGAAGCTAACCAAAAGGCGAAGGAAGCAGAGAAAAACAGTAGTGGTGTGTGGGGGTTTTTGGAATCGGCATCTAGTGTTTTTCTTAACACTTTAACTTCAGCTCTATCAATCATTCCCGGTTTTGGAGTTCTATCTACTATAAGCACAGCTTTCAATGTATCTAATTATATCGGTGGACCTCTTTCTGAGGTCGCTCAAAAAGTACTTAGCGTGTTAGCTGATAATGAAGAAATACCCGTTGTAGATAATAGCAACTTAAAAGCTCTTAATGATACATTTGCTTTTGGTAATAGGCTTGGCAGGAAGGGTCTTAAAAATGCCAAGAAGGTATATGAATTTGTAAAAGGCGTGTCTGACGAATGCTTAGGCAAAAAGTTTTTAGTGAAGATGCCAAAGCAAGTAAATTTATTTTATGATACAGATCTTACTAAGTCTGGAAGCAGTATAGTTGCAGGGCCATTTGGTTTTCCCGCCAGAACAGTAAATCAAGAAGCAACTTATACAAATGACTTTAGCTCAAGGATTAGCGCTCTTGCCGCAAACGAACCTAGCATGAGAACATATTTAGTAAAAGACAAAAGATTTACTGAGCCAGAAGATAACTTCACGGGCGCTATGGAAGTTCATTACAATCCTATAACTGGAGAGTATGAATTTAATTATAAGCCTGATACGCAGGGTGGATTTTTTGAATATGATTTATTGTCTAACTTTTCTAGTAATCAACCTCTACACATACAACAAGGTTTAGCTCCTTCTGATACAGTAATTTTTGACAATGGAAATAATAGAATTTCTCCTTATGTTCGTTTTGATCATAGTCAAAATTTATCATTTAAAGGTGTAAGAGCTAGCGAATTAACACAACAGGCTAATAATGGCAGCTACATGGTTCCTGACCTGTCTTATAGTATGGATAATTTAACTGCTGGTAAACTAAAAAATTTACCACCTGCAAATACCTCAAGGCCAGAAATGGTTACTTTTGTTAAATGTACTGTAGATGAAAAATTCTATATGCCCCCTACTAGCTCTAAACAAGATTTTGGTGTACATGGACAAAAAATTATACAAGATTTTACTTTATCTCCACCAAAAAGAATTTATTCTACTAGTGGTTGTGATTATGTAGACGCAATGCAGTATTCTATGATGGTTGCAGTGCCTTCGCCATCGGTAGGAAGCGCGTGTAGTTTTAGACATTTTAATAGTGCAGTTTCTTTTAGTCAACATCAATTTGAGGCAGACACAGACCATGTGTATGCTTTAATAACCATACCCGGAAGAATAGAACCAACTCTAGATTCTAGATTACGAGATGGGCCACTTCAGTCATATGCTACAGCTAAAATAAAACATAACTTAGCAGCAGATGTTGTTAGAGGTGTTTGCGGTTTTGAACAACCTGCTTTACGTGGAACACCTACAGATCTTACTGGTGATTTTCTTTTACAACCTTTAGGCAGTGACGCTGCCGCAGGTGTGAAAAAAGCAAAGCAGATGGCTAACTTTTCACTTCCAAATAAATTAGAATTTTGTCAGCCCTCTCCAGTTTATCCTGACATGGTAGCTTTGCCTTTACAGTCAAAGTCTAGATGCTATGGCCCGTGGGTTTCGTCCCAAGTGGGATCAACATCAAAAATTGGAGGTAAAATAGACTATATCAAAGATGAGAATCTTGCACCTTGGAATTATTCTGGATACGACCTTATGAATAAAGCTGGTTTAGTTCAAGCAGAATTTTCAAACAGTCTTTTACTAGCTTCAGAGCGTGGTAGCTTTAGTGTACCCAGAGCGCCTAGTGGTATTGCATTAGCTAGATCTTTACAGTCAAACGGACCACTAGTATCTAATATTAGTGTGAGGGTTTCTCCTCAAGGTGTCACAACAGATTATCAATTAGACTTGTACACAGCAAGTTTTGGTAAGCTTAAAAAACAGAAATCGGATAATATATCCAAGATAGGTAGAAATCAACAAAAACTAGAAGATGAAAGAAATGCTCTTATAAGAAAAGGATTTGGTAAAAATCAAACTGATGTAAATTTACAGTCAATATATAACGCTTTACAACAACAAATTATTAATGCTACTAATATACAGTATAGCCCTATGCAAAGAAGTCCCGGTCATAATCCTAATTATAATATAATGTCAGTTCTACCAACAATACAAGAATTTACTACAGGTCTTGCTGGTGGTGGCTTTAGTAAGAGGGCGAATAATATAGCTGGATCTATTGCTAGTAAAGATGACATAGAAGAAGCAGGAGACATAATGGGGGATGATGATGAGCAGATGATGGATCAGTTTGGCAACACGGCGGTAAGTAAAACAACTGATGATCAAAGGCCCGTATCTTTAGAGCCGGGAAATGGTTACATGACTTCTGCTGAAGTGCCAAACGTTGATAATATAAGAGAAATAATGAATGATGTAGATGCATTTAATGACAGTTACAATATATCAGATAGTTCTTGGTCCGATACGAGAGGGAGTGACGATGGGCTTATTTAGAGGAATGTTTTATAATAACGATCCACAAAACCATGTTTTTGTGACTAATCATCCAGCTATGGCATATGCTGGACTTCGTAGTTTTAATTTAAATCTTATTAGACAATTTTCACAGGAAACAAGACTACAAAACGTTGTTGCTAATGCTTTTGGAAGAACTGGAAGAAGAATAGATAAAAGTCTTGTTCTTACGGGCCTAGACTCAGAATCAGTTTTCTTAGAAAGAATTATTGATCTTTTGGGTATGAGCGCAACAACTAGTACAGGTGGCGGGTTTGGCTGTAGCGCATACGATATAGAAGCTAGAAGTTATGACCCCGATGCATTTTTTGATGTTAACGAAATTATAGAGATGTTAAAATGGTACGAAGAAACGTGGCTACCTAGCAGTCAAGATAAAGATGATACCACAATTTTTGATTCAGACGGAAAAGAGCATTATAGAAAAATAAATTCAATTAAAAATTCTATAGAAAAATATGCTTTTGCTGAAAGAGAAGTTACAAGCGAGAGTCATATTACTGAACAAGGTTTTGAAAATATATATCTTAGATTATACTTTGCAGATAAAGCTGTTCTAAGTTCTTCTAGAATTGTAGTTCCTAAAGGACCGCCTAGATTTACAGATATACCCCGCAGACCCACTGGTAAAAAGTATTCTCATGGTAAGAGTGCAAAACAGCCAATTGGAGTTTCCGTAGACCAAGAGGCTAGTGAGCTAAACGATCCTGAAGATTCAGTTGTTGCAGATATGAGAATGAGCTACAACCCCGCTATAAACAAGTGGGAAGTTCAAAATCAAATGTTAGCTAGGCTGCTTACGGATGTAGATCCCGCTCCTATACAATCTATTCCTTTAGATGCTGAAGATGTAGATTCAATTCCAGCAGAAGAATTTGCTGATATTGGTAGCGATAAATATCTAGGTCAATTCTCTACAGGGTTAGCAATGCCACTATCAAGTGAGAACGGAAATCCACATACGTTTGGCCCCAATCTTATTAAATGTAACGATGGAACTGAGTGTGAAAAAATTAGAGTGTTTAATCGTGCAAATAAAACTTATACTAAAGGTCAATTAGTTATTTGTCATTTTATTGGTAATGAATGGATTATTCAAGACTTTGGAGCTGATTTAGAATCTGTACCTAGAGCAGTTGGCGTTGGCACTTGGCAGTTTGGAAAATATATTACTAGTACTAATACTCATTTTAGAGAAGCTGATCCAGCGAAGCAAAGTAATGGTGATTTTGCTAAACTGCAAATACGACCTGACGAGTGGACTACTATTCTAAGAGATAGGTTTTATAAGGGAAAAGCCACTCACAGCTCAAACAGGAAAGGACAACGCGCGGCTAATACTAATTATGAAGCAGAGCTTAATACGTGTATAATGCAAAGCACTATTTGGGATCAATACAATAATGGACAACAATTTAAAATAATTAATCCAACTGGGAAGGGTACTGATCCTATGTGGAACGAAGTTGCTCCAATGTATTGGGGGCCAGTTTTTGATGGTGGGTTTGCTAAGAATGTTACAGCTATGGGAAAAACAGGCATAGAGTTTCGACCCCAACGTAATGATGCGGTTGATAGTATAGACGACGACCTTATACACTTTAAAGGATATGGAACAACATTAGGATCAGATAGAGAAAGTATTCGATCTGCCCACCTTCCACCAGAAGTTGCTGTCAATGGACCTTGGGGGAAAGATAGCTCGCCAGTAGAATCATATCATAACATGGCACAAGATATAAATAAGAATAATTATGATTTTTTGGTTTATGGTTCGCATCAGTACTATACCTATTACGAAAATGAAGATGGCGATGAAAGCACTTTTGCTTTAAAACCAAATGATCCAAATGTGGTAACTTTTATAGCACTTGCTGGGGAATTTGCTGCTGCTGACGATCTAATTGCTCAAGATATTCTTATCAGAACTGGTTATATGAGTGACAGATCTTTTTACACTAAAGCTCGTGCATTTGGAGTGGGTAGTGTTGGAATGGGAAGAGCTTTATACAGAGGAGATCCAGAAGTTGGAATTTATAATGCTGAAGGTTGTAGCGATGGTTTGCAACCTACTAGTATTCTGGATCAAGCAAAATTAAACGATTTAAAGGAGGCTGATGGAGGAGGGGAAGATGACGGAATTGATATAGAACGTGTAAGGACAGTTCCTTATGATCATTATGTTGAATCAAAATTTGATAACTCAATAATTGGTCCTTGCGATCCTTACCAAGTACCAGCTGATGGTGACAACCAAGGGGCAGAATGTCTAGGTATTATTACTGCTAGAACTAAAATTTTAAGGTCTGGTGGCGGTGCAGTTAATTTTGAAACTATAAATAACTTTGGTATGGTTGGAACTGTTACAGCCTTTAGGCAAGATTCTACTTTATCTATATTACCGATAGGTGGAGTAGGTGTTGCGCTTGGAAGTGCTGGTAGCTTTAGTGTTAACCCAAGAAGCAAAGTGTGGGGTAATCGTGAACAAGGGCCAGAAAATTTTGGTATAACTGCGCTACATGTACAAATATTTGATTATTGGCCTCCAGAGCAAACTCTTTATATAGCTCCATATTTTACAGTATTGCATTTTAATGGAGGTAGATTTGGGTCAAGCGCGTTTAGGGAAAAGAAATGGTTCAGACAAAAACCATCTAGTGTAGAAATAAATTGGAAAGATCCCGTAGCTGGAACCCCAACTGAGCAGATGATTGCAGACGAGGGGCTACTGTCAGCAGAGGTTGATAGATTATCTTACGAAGGGGTAGACGTTAGAGTTCCAACAAAAGTTGGTTCTTTTATTTTGGGATCTTCAAGATTAACAGAAGGAGACACTGTTGATGCAGATACTAAATTAAGAGATAAAGCATATTGGGATGTAGATACAAGCGCAAGAGGTTTAATGCTATCCGATGGCGGTGCTGCCAGTACGCATTTTGCAATTGGAGTTGGAAACCGAAGCGACGAAGAACCTGAGAATGCTCTCGAACGTTTGCCAGATAATTATAGTATAATAGATGCTGGTGAAGGATTTGAGGTTGGTCAAAAGGTAACATCTGTATCAAAGGATGTCGTAATAGAGGTTACTTCAATAAGCAACAATGGAGCAATTAGTGCTTTTAAATTTCCCCACCAAACTATTGAAGAATTCAGTCAGGGTAAATTAGGATTTGGGGGTCCAAAAATGGGAGACTTTGAACCCTCAGATTTTCCCACAACACTATCGTTTATTAGCGGTGCTACGGGTGGAAGAACAGCTAGAATTAAATTTTTCAAAGGTACTGTTTATCGTAAAGATGTATATCATAGAGGGCCAGATAGGTATACCCCGGCGTTTAAAGGGACCAGAATATCCGAATCTTGTGGAGATGGTAGTCAGTATGTTAGAGGAAAGATCAAAACCACCTCAATTACATTAGAGGATAATTCCAGTTACCACCCCTATCCCGGTGAATATGAAGCATTTTTCTACTTTCATAATGACATTACCCATACCTTTATGGGTGGAACCACGTTAAATTCTAATCCATATCTACAGTATATAAAGCTGACAATCAGTTAGTTTTAGTGTATATTATTACGTAAACCGCTTTTTACAGGAGTTTTTCAATGCCAGATATTAAATTTTATGCCAATATTTTAGGCGCAGATACTGAGACTTTAATTGACCATACCGCAAGTAGTGGTATTGGATTTTTTGGTAACGGCTTTGGAACTTCTGTGCCGATTGGAGAAGTTCAGACAACTACGTTTGTTACTAATAGTACGGGTACTACAGAGGCAGCGCAGTTAAATAATACGGCTTGGCTGACTTCTACCACTACGTCAGTAAATGGCACAAGTAGAAATCTTAATAATCTACCTAATTATCTTTGCCCTTTAAATATTAGATTTGAATCAGATACAACATATAAAGTACAAAATTGTAAACTAAGAATTTTTGATAGATCAAATATAGAAAATCATGCAACTGGTGTTTCAACTTACGTTTACGAAGCTAGACATCCAGCTACAGATGCAACTCTTAATCAGTTGGCTTTTAGAGGAAGGGCTGCTAATACTTGGGTAGAATTTACGGATGGTGTTTCTATGGCAGATATGGTATTTACTAATTCTCCGGGGATGAGCGGTGTAAATACAAGTGCTGCCGACACAGATACTAATTTAGGATATGAATCTCAAGAGGCTGCTAGCCACTCTTCTACTCGCCATGATTGGTTTGTAGCACTTAGTTCTGAACCTGAAACGGTTGGAAGCAAAACTCAGTATGGACTTTACTTTACTGTAGAGTACCTATCATAAAAAACGAGGGGCATTTCTGCCCCCCGTTTAGAGATAACATGTTGAACCTAGAATTAACTAGGTTATGATGTGAATCTCTATTCCATAGCCTTGGTCTTTGGATTCCATTTGAGCCAACCATTATCTGGTAGCCATGTGTCACCATCCTTACGCTTAGGAAACAGACCGCCACCCTTTTTCATAGAGCCAAATGCTAGCTTGGCTCCACAATCTGCACATCGTAGTTCAAAGTATTCGTTTTCGTCTACAGTTCTAACAACAAACTTTAAATTCTCAGAACCACACTTTCCACACTTACTCTCTTCAAAGACCTCTTGAAATCTTGAGATTTGAGTAAACAATTCTCTGTGCGTATCTGCTTCAAACTCTGCTGTAATTCTACTATTTGCTGTTGTATAATTTAGTTTCATTTAATTTCTCCATTCTTGGTTATAACCTTTTAATTCGCTAGGAATTGTACTCTTATCCTTTTGATATCCATTAAGAACATCAATAATGTCGCTAGCTACCTTCTTTGAAATCTTACGATTCTGATCTACTTTAAACATATCCTTAAATATTTTTCCTCCATCTACATTTAGTTGTTTACATTTTACGTCAATGAAATTGTACTGAGCATCACTCATTCTTCCAGAGTCGTCATAATCTCCACCGCTGCTACTGTTTTGCTTAGAAAGATCTCGTACAATCTTTGCTGTATCTTTCTTGGTTAGTTCTTCTGCTGCCACACCCTTAATCTTTAGAACTTTACGTAAAGCTCTAGCTTCTGCCCTTGTGCTAGCAATAGCTACAGCAAATGCACAAAACATGTCGTCCGTATTGCCCTCCCAAGAATCTGCAACTTCTGAACATTTTAATCCATTTGCAAATTCTATGGTAAATATAACAGTAGCTCTACCGTGATGGTCGTCACGATCAGTAGGCTTGACCCATGTAGGACCACTAAAAGACATTGGCCCTAGAACAAGCTCAGAGACCCTCCTAAGCCCCGTTACGAGGGGATGACCATTCATTAGCTCATCTTCCTCAAATAGCGTCATAGCGTAATCATGCCATTCAGGTGATAGCATAGACGGCGCATCTGATGAAACTACATTTTTTACAGATGTATCTGTATTTAATGGTGTACTCAATTCTTCTACTCCTTCAAAGATATTATCTTCAGTCATTATTTATACCTCGATTTCAATGTAACGTTTGGATTTCTTAGGGAATTTGGTAGCAATTCCTTGTAGCAAATCTATCAATTTATCTTTCAACTTTTCTTGCCCTGAGAGTGACAGAGAATCAGAAAGGTTCTTTACTCTAATTATAGCAAAGCCTTTGCCTAAAATCAACCCTGTTTTATTTTCATCTGCTTTTATTTGTTTTTGTAGTTTTCCCTCCCCCCAAATGGGTAGGAAGTGAGATGGTCCGTCAATCTCAATAATAGTTTTAAGTTTAGGTAGATACATATCTATTTCTAGATTTTCATTTGGTATTAGGTTTTTCTTATGTATTTCTACTACAAATCCAGACTTAGTTAATTCATATTTTAAGTTTTTTTCTAGCTTGGAACCTTCTCTACCAGCCTTTTGTATAGCCTGAGTTGCGAGCGACGACATTCTTTTTTTGTCAGCCTCGCTCATATTTACCCATCGTTCTTTTGCTTGTTGTACATACTTTTGATATTCTTTCTCGCCCATACTGGCCCATCTTTTGACTAAGCTTTGACTAATTTTTAAGCGTTCAGACTTAGACCTTTTTGTTCCTTGGGTGGGTATTTTAGCAACGCCTTTTTTGAGTGCATTTTTTTGTGCATCACTTTTAGACTTTATCTGAACACCATGTTTTATCAAGACTCTTCTAATCTTGTTTGGGTAAGTTTTATGCTCTTCAGCAATTTCATACGTGCTTTTACCAGCGTTGTAAGATTTAACTACTTGGTTTTCATTCATGATTTATTTCCTAAAATAGTATTTACTATTCCAACTAAATCTTTATTTGTATTAATTGGAGTTTTACTTGTTACTCTATAAAAATTCTTATAGCTATCCTCGTCACTAGCAATTGTAGGTATGTTTTCTGTGCTTAATAATTCTAGCATTTTTAAAACATTATAGTTATACCAACCAAAGCAATAATACTGCTTATAATTGTTTATATATTTTATTGATTTTTCTAGTGAGGGCAAGCTAAATACTAGTAGGCTTCCTGTAAAATTCCATAAGTCAGTAGCGTTAAAAAATCCAGCATTAACTGGTAAATTAACTGGCCCGATATCATCATAGAAAATACTAACGTCTTTTAATAAGTTTTCTGATTTAGCCCTATTAATTTCTTGAGAAACAAGGGGCATCAATGGACTATCGAGCCGTTCTAAATAAATACCTAAATTTAACATCTACGCTCCTTTTATTTGTGACAAGATTGTTTTAGCCCTATTATTCCCCGTATGATTTTCTTTTACAATACTTACAATGTCTTTAAAATCGGTAATTTTGTTTTCGTCGTTATAGTTTACGTTAAATTCTTTCTTGAGCATTTTATTTAATGTTTCTTGTATCTTGCTACCGTCTTCGTTGTCGTAGTATGTTGGCACACCGCTGCAAAGAGCGTTTAAAAACGTTTGATTTATTTTTTGTAAATCCTTGAAAATAATTTCATTGTACTTTGGAAATAAAGATCTTAATGATATTGATGGTAAGAATATGTCTACGTTTTCTTGCTTTACTTTATTTCCAATTCCGATTACGTGAAAGCTACCTTCATAGCCTATATTTTCATGTATTTTATCTATAATTATAGCTTTTCCTACATTGTAGTTGAAATGTAAGTCTTCTATTTGGTTAACATCTGCTGCCTGATAAACTTTGACTACGTTTAAACGATCAATACTTCTTGGAAAGCTTTCTTCTGACGTAAAAAGAAAACCTACTTCCACATTGTTTTCTTTTAAGAATGATGCAAGTTCTTTTGTATTATCTAAATTTAAGTTATCTACATTAATTATTAACTTTAAATTAGATTGCTGTAAATACTCAATTACACCTTTATTTATTCTGTTCGCAGAAATTATTAGAATGTCTGGATTTACAGTGTCGCATACATCAAAAACGCTATTACTAGCTACGTCAAAAACATGAGATTCGTGACCAAAGGTTTTAAAGCCTTCGTTTAAATATAGCGATTGACTGTTGTTGTGATCAGAGTAATTATCAATTAGTATTTTCATAAACAATCTCTCAGTTTCTGGTAAGTTTTTACATTGTTAATTTTCTGTACGGGGTGCATATTTTGTATAACTTCTATATTATGTTTGGTTTTAATTAATTCATTAAAGGCTTCAAATAAAAATCTCTGTTTATAATTATCATTAGATATTACCTTTCTTAAATATTCTATAGTTTCATAACTGTTAAAAAAAATAATTTCAGACCAAGTGTAGTATGCGCCAAAACCAAAATGTTCTGCAAAGTTTTTAGATCCGGTGTTTACTCCTATTTCAAGGTCGTCGTTTTTATCTATCTCTGTCATAACATATGAACTGTGACTACCGTTTAGAGATTTAAAAGTTTTAGAATCTATTATTAGACTACCATCGCATATAATAATCTTCTCGTTGTTTATATTATTTAAGCATAGCCTTACGCTCTCGCAAGAGTTGGATTTGTCAAATATTTGATTCTCTATAATCCTAATATTAATATTTCTGTATTTATTTTTAACATATTTGCAAACCCTGTCAGAGTCATATCCAACGCATAAAACTATTTCAAAATTTTTAAACACACTTTTAATTGCGTTAATCTGGATATCAATTAATCTTTTTGTTTTAAAAGGTATTAATGGTATTGCTCCATAGGATTTCATTCTATAGCCGGGACTATCGCAAAGAAAAACTATTGTAATTAATGAATCAGGCATTGTCGGTTTAAATCTAGGCGATGTTATACATTGCTTTTTTACAGACATGAATACAATTCTTTCTCTTTAGAGAATTTAATTACATTATCAATATTTTTAGCGTACTCTGCATTTTCATCGTTAAGGCTTTGCACCTTATAAGCTAGATTAGAAATAAACAATTCTTCGTCGCATTCTACTACAATTGCTTTTGTCATTTCGTTATTAATTAAGTTATTTACTTTTTCTAGAACATTTTCATTTTTTACTGCGTCTAAAATAACATGGAAAGACTTTCTTGTTTTTAAAAGTATAGAATGCATTGTCGTGTTGAAATCAATGTATTGAGTCACGGGGCAGTCTATATTAAACTTACTAATAATTTTTCTGGAAAAATCTAGAATTTTATATTTTTCATGTAGATCATTACTCGATTTATGTATTAGTCGAACATTAAACTTACCCTTGTAATTTAATAATTTTAGTATTGATTCTTGATCTAGATTTGAAATATCAGAACACTCTATAAACAAGTCAAAAGATAGAGAAGATTGCTCGTTTGCAATTAATAATTCTTGATTTAAATCTTCATGCGTTTTTTGATTTCTATATAAGTTACAAAGTCTACCAATTACGTAAAATTCTTTTTCATCATCGTAAGCTTCTATGATTTCTTTTGCTTCTTTAAATTTTTCTAGTCTGTTTGCAAAACATCCCACTTGCGTGTCACCCTCGTAGACTGCAAATATGCATTCTTTGCAGGAAGTTTCAACCATTTTGTCTGATGGCTTTGATTTCATATGTCGTTCCTTTGATTACCGAGGTATCAATCAATACTCCAAGAGATTTTAGAATTTTTTCTACTTCACAGCAATTTTGTAAAGAGCTTACATCTTTAAGTACTGCGCTGAATTGTTTTGAGTCTATGCTGTCGTTTACAAAAAGCGTACAACAAGATCTTAAATCAGTGCCATTTACTGAAAGCTTACCATTTAATCTTAGTTTTTGAACAGCAAGTGAAAGTACTTTTAATGATTCTTCATACTCCATTCTGTCAATACACTCTGTAATGTATATTTCTTCTGATGAGTGGTCAGTCACTTCCTGTAGTGCAGCTAATCCATATTTTGTTTCAATTACTTCAAACCCTTCAACCCCGTTTGTATTTTCATAACATATTTGTATTTTCATTTTTATTTAGCCTCATAAATTTCATCAAAAGTTTCGTTCCAGTTTTTAATAAATTGTTCCTCTGAAAATAATTCTTTAATTGTTTTCCTAGCATTTTCCCCCAAGTTCTTTCTTAGATCTTGGTCTTTTAAAAGAGTTTTCACATACATTTTTAATTCTTCTTCGTCATTAGATACATATCCGTTCTTCCCATTGTCTATCACCTCTGGAATCATACAGGTCGAGGTTGAAACAATCGCGCAACCGCAACTCATAGCCTCTAGTAATGACATTGGTATTGGACTAAGGGTAGTAGTATTTAAATAAACAGAGCATTTATTATACTCTTCTACTAATTCATTTACATCTTTGCAATTTTTTGTACCATCTCCGTTGCCCTCTCCTACTAATTTTGTTTTTAACCCTTGTGTAACTCTTTCCCAGCCAGAGTAATTTAAACAGTAATCTCTTTCTTTAAACTTATTCGCTACTGTTAAAACATAATCTTCTTTTTCGACTTCTTTCTGGCAAAATATATCAGTGTCAAGTCCGTGATGAATAACTTTAGAGTTTTCTAAAATTCCCCATTGCTGTCTAGAAAAATCTGATATAAAAACATTTTTGTTTCCAACCATCTTTTTCATTTGTTCTATATGCTCTGTCTTAATAGTTTGTGGTGTTGGCAAGGTGTGTTCTAAAACAATTACCTTCATGGGAAATTTCTGTAAAATATCCATAGCGACTTGGTATTGCCAGTATTTACTTTGAATCAACATAAAATCATATTCTATAAAACTAACCATTTGGTTTTTGGGCAATATATAATAATTCTCTGGAACTTTTGCTTGCTCTTTATTCCAAGTCTTGTTATTATCTAAACTAAAAGAATAAAAATTATGCCCAGTTTTACACAGTTGAGTTTCATATCTTTCGTGAGTAGGAAAAGTAAGAATATTATATTTTTCCTTTTTGTTTGAATTGCAGGATTCAATAATTTTTTGTACACTATTCACTTAAGTAGTCCTTTATTTTGTTAGCAATGTTCTCATAACTAAATTGTTTGGCACGTTCTAAACCAGATGCGCGATCAATATTATCTCTGTTCTCGTAATAATATCTCATTTGTTTTTTAGTTTCTGATTCACTAGGCTCAAACCATTCTTCTCTACCAGTAAAAATGTGAGGAAATGCAGCGTCTGGACAGTTGCATACATTATAAATACCGTTGATTAAAGATCCAGTGTTTACATCAGAAGCATCTATAAAATCTTTAGGACCACCTTCATTGCTACATATCGGAGTATTACCAAAAGCCATTGCGTCAAAAGCTGGTATAGACCACGCTTCTCCATGAGAAATAGTAATAAAGCAATCACATCTTTGATGTATAGAATTAATTTGATCCGACGTTAAATCTTCAGTTACAACTATTTCTGAACAAAATTTTTCTAGGCTTGGTTTAGTTCTTATGGTTTTTTTTATACTTGTAGAGTTATCTGTATATATTTTTCTAAGCTGTTCTTTAGTAGTGCCAAACTTATTAATCTTTACTAGCAAAGCCACTTTTTCGTCGTTGCAAAACTCGCTATGAAAAGATTTAATTATAGAGTCTATATTCTTTCTACTATTGTAGTCTCCAATGTAGTAAAATATAAATTTGTCTTTCATGTCTTGTAGATTAATTTTTTCATACTCTTTAGAGTATACTGATAAATCAAAACAATGCGGAACAATTTTACAATTTTTTATACCAGCATCGCTTACCACCTTGTGCAAAGTTTTATTAGCAACCCATACTTCGTCTACTAGGCGTAAATTATTTGTCCACTCATTTTGTTTCATGTTATTCGTTTCATATTCAAAATAAGCTACGTTTTTCTTGAATTTAGTTGTAGAAACCAAATGATGTGGCAATACGTGTTGTATACAATAATCTACATTATCTAAAGATTTATTTTCTAGTTCTATAACCCGCTGTGGAATATCTACGTACTTGTTTGTTAAAGAAACATTTCTGCAAACAACATCTATGCCTATAGAATCTAAAGCTTGAATAAAATCTATTGAAGCTTTTGCCCAACCACCACCTTCTCTGTAATGTCCTATGAATAATACTTTCATCTTAATCCAAAAGCCTCCGCTCTTTTTTGTTCCCAATAATTTTTTCTATTACGCAGCGCTGCCATGTTATTGTAAGCATCTTTGATTCCAAACTGCTGTCTAGTATTTCTACCGTCAAAACTTGCAGACATCTCATTGTAGTACATCCCGCCAGTTGTAGCTGTAGAACACTCATATATTAAATCTCTTACAAGTCTTGCCTCCATAAATGAATGAATTTTACTTGGCTCCTTTAGGACATTTGTTATTAACCATCTAGCTAATTCTGAATGTTTAACATTCGGAGGTAATTCTTCAGGCATGGGGTCTGGTCTTTGTATGTCTATTGGAGACATCCAAGTTTCACTGGATGGTTTTACTTCTACCGTGTCAAAGTAACTTTCCCACACTCTACCAGATTTATCCCACTGGAAATGTTCTAGAAAATTATTTCTAGTTTTAAATCCTTGTTGTTTTCTTATTTCTTGCGGTAAATCAAAAAATTCTTTAAACAATTTAGCTGCTAATTTATTATCAGGCACAGCCCTTAAACATCCAGTTTCTAATTCTTTATACAAAGCCTTGGGAGTAATTGCAGTTCCTTCAAGCTGTCTAATTACGCTTTCCATAGCTGAGTAGTCTGTAGCCATAACAGGAATTCCACACGCAGCAGCCTCTACTTGTGGTAGACCAAAGCCTTCGCAGTTAGCATATTGAACGTAAAGATCAAACAAATTTATAATAGTAGATAAATCTTGATAATCTAAACCGTTCTTTACATTAGATAGTGTAGAACCCCACTTGCCAGTATATGGAGACTGAGATGAAGCCCCTTTGAAAAGAGAAGGAAATGGCTTCTTAGTTTCTGGACACACATAAGTAAATAGAACGTGAGATGATAGTTGATGTTGCTGTAAAAGCTCTGGTATTTCCCACCCCAAGTCTGGATAACTTGTATGACAATACAACATATATTCATTTGGGTTTTCAGACTGGTCTAAAAATAATCTAAAAGCTTCAAATAGGTCTGGATATAATTTTCTTCTTTGGTTTCGCATCACAGTTCCAATAATTTTTTTATCTGGATCTATGCCAAACATTTTTCTTATCGCCAAGCCATTTTTTGGTTCATACGCTGGATGAGCAGATGGAGGTGCAGAGCCAATATAATTAATCTTACCACCTGATTGATCCTTTAAAACCTCTCCAGCCCAATTAGAGTAACTTAAACAAGCATCTGCTGAAGCATATGTAGCTATCCACTGCCTTGCTTGGGGACGAGCATCTACAGTAGGCATAATACACCACTTAAAAAAGTCTCTATAAGGAGACCTTTCTGCAAAGTCTAACATCCAAAAATCTCTAATGTCACACACTATATCTGGTTGAAAATCTAAACAGATTCTTTCAAAAGCATGTTCTCCAAATTGCTTTACAGGGTTAGAGTTATAATCTCTTTTTTCTTCTTCGCTAGCTCCATCTGGAGGCATTACACCATAGAACTTCCAAGGGATTCCAGTAGCTCTTGGATCATTGTCTTGAGCGTATGCAGCTAGTTCTGCTAGTTCGTACTTGTTTGTTGAATGTAAATAATTTAATATTTCTCTAGTATAAGTAGAATATCCAGTATTGAGAAATGTGGCCTCTGTGCAAAATATAATTCTTTTTTTTCTCATTCGTCTACATACTCCTGATTACAAATATCAAATTCATTTATTCTAAATATAATTCTGTCGTCATCTTTAGATTTGTTTTTTGCGGAAGCCTGTATAGTCATTTTACTACCTTTAGTAGCAAACCTTTCAATTGTTTCTGCTCCAGTATGCCATGCTTCACACTGTAAGTATGTGGGTATTCTACTTTTTTCACCCGTGCTTTTAGCTCTTCTGTAATTATAGACTACTAGCGTAAATTCAGCTAGTACTATGTCTCCAACCATAGTGGTGCGTGGATTTTCTACAAGATATCCAGTGAGGCAGCAATTGTTCATATTCTCTCCTATCCTAGTATATTAGCTTGTACAGCTAAAAAAAACCATTTAAATTTCATGAATTTTATCTACTATAAGTGATGTTTCATGTTTTGCTACAGAGCCACAGAAAATAAGGTTATTACCTTCATATAAAACATATTTATATTTTTGCCTAATTTTTGGAAATACTACAACGCTGTCTAATGAACATGTGTCATCTTCAATAGTTAAAAAGGCCATCATTTGACCTTTTGAATCACCTTTACTTATCGTATAGTCAGCAATTCTTTGTACATTACCTACCACGCAAAGGTTTTTCCCCTTCTTGCCATTGACAATTTCTTTGCACGTAGTGTTTGCAGCAGATTTATCCGCTGCGTCTATTTTAGTCATTGTAATTGGACACCCTAAAAATCTAGCTTCTTGATCTATAATCCAACCGGGATCGTCATCTAGGCTAAAAGGAGGGTCTAGCAGAAGTTGTATCTCATTTTCTACAACTTGCCTTCTTGCTATTTTACTAGTGCCACCACCTTCTTTCTTCGTTGGTGCTAGTGATTTTAAACAGTCTACAAAATCTGTCCATTTGTTATCTTTATAGTTTGTTTGTATCCAAGTTTGTTCTGCTTTAGTTAAAGTTCTGTATATCTCATAATCATATATGGCTTTATTTCTTGTGATTCTACCATCAAAGTCTCTAAAAAAGCCTACAGAAGCTAAAGCCTTGAAAGCTGTTGATGAAACCTTGGGAGCAAAGAACAATAGTATTTCTACCCAAGTAAATTTAGTTATCAGTTTTTTACATTCTGATTCTACTTCTTTTATACCATCAATAACTTTGTCGCCAGTTTTACCTGTTAATGATTTAATATCTTTTATACCAAAGTATATCTTACCCTTTTTAACATTAAACTTAGTATCAAAATTAGCTAGGCTAGGAGTTCTTGCTTCAATGTCAAATAGCTTTGCTTCAGACAACAATTCATATACTTCCCTGTGAGGGTCTTGCTTTTCGTTAGCATAGTATAAATATGATAAGAAAAATTGTTCTGTGTTATGAGACTTTTGAAAGGCGCTCCAGTATGAACAAACAGCGTATGAAATGCTGTGTGATTTATTGAAAGCATACCTAGCAGATGCTTGAATCCAGCCAAATATTTCTTCTGCTTCTTCTTTATTTACTGTTCCAACTTTTTTTGCACCAGCAATAAATTTTTTCTTAACCTTCGCCATGAGGTCTGCTTTTTTCTTACCAATAGCTTTACGTAGTTCATCTGCTTCCTCAAGATTAAATCCAGCAATTTTTTGCGCAATACGCATAGACTGTTCTTGATAAACTAGAACTCCATAGGTTGGAGCTAAAATTTCCTCTAAAGAGTCATGTAGATAGGTGACTTCTTCTCGACCATGCTTACGGTCGATAAAGTGTTGAGTCATAGACTTACCATCCACGAAAGCTTTTAAACATCCGGGCCGTATAATAGCAATTAATGCTGACAATTCTTCAATATTGTTTGGAGAAAGCTTCTTTGACCAAGATTTACCAAGATTGCTCTCTAGCTGGAATATCCCTTTGGTTTTTCCGTCAGAAAATAATTGCCAAGTTTTCTTGTCGTCGTACTTATTTGACGTATAAATTTCCATTTGCAAATGCCTTATCTAGTTCAATGTTCTGGTAGACCGCTCTGTGAGTCTTCAATAGTTTTATAAATATATTGGCTGTATCCTTAACGTCCTGCAATGCATCGTGGGCATTTTCTTTAGACAATCCCATACGTTCTCGCAGAGTATCCATACTGATTGATCGTATGCTGGGATCTCCTTCAGTCCACATATGCATATTGTCCATGACATCACATTTATGGATCTTGCTAAAGATCTTTTGTTGATTTCTACCTTCGTCAAATGGACCATACTCTTGGCATAATCTATTGATAATAATCATATCAAACCCAATAATATTAAAGCCTACTGGAATAGGATTAAAGAAGGGGTCTTTTTTCCAATTATACTTGTCTACAAATGAGCAGAACTTTTTCCACACTGATTTTAATGTGGGAGCTTTAGCTAAATCTTTCCTATTCTTCCCCGTGACTTTTAGCGCTCCGTCCTCAATTGGATCTAATCCAGCGGCGATTGCGGCTTCATCATTTAGAATAGGTCTAATTTCGCTGTTAAAAGTTCCTTTCATAGACAAGTTTCTTCCGTCTAATGCTAACGCAGCAATTTGAGTCGGTTGTGTCTTATGAGGATTGCGGCTTCCTGTTTCAAAATCAAATACAATATAGTCTCTATTCGCCATTTTTTATTTCCTTAATTTTCATGAGTTTATCTAGAAGGTTAATTCCTAGAACGTCAAATTTAACATGACCTAGTGCTTCTAGATCTGACATTTCTAATCCTGCTATCTTTTCTGTAGAACCTTTCTGTGCTACCATAGGGCATACATTTTTTAGTTTATCTTTAGATATTACAACGCCAGCAGCATGTTTACCCTGTGTTTTAAATGTGCCTTCTATGTCAATTGCTTGTTGAAAATATCCTGCATAATCACCTTCAAGCTTTCCATCATCAGTGATGTGGCAAAAATCTCTTAGCTCATCTGCACGGTTTATTAGAGACCATCTAATAATTGATCTATCTTCATCGTCCATGTCTGCCAGTTGATCAGATATATCTGCTTCATTAGGCACACTCTTAGTTATAGCATTCATTTCACTAAAAGAACAAGCCTCGTTTATACGAAGTACTTCTTTAATTGCACTACGCCCTTGTAGTCTACCAAATGTAATCATCTGACTCACATGTTCATTACCATAAGTATCTTTTAAATAATCTATAACGTCATCTCTACGTTTGCCCGGAACGTCCATGTCGATATCAGGTAAAGACACATGACCGCCTGTGTTTCTACCAGCATTATAGAACCTCTCAAAAATTAGATCATGTTCTACTGGATCAATTTTAGTGATGCCAATTAGATAGGATATTAAACATCCAGCAGCAGATCCACGCCCCGGTCCAGCTAAACATCCCATATCTTTTTCTACGTGTTGAATAATATCTTGCACAATAAGAAAATATCCAAATAGATCAGCATCCTTTATAACTTGTAGCTCTTTCCTAAATCTGTCGCCATAGATTTGCTGTAGTCCTTCATCATCCCCAACCTTGTCTTTTAGAAAGTTTCTATATCCTTCACGCGCCATGTCAGTTAGATATTCTTCTTGCGACAATCCTCTTGGACATACAAACTTTGGAAGCATAGGAGGATTTAATATTTCATAATCTTCACACGACTCGTATATGTATTGCAGTTCTTTAGTTGCCTTACCCTTTGTTATACATTTGTTATCATTAGTAAAGTATTCTAATATCTCTGGCTCTAATTCATTTTTTCTAATCTTGGTTTGTATTTTAGGCAGCGTAGTCTTTAGGGCAGAGCATAGTAGCACCCTGTGCAGCACTGCTTGTTCTTTTTTAGCATAATAAGATGGCTTGATATTATCTTTAGACTTTGGTAATGCCACAAGATTATTTCTGCTTATAATATCTTTAGCAATATCTGTTGGCATATTTCCATCTGTATTAGTCATTGATACCATCTGTATAAGATCGTGCCAGCCATCTTTGTTTTTAGCGTACACTGTGGTGTTGTCAAATGAACAGCCAATGATTGGTTTGATGCCAACCTTCTTGCAGGCTTGATGGAAAGATACTGCGCCTGATATAGATTTATAATCTGTAATACCACAGGCTGGATAGTCATTGTCCGCACAAATCTTTGCAAGTTCGTGCGGCTTAGAGAATCCTTTTAGTAAACTATAATGCGTAAAATTCTTCAATGGAAACCAGTTCAATCTTTCCTCCTCAATTATAAGTTGCCAGATAACACTGTGAATCTAGAATGAACTAGATGATGGTTTGAATCTGGCTTTGTATGGTGACGGATGATATCTTGAATCTAGAATTAACTAGATAATAACCTGAATCCGTCATTGTTTTGGGTTCGCGGGCAAAGGTCTACGCACGGGTTCCTTAGATGTTGGTCTAGGTTGCCCCGGTGAAGTCAGTGGGAATTTCTTTACTTCTTCGCTCATTTTTCAATCTTTCCTTTACTTTTGGGAATAAAAATTCTGCAACTATCATCCCAGCCTTGTTATCTGATGGATAGTGGACTCCCTGTAATATTCTAGCAATTCCAGCTTGTTTTGCCAACTCAAAAAATTCTTTGCGATACTGCGGATATTTTTCTGAAAACAAGTGCGCTGCAATAGCAGCGTAAATCGTATGACCGCTAGGATACGCAGGTGTATGGTGAGTTTCTGTATACAACACATTAATTTTTGTATTCAAATATGGAGCTATTTGTTCAGGTCTTGGTCTATTAAAATAATATTTTAAAGCATACGTGTATGGCTCTACAAGGTTATAATATTGATCAAACTCACTTCTATTTTCTTTTATGCTTTTGCTTTCTAGAAAATCAAAAAATAAATGCAGAGGATCGTCATCTACTTTATATACTAACTCTACAGCCTTGTTAGATCTTTTCTTTGTTGCTTCAGCTACTATTTCTAATTCTTTACTGGTAGATAGACTATTATTTTTAGGAGGTTGCGGTAAAATATTTTTCCAATTAATATTTAAAGCCCCCTGTCCACTTTCGTATACAAAGTCTTTAGAGTATTTTAAATCTTTTAATTTTACTTTAGCGTCTATAATTGCGGCTACATTATTTATTAAGCTCATATTCTCTCTCGCTAAATACTTTTTCTAGTCTTTGTACTAATTTAGTACCAGCCCTACGTCTAAAACATGGCAATAAACCATGTATACATAAATATACACCAGCTCTTATACATATTAAACCATGACCTACGGCAAATCTAAAATGTTGCCAATAGGTCATGTTATTTTCATTTAGATGCTCATTCCATTTTTTTCTTAGTGTCATTTTACCAAGCCTTACAAGACCAATAGCGAGCTTTCCAACGTGGACCCGGATTGTCGCAGTTATGTCTAGCCCTGAAGGACTTTCTACGTGCTGGATTATCTTTTTTGATTTCCATATTAGGATCGCCAAAGTTAACCTTTACTACATTACCCTTATCATTTTTTACGTAAACGCTTCTCTTCTTAGGGCCGTCTGGAGTTAAGAATGGCTTGCCAATCTTTACCTTTCTGCCTTGATATTCAGCGGCTTTGTTTTTACGAAGCAGCTCAAAATCTTCTTTGTCAATTTTACCATCTTTGTTTTTGTCAAGAGCCTTCTTTTGTTTTTCAGACGGAGCTGATTGAGCTTTTTTCCAAGCTTCTGGATCTGGCCTGTCCTTATCGCCCTTTTTGGCAGGCTTATAATTCTTACCTTCACGTTCTTTCTTTTTACGAATATTTTCCCACAGCGATGCAGCGTCATGCTCCTCTACTTCTTCACCAAAATCTTCATATTCTGCTTCTGCTGGTATGTAAAAATTTTCTTCAGTTAGATTCTCCGTAAAGCCAAACGTGTCAGCATTATACCGTTTGTCAGCATCTTCTAAATTAAACATAAAGACTCTCCTTTTAGATTGTTTTTTTAGCTTCTTCCAATAAAAAGTCTAAACTTTTTTGAGGTATTCTTCCAGAAAAATTGTTATATATATCCTTGATCATTTGATGTTCGGGGTCTTTGGTAATTTCTAACCATCCTACAAAATAATTCCACACTCTATCTTCTAGGATAAGTGGGTACTTTACACCGTGAGGTCTACCAAACCTGTGTAACCAATCAAATCCGGGTAGACATACAGCTTTTCCACCGTTCCTACGGAATTTTTCGTGAATATATCCTTCCTCCCCTCCAAATCCTCTAAATAGTGGGTTAAAACCTAGCCATGCGCTAGTTCTACAAGAAAATACACCTAATCCTTGCATTGGTATCTCAAATGGCTCCTTTTTGGCTAAATTTTCGCTGTCTGTAGCCCATTGACCATACATGTCACCTCCCCACGTTGGTTTGAAATGAGTGGAAGGAGACTTAAGATCGTCATAAATTAGAGGTCCATGTATAATGTCTTTAGAATAAGGGTTATTTTTATAATATTCAAGTAGATTATCTATAGCATTTTTAAAAAATAGCACATGACAATCCATAGATATGCAGTATTTTCCAGTAGCATTCTTAAAAATCTCATTTCTTGTAGATGTACTAGCTTTATGTGTAAATGGTATGTATTTACCGTTTGGAACCCACCCATCTATCAAATCTTTAACGCACTTACCGTGTGGTCCGCTTGGGTTGTTATCTACAACTATGATTTCAACCAGATCTGTATTTACTACGTCGTGATACATTCTAAGAGCCTGCACTGAAAAGTACACGCCGTCAAAATCATCATACGTAGCCATGCCTATTGTTAATAATTTTTCCATATTTTACCCCGGAGCTTCGTAAAAACTAAGATTAAATCCTTCTTTAGTACAATCTTGTATTGTTTTGTCCATTCCATGATCTGTTACGTGTTGTTCTACGTATTCGCACATGCTTATATCAGTTTCGGGCCATTTAGTTTTACAAAAATGACACAATCTTGTGCATTTCCAGTGTTTTCTTGTGGAATCTAATGGTTTTGGAACAATATTTTGTCTAATTTCCTGTACTCTGTTTTTTAACATTTCCAAGAATCTTCCTTCGTCTTCTGGAGAAAAGCATAAACTGAAAGGAGAGGGGTCAGGATTACCATCTTTATCTTTATAGAAGAATATGCTCATAATTCTATTTGGAAACTCTGGATATAGTTTTGATATAGCATAATAGTAAAGCAAGAGTTGTGGATCATTTTCTAATTTCTTGTAATCTTTTACCTCTCCAGTGGTCCAATCCATTCTCCTCCCAGTTTTCCAATCGACTACCTCTATTGTATCATCATTAATTTTAGTTACAAGGTCAATTGTACCTTTAATTGCTATTTGTCCTTTAAATACCTCTCCGTTTTGTTCATACTCAAACTTAGCCCAATCCTCTTCAATTGGTATATCAAAATGAGGTTCTGGGAAGTGTATATCTCTTAACCTTGGATCAAACTGACCGTCACTGTGCTGTAGGAAGCACCAAGCTGTTGTTGCTATTTCTTCTCTATCTTTGCTACTGAACTTGTGGGGTGATTTTTTGGCATAAGAATCTATGCTAAGATCAATTAATTTATTTACTAATTCGTCAGTATGTAGTTCTTCTTTTCGGCACTTAAATTTACCAATAGCATCGTCATCAACCTTTAAGAACTTGACTTTGGGCTTATCTTGTTCATACTTCTTTAATCCAGCCAAGACTTCCATTACCTTATGAACCATTGTACCCATGTCTGCTTTCTTCCCACTTTTAGACTGATAGCCCAGAACATACGTCATAAAGTATTGCATTTCACAATATCCATAATTATTGTAGCTTGACGATCTAATGTAGGTTATTAACATGTTAGTTGCTCCAAAGGTGGTTTATTTTTTCTAAGTATTTTATTAGTTTATCTATATGGCTATCATTATTATCAATAATATAATCAAAATTAGCCCAATCATATTTTTCAAGACTTAGCGCAGTTTCGCAGTAATGGTCGCTTGCATATGGATTCCTTGTTAGCCTCAATACAATTCCTCCAGCTTTATGTATAGCTTCTACTTCGTTAGGGAATCTTACATCTGGTATCAAGGCTATTTCTGATTTTTCTTTTAGTATTGTTTTAATTGTATAGTCTACCCATATCGTATCTTTAATCTTTCGCATCACATCTGTACCAAGATACTGCAAAAATTCTCTAGATGTTTTGCCATATGGTGTCATGGTATTTTTATCATCATCTGTACCGTAAACTTGTTGAGGCTCAAGATCAAACAAGTCGATGCACATTTTTTTTAAACAGTCTGCGAAGTGATATATTTTAATATGAGGCCATAGGTTGAGGTCAGCGTACTCTATGAAGTCTTTGTCTTTTCTAGTTACGTCAAAGATTCCCCAGCCCTGATGACCAGAAGAATCTAAGGTTTGGATTTCTAGCTGTCCATCCAAGTTTATCTTAAAGTCAGAAATCATTTCCATTTGTTTTAATACTGAGCCATTTATAAAGTTGGCTACAGTATTTTTACCAGCTTGTTTTGTGCCTGAAATTCCTATTATCTTAGCCATCAATAAGTACCTCTTAAGTTAGCTAGTATTTCTTTTTTAATTTTCTTGATATCCATATCGCCAATATCTTTTTGTATAAATTTTGGAAATGTTAATTTATAAAGTCTATTTAGCTGTCTTTGTATTTGTACTTTAGATTCTCTACCAGCTTGATCGTTATCTGTTAAAATTATAAGATGCGTTATAGGTAGTTTTAGTAGTTTGTTTTTTTGCTGTTCAGTTATAGTCTTTCCAAATATACTAACTACATTTAAAACGCCAGCTTCATATAATTTCCAAACATCCCCTTGACCTTCTACTATATAAAGGCAGGATGTTTCTTCAGCCTTCTTCATAGCCCTGTGGTAATTATAAAAGTAGTATCTTTTATCAAACCCTTTAGGATTAAATAAAAATTTGGGCATTCTATAATCGCGCATAGATCTTCCGATGATGCCAACCACATCTTTACCATCATCGTCGTGTATTGGTATGATTGCCCTTTCCTTCATTATACCATTTGCATGACAATCTCCCACACCAAAATATTTCATAGTCTTTTTATTAAATCCTCTTGCTATAAAGTATTCTGATGGTATTGACAGGTCATAGTCAATAGTTATTGGCTTATGAGTATTAAGGACTTCTTTTTCTTTTAGTATCTTTATTGTTTCATATATTGAATCTTCTTCTACTTCTTCAGTTTTTGTGGGGACTTTTGAGTATGTTTGTTTAATGTTTAGGATTTTACAGGCCCATTGTAAAGCTTCTTTAAATTCTACATCCTTTCCTTCTTGCGCTGATAACGCTCCTGCTATCAGGCCAAATATATCATTTCTATATTCTTCTTGACATTCTCTAGTCCAACATTTCCACATTCCTCTCTGTGGAGAAAAAGAAAATGCTCTAGGATTATCACTTCCTTCATGCACTGGGCATGTTGAATATATATTATCAGAGAAAACTTCACATTTCATTCCCAGCTCACTGAAAATTAGTTCTGCATTTTCATTCAGTTTTTTCTTGATCTGTTGCAAGTTCATTTGCTAATTTCTTCATAGAGTCATTATTAATTAATCCCGTGTCGCCAATTGGCTGATTCTTTAATTCATTTCTTGTTTGAAGTTCTATAAGTTTTGCGTGTGCGCCTTGCATTTGCATATTTATATAATCTCCATCGTCCATTCCAGCGCCATGTCTAGAAACAATCGGCACTAGTTTTCTATTGCCAGCATTTGGTCCATCTTCTGCAAGCTCTTCTGTAGACTTAGCTTTAAATATTGTAAAAGACGTACACAACCATATCAATCGGTCTGACCCACTCACAGCGTCAGTACTTTCTTTGGTGATACCATCTCTATTTAATTGCACGAAAGATAAACATGGCATGTCTAGCTTAACACATAAATTATGAAGTGAAGTTATTTGAAAACCTAGAGCCTGATATTCCTGTATATTGTTTGTAATAGAATTAGATGACATCAGCTTTAGATAATCATAGATAATTAAGCAGTCATTTGTCTTCCCATTTTCATCTGTCTTCACTTCTTGTACAATCCACCGCTTGATCACATTAAGTATCTGTTCAAACGGCTTTCCTGCGACCGTGGCGTAACTGTATGGTATGTTAGATAAATGATCAACAGCTTTTTGTACATTATCCATCTTCAATGGATCTTCTGCAAATTTACCAGTAGCAACTTCATTAATAGGAACCTTGCTAATATTAGCTATAAGTCTATTTAGATGGTCCTCTTTTGACATTTCTGTATCTAATACTAGGACGGGGACTCCGGTGGAGGATACATTAAGGGCAACATTATCAGCGAATACTGACTTACCAACTTTTGGTCTTGCAGATATAAGATCAACGCATTTTCGTCTAAGACCACCGCCAATGGCTTCGTCGTACCTAGCGAACCCCGTGGGTATACCAATGATATCGCACTGATTTTCTTCGAGAAATTTGACATAATCTTCTACTCCCTCGCCAATCTTTTCTGGATGTTCTCCACCATCATCCTCGCGTAAAAAATCTGTAACAGGATCTTCTAGCTTTTGTATAATTTCATTTATTGTTTCTGACCCAGTGACATCATCCATATCTTTGTTTACTTTACTTGTAAGTTTTTTAATCTTACGAGCAAACTCAAACTTTTTCATTTGAGCTGCAAACTTTATGATATTATTTTTGTCTACTGGAAAATCAAACAGCGACTTTATATACTTAAGTTCTTGCTTAGTATTTATAGTCTCAGAAAATTTTAATTGTTCTGCGGCAGAAAGAAGTGAAGCAATATCTACGGACTGATCGTTATTAATAATATGCTTTACACACTTGTATATAATTTGATTATTGTGATTGCCAAACGTGTCATCATTTACAAAATCTGATACAGTTATGTAGCCATCAATACCATACTGGATTAAACCAGCTAGCACTGCCCGTTCTGCACCGACATCTAATAGTTTATCTTGCATTATCTACCTGTACACCTATCACACCTATAATATTCCCCATATACAATATTAGCATTTACTTGGTACTTTTTACCACAAGCATTGCATGTTACGTGTTTCTTTTTTGGTGGTGGTCTATTTCTGGGAGTTCTATGCACATTTGGAGTCTCTACTTCTTTGTGTTCTCCAGTGTCTGTCCAAGTATTTTCCCTTGCTTTTACTGGCTCCCTACGACGATTTGATCCCAAAGTAGACTTTTTAACTACTCTAAAATCATCTGTAATGTCGTTTGTTTCTTCTAGTTCTGATTGTATGTGTGGAGGGTGCGTAGAAAATGCTTCTTTGCTATTTAAAGCTTTGATTAAAGCCTCTTTTTGTTCCACACTCAATGTCTTAACAAACTCATCCATACTCATAATCTTTTACCTTTCTCTAGTAATATATCTGCTTTACGTTTCAATTCATATATTTTACCGTCAAGTGCCTGTATCCTTGACTCTGCAATCTCACGATAGTGATCTACTGTTGCTGCGTATTCATCGTTTACAATTATAAGTGGTCTACGTTCCTCATATTTAGTATACTTACTAAACTGATCGTGGTTTTTTGCAACCATTTTATTTAGCTTGTCGTTACACCAATTTAGAGCAATCTTCTGCATATTTAATTCATCTTGTAGATGTGTGGAGTAGCTATATAGTTGATACGACCAATCAAATAGTTCTGCTTGGGTAAGAGAACTGATGGTTTCCCTATCAGCATTAGCACATCTATGCCAATCATCTCTGAACTTCTTATTAAACCTAGCATGACTAGCGTTTAAAAAGTCGTCAACCATAGCTTTCAAGTCAGCCAACTGCTCACTCGCCGTTTTCAATTTGTTCTCTCCACTGCTCATCTGTATCAGAATACTTCAATACTATTATATCAATTCTATTTAGTTTGCACCAATCTATTTTATCTTCATCCTTAGCTTTTGCAATAGCAAAATCGGCTTTGTTTTTATGAAAGAACGGTGTGTACTTATAATGTTGTTGACCATGAACTTCTATTGCTAGCATGATTTGTGGTATGTAAAAATCTAAATATAATACACCTTTCCTGTGGGACTCAGTGCTTCCCGGTAGTTTAACTTCTTCTAATATTCTGTAACTATGGTAGATAGTCTTAAGGAGTTTTCTTGCGCGAATGTGGAACTTTGACCGTTTGCGATTGTCGTTTGCATCTACATTGTAGCTTGTTAAATTCCAAGCGTACTCTTTGCCATTTATACCTGTAACCTTCATTTAAAACCTCTGTAATTATTTTAGATAGTAATATGCCTAAGCATATACTTATAATATTCTTTATCAAAATAGCTCCTTTATCTTGTCATATACGAAAGAAGCAATTTGTGGATTCTCATTTAAAAATTCTGATAAGTTGTTTGATCCTTGAAATTTAAAAAATCTTTCTATGTCTTCTTCTTTATCAGAAATATTATTATCACTTAGTATCTTTTGTATTACCGGATCTTCTAAGTTATCGACCGCGCACTGTATTGTATACCAAGCACCAGCAGATTTAATTAATCTAAACTCACATGCTATCTGTACAACCTCTTGTACTTCGTCTAGCCCAATGCCATATCTAATCCAACTTTCCGCTGTGCTATTTGGAGTACCGCCAGCGCAAGATGTTTTGACGTTCCAGTTTGCTATCTGACCAACGTGAGGCCCAGTATCTTTTGGAATTTGCCATCGACCACGATGGGTGATTACCATGTTTGTACCAGCTTGATATTGCAACATATTTCCACAGTCTGCCATCTTTGCTGGTGCGTATGGAGATCCACCAGTGTTTGCGATATTGTGAGTAACAGCAATTAGTATTGTTTTATTCTTCATTAGAGAGCCACTAATACGTTTGAAAAACATAGATAGTAATCGAGGCAATGCGTTACGCACACCTGTACGAACTTCACCGTCTAGCTCTACTGATGGAACCATATTTGATAATGAATCTGCAATGATCAAACAACCCGGATCATTATTAATGTAATACTCTGTAATGTTTAGAAACTCTTCTGCTGATAAAATCTTATCGTCTGTAGACTGTACAATAAGAATTCCTTCAGGATCTAAACCTTTAATCCCATCAAAATTTTGCTTAGACAACCTACCTTCTGTGTTAAGATAAATGACACGTTTTCCTTGAGCTTGACACTTTGCAGCAAAGTGCAATGCTGTCGTGGTTTTACCAGACTTAGGATCACCTGTCATGACCACTACAGATCCTTCTCTAAGTCCACCTCCCAACGCGATGTCTAACGCTGGAGATACACCAATTACTTCCAATTGGTTAATATTTTCTAAGACCTCAGTACCAGTGCTAACAACATCTCCATATTTACTAACCACGGAATTGCTTACTACATCAGTGTCAAACTTATTAGATACTTTCTTCTTCTTAACTTTACTCATAGATCCCTCAATTTGTTTATCATTGTTTTATTTTTAGAATACGTCTGCGTTCTTCTTACTTTAACTTCTTGTTTGTCTTCAACTGTGTTTTGTTCAGGTTTAGTTTTTGCTTTTTTGGCAATCTTTTCTGCAACTTTGACTTCATTATTATAGCTCTTTATTGCTTCAAGTGCAACCTGATTATACTTCCAACCTCTAGGGCCGTAAGCTTTAAGTCCAATGTGATATATGTTTTTAAAATGACTTGACTTTATAGCTTCTATAATTATATGCTCTGGAAACTTTTTCTTTAATCCCGTAGCCGCTTTCATGTTTCTGATAAACATGTCATGATACTTGTCGCCCACTGTCCAAAATTTATAAGATGGTCTGTCCATCTTAAATGATTCTGTCCATCTAAGAATAAGAAATTCAGCGACGTAAGACTCAAAGTTACAATATTCACCCGTATGAATATGTTTATACTTATAAGTTTCAGACCACTGCTTTTGATAATTCTTGCTAAATGGCTTCGCCTTGTCTGACATTGTATACAAAAGCCTCTTCAAAACACTCTTCAAAATTGTCTGTATGTTGAGCCTCTTCTATCAAGGCTGGGACGATCCACATTGTTTTTTCAACTTTATTATCTTTTAAAAACCCTATCGTATAGCAGTCTATCGACTTGCCTTGCAATTCTGCTTTTATAGATCTTACTAGATATACTGCTTCTGCATCTTCATTTTCCATTTTAATACAATGAGATCTATAACGCAAGCCAATACCTTTTATATATACATTATTATCATCACAATATTTTTGGAATGTCGTCCATTTATCGTAATCATCTAAGTATATTTCTTTATCGTCAGAAGTTTGTATGTAAATCCATATTTTTCTTCTGTTGTCAGTGTTGGCATACGCTCTACGCCATCCATCTTCGCCTATGATATATTTCATTATTCAGCTTTAATTTTAGTTACGCAAGATTGATTTTTTCTAGGCCCAACTTTACGCTTTTCATCTGCAAGCGTAGATGCAGTTTCAGTCATAATGGTTGATCCACGATGATGGTGAATGTGTTCACCCGCTGTAACTGTAGTTTGTTTGGCCTTGTGAGTAATATTTTTTTTAATATATGTTTCTATAGATTTTATTGACCTATCTAGATCTACAGCAATTTCTGCTATCTCTTTATCTCTGTAATTATTGTCAATATAAAATGCTTCAACCTTACTGATTGGTCCTTTTTTAGCCATTTATAAAGCTCCTTTCTGCTCGTCGCATAAACAACGTGTTTTTAGTTTGCAAATACTTAACATAGTAGTCAAATGTTTGCTTTGAAGTTGATTTTAGTTCTTTACGAATTTGATTAGCCCTGTGACTGTCTGTGCCTCTGGGGTCAAACAGAGTGCCATTTGATGTAAGTACAAAGAATTTCTTTTGTACCCTTTCTCCTATATCAATTGCTTTATATTCTGCATATACAGTATCACTATCGTCTGATACACTTTGACCAAAGGCGTTATAAGATTTTGTTTCTGTGTCTTTTTTAGCATCTTTTGATGTATAGTTTTCAACATATTTCATTTATTCACCTTTAATAATATATTTCTTTTTCTGTTCTGGAGTCATTTTATTTATTTTGATACGCTGTTCTTTTTTCTCTTGCGCTACTTTAAGATGTTGACTTTTAGATTCTATCTCTGACTTTTGATAGCTACCCATTCTAGACCAATTCTTATCAGCCTGACCGCCAATGGTGCTGGAGTCAGTCATAAAAGAACCTAGCCCTCCATATATTACTCGTTCTAGAGTATTTTTACCACAAGAAGGGCAATTTTCTAGGGCATCGTCGTGAATAGACTGTCTAACATCTTTCAATGTTTCGCCACAATTTGTACATCCATAATCATATAACATTTCAAAATCCTTGTATTGTGCCAGATAACAGACTGAATCTAGAGTTAACTAGAAGATGTCTTGAATCTGGCTTGTTTTGTCCCCCGGCTAGGGTAAAGATATGAATCTAAAATTAATTAGATAACTTCCTGAACCCTAACCGGGACTAGGTTGGGTCTTAGAGTGATGAGCTAAATCTAGAATAAACTAAATAACACCATGAACTCTAAGACTCTAATGCGTATAAAACTGCTCCTATAATTCCGTTCCTCTGTATATCATGATACTCTAATTGAGAGATTCCGACCCCCGTAACATTAGATAATTTTTGCATACATGTTTCTAATCCAGTGTGCTTATATATATCTGTTTGTTTATTATCACCATTTACAAGTACTTTAGAGTGTTTTCCCATTCGCGTAACAAACATCTTAATTTGCTCAAGTGTACAGTTTTGAGCTTCATCTAATATCATATACGAGTCGTGGAACGTCGATCCTCTCATAGTTTCTAGGGGTTCAAATCTAATCCTTCTTTGATTATAATAATAACCAAATTTATCTCTACCTAAAAAATATTTTAAATTTTCCTCCATAGGTTGTAGATATGGTTTTATTTTTTCGTTCAGTTCTCCCGGCAGAGAACCAAGATCTTTACCCGCACACACCAAAGGACGAGTTACAATTATCATGTCTATTTCGTCTTTTAAAATCTTTTGTGCTGCTATTCCAGCTGCGATAAATGATTTACCACTACCAGAAGGTCCAGTACAGAAAACTATATCGTTTTCTATAATTGATCTTATATAATATTTTTGATTCTCAGTCTTAGCCTCCAGTACTTTTGGTTTATGTGCTTTTTTTTCTTGACGCTTTTTTCGATTGTTATGTGCCTGTGCTGCCAAAACCGTTACTCCCTCGTTGCGAGGTTTCTAATTCTTCTGCTTCAATTAGAGAAACTAAAGGAACCTCTTGGAATATAATCTGTGCGATTCTATCCCCACGATTTATTTCTACATCTTCGTCAGAAGTATTGTATAAACAAACCATGACCTCTCCCCTATAGCCAGAATCCACGACTCCAGCTAAAACATCTAATCCCCTTTTTACAGACAGTCCAGAACGAGGCCAAATTAATCCGGCTAATCCTTCTGGCATATCAAAGGAAACTCCTGTTTTTATAGTTGTTCGTTGTCTGCCAACTACGACTGTGTTTTCAGACGCATACAAGTCATAGCCAGCATCACCGCGATGAGCTTTAGTCGGTGTCTCTGCTTCTTCGTTCAATAATTTAACATACACAAAAACCATAGTTAACTCCTAGATTATATCACACTTCCCGCCAGCACAAGCTACCTCTTGTACTGGATTTACATTATTCTGTTCTTCAATTACGTTGGTGTAATGTACTTCCTTGTACTCACGGTTGATATCTAACCATTCATGCCAATTGTAAACATCCTTCATACAATATGTTAATTGTTTTAAATCTCCATTCATGTATTTATCAGCAAATTTTTGACATCTATCTTTATAAGATTTTTTTTCTGTACCTTTAGCCTTTTGACCAACACCTAATAAACTATCACACGCTGCCCAAAGATTATCTTCATATAGTTGTAGTCCAATTTCTATCAGACCGCTAACAAACATTGCAGCATCTCCATAGTGTTGTATCTGTTCACTGGGTAAATACACCGTTGTGAACGGAGCTTGAGCATAATCTTTATCCCCAGCTATGGGAAGAAGAGAAACGCCACAAAAATATTTACGATATTTATATATAAAATCTGTAACAGAATCCCATTCATCTGGCTTTACATTAATAGTATTAGAAACATTATGCGTCAACCAAGGTTGAGTACATTGCTTTGGGTTTGTACCGCTTACAACCCAGTTTCTTTGCGTACTTTTTACATACTCAAGAAGGTCGATTGCACCAACTTGATTTTTGATCTTTGCGCCGTCTGGAACTTCTACGCAAAATGCTACTACGTCATCTGAGTCATTATTTGACCACACAGACTCTTCACAAGCTCTAGGATTAATTGTTTTAAAATACTGGTATATTGGCTCCAGCTTATTAGCTTGGACTCTACGGATGTATCTCTTGGCGTGGTGGGGGTGAATACCAGACGATGTTCCAAGAATGCAACTTGATGTTCCTTCTGGTTTAACACAGGTTGTACGAGCCGCTTGATTAACACCAATTAGTGCAGCTAATTTCTTGTTGGTTTCTTTTACTATTTCTGCGCCTCTTTTTTGCACTTCTGGGTCAAGACAAATTTCATGTTGCTCCATAACACCCGTCATTGAAACACCCAGTAAAGCTTCGCGGCTAATAATTCTTTCTGAGACCTCTCCAAGATATGGAAAACTAGCAAATCCAGCCTGTAGTGTGCCAATAATTGCAGCGGAAGCACACGCTTCATAAAACTCTTTCTTTGTAGTTACCTTAGCGCAGTTAATTGTAGATAGATTACACGCCTGCCATCCAGTTTTACCTGTCTGCTCATCGACGGGCCACATGCCAATTTCCACACATGGATTGACAATCAATTCTGTAGAATCAGACCATACAAATCCGGGTTCTCCAAACTCTTTAACAGATTGCATGAGTTCTGTAAACTGTTCTTTTGTTGTTTCGTTGCGAAGCAATAAGGCAGAATTGTTTGATCGTCCTCTCTGTGGATTATCAATAAACCATGATCCAGTTTTAGCTTTTGCCATTTCTTCGTCGTCGGCAGAAAAGACGCAGATAGTAGCGCTACGACGAACACCGCCACTGATTACAGCATCAGCGCCATACATAACAATGTCATACGCTTCAATTGGCTTGAGTTTCTTCTGACCATTTTTAATAGCATTGTCAAGTGTTTTCTTGATGCTAGTCAAAGCATTCTTTAATGGTTCTGGACCCGGAGCTTTACCTCCACTTGATTTTAGATAAGCTCCTGCTGGACGTATAGCAGAATAATCAAATACAACTGTTTTACCATTATATTCAGGAAAAAGATCATCTCCCTTGAAATAACTAGAAATAAGAACACCTACAGCGTCTGACCAACCTTCTATAGAATCTTCAATAACAAATTTCTTTTGACCGTTTTTTCCTCTGATTAAGTTAGGTAGTTTAGCAATGTGGTGTTTCTGCACAGAGAATCCAGTTCCACAACCACAAAGTAATAGATACATGCATTCTTGGAAAAATCTTGTTCTGTCAATATATGAAGCAATACAGTTATATATTCTAGCATTATGTTTAAACACTGGAGATCCACCAAATTGTAAAGCTCTTTGTGAACCAAGAATCTTTTTTTTCTTCATGTCATCGTATGCTTGATCAATATACTTTGCGATCTCTGCCACTGGAGGAGGAGTCGTCTCCTTGTGTATACTATCATCCACATACTTGTCAATCATCATTTGTCTTACTCTATCAACTGATTCACCCCACGTTTCTCTTCTTTTCTTTTGTGGACACCACCTTGCATATTTAGATACGAACGTATAACTCATTAATGATTTGAGCGACATGTACTGACTCCGTGTTTTGTTTAAGTATCAAATAATTTATCTAAGAATCTATTTATAATCCATCTAATGATAACAGGTAAGATAACATAAAGAAAAATCCAAGTCAATAAAACTGACCCATATTTTTTCTCAGCGTCTTCTACAACGTTGTCGTATACAAAATTATAACATTGATCCTTTAGGGTATATCTATCAAAATAATCAGCATTATCAAAAGTAACACCTTTACCCATACACATTGTAGCCCATTGCTCTGAATATTGCAAGCATTTTTTGGCAATATCTTTGTAGGATTTTTTAGAATATTTTGCTTCTATTTCAGCATAAATATCAGCATTATTGAAATTGCAAAACTTGACGGTATCAGAAGAATCACCATAGCCAAAACTAAAGTCTGGAAAATTTCTTAACTTTATAGATCCACCTTCTTCTCCAAAAATTATTTGTTCAATGTAAGCATAGAACGTAATAAGTTTTGTTATCTCTGCTCTAGGTTGATTTTCGCCAAACTTTATAATTGTTACATTGTCACCATGACTTATGTTTGCAATGCAAGGGCTTTCTGCTTTAATCTTAAATCCTTTAACTTCTATTCCATTTCCATTAAAAATATTCCTAAGACTTATATTTATTTCTTTTGGTGACATATTTATCCCCCATGTATTAATACCCACGCTACAGCCATAAAATACTCATTTAGTTCTGCTTTCTCAGATTCTTTTAAAGAATGATTGTCATCTCCCATAATTTCTTTTAACAGTTTTACTATCTCTTCTGCTAGCCCGTCATATTTATCAACTAATGTGTCTTTAAAAAATATTTTTCCAGCAAGAGTATAAACATCATTTACTTGTTGCGAAGTGGCATTATAGTCTAAAACTCTTTTTGCAAACTCATAGTTAAAAATAGCCAACTTAGCTTTGTCGCTTGGGTCTGTAACAAGTTCAGAAAATATTTCAACCCTATTTATAACATCTTCGTGAGGTTTATCTATGCTCAAAATTTTTACTGGTGGCGGTTCTGGATTTGGTTTAGGAGTTTGATCAAGCAAATCTAATAAGCCTCCACCGAAAAAACTATATAGCAACAAACCTACTGCTAGTATATTTTTATACATTTTATTTCTCCGCATTAAATAGTGGAAAAACTTCATCTAGCTTTTCCACTGCTTGGTCTAATCCTTCTTCTGTACATTTCTCTTTTAGGGAGTACCATAGGTCTACGATTTCCAAAAAAGGCTTATCAGCAACCTCGTCTTCCTCGATGATCACCTTGTTCTTTTTTAGAAAATTAAAGCTAAACATACTTTTAACCTTTCCGAATACATAAGACCAACTAATATTTGAAAATAGTAACACAGACGCTATTGCAATCGCTGCTACTCTTAAAATCATTTCTGTTTCCATAATGTCTCCAATCCTAATGTTTATAAATTAATAATCCTTCTTTTAGTATTTTAGCCGTTCCCTCTCCGTGGTATGGGCATTTTGTTTTGTGACCGTCCCCTTGTTTTATCCAGCCTGATCCACCACAAGGGCATTTATCTGGATCTGGGTTTGGCCCAATAATGTCTGGAGTCGGATTATCTTCTTTAAATATTTCTGAACCCGCTTTGTCGAAAGCAACTTTAACGTCTGCCTTCCATGTTTCTATGTAATCTTCATACATGTTTGTAATATCTTCAGTGCTACATCCACAATCTACAGGTCCACCGTCAATAACAGACTGCCTGTTATCCATTATCATAACCGTTGCAGCTATACTGATTACAGAGATAAAAACAAGCTCAAGATGTTTTTTCATGGATCGCCTCCGTCCACGGCATTATAATAAGCAATATCATCAAATCGCCCTGTCAATCCAGCTTGAATGGCTGTATAACTAGGACTAGTATCTAGAGTTGCATCAATTGTATTAAACTCGCCAGTTGCTAGGCAGGTTACAACAACAGTGCCATTTTTTGTTGCTTCTACAGAAGTGTTTGGATTTGTTACTACGTCAGTTGTTGAGACTACGCCCATTGTAAATTCTCCTATGGTTTAGTATAAATTAATTTTGAACCTTTGTATATTTTTTCTATAATTTTACCTTCTACGTATGCAGAAGGAATGTTGTTTGAACCCTTTTTTACGTTAGCCACAGAACACTCCTAAACAACAAAGTAAACTGTGTTTTCATCCTTAGTTAGTGTTGCGTATGACGCAGCATCTGTAAAAACTAAGTTTTGAACACCGCTAACGTTAACACCCTCTTCTGCACCAGCCTGTACTATGTCTGACTTTATTGCTATTCCAGAAAGGTTTGAAAAAGTTGTAACTCCATCACCGATTTTTAGAGTATTGTCATTTATAGAGAATCCGGGTTCTCCCTCTCCTAAAACTGTATTAGCAGAAGCCCACTCAGAAGCAGAGCCTCTACGTAATTGCACCCTTGTGTTTGAATAATCTGGCATTAAAACACCTCATCTATCGTAAAGTCTACTTTTCGTGGTGGGAATCCATCCACATCGCTGAACGCCCAAGCTCCATTTTGATTTAGCATACCTCTAGCATCTTTTTCTCTAATCCAAAATGATCCGTCTGGTTGATCAAATCGTTTAGGACCACCGTTAAATGCCCCCCAACTATTTTGAATTAAGAATAATGTTTCTTTATATATTTCATGCGAATCGTCCATGGAAATCCAAGCCATTGCGTGGTTCCATGACCCTGATCTACGAGCTATACCATTAGAGTCTCTACGTGAGGAAAATCCGTAATTACTACACACGCTTAAAGCATACCCGTTAGCTATAGCATCTCTAGCTTCTTCGACAGATTTTACTAAACTAATTGTTTTTACTTGGTGCTTCTTGCCCTCTTCTATTACGTCTCTAGGAACGCCAGATCTTCCCCAACTTGTTCCTATTCTACTATTATATTTAGAAAAGTCAACGAATCCATAATCTTTTCTAACTAGGATGCCCCCGTTCTGAGCAACAAATCTTGCAGCAACAGAACAGGACATCCCTTGACCGCCATGACCGCGAGATCCATATATTGCTTCGGTTGCTCCTCTCGCCACAAATTCTTCTGCTTGACCACCAACAATTTCATGACATCTTGTAACATCTACGGCATTACGTGTCGAATGCGAGACGCAATCGCCTGTAGTTTGTCTTTCGTGAGGTCCAAAACTTGGATCATGTTTTATAGCAGACTTATGCAGTAAAGCAACTTTACCCTTGCCACTACTATATAAATCAGAGGCAGCAACTCCAAAGAGGGGGTGTGGCAACTCTCCTAAAAGTTTATCAGTATCTTCTGGATCGCACCACGAACCTACAAGTCCGTCCTTATAGGCTTTTAATATTTCTTGCGGTGTATTAAACATTTTTTACTCCGACGCATTGTTTTTTGCCCACTTAACTACAGTATTAATTACAACTGCTGCAATTGGTACAAGCATTACGCCCATATTTCCAAGATCTAGATTACCAAGATTTTCACCTAGATAAGTAAGACCAGCAGCTAAAGCTACAAGTGCTGTATTTTTTGCAATATCTACAACGTCGGCTACATTAAGAGTGAACGCTGGCGAATTATTTTTATCTGACATTTTTATACCTCTTCAGTTTTTGAAACACTTACTAAAAATCCTCCGTGCTTATCCTCATCTATGCGATACGGATAACCTAAAAATCTTATTTCTTCTCCATCGAAATTTTTTGTTGGTCTTGAGAATCTTCTGTTCATTGTTAGGCAAGACATAAATTCTTTTAAGACTTCTTCTCTTTCGTCTTCATGGATAATATTTAACCAATCAAAACCCTCAAGACTTGCTCCACCTATTGGCAAGAACTTAAAAAAATTTGCATTGCTCCATGTCATTCTTCCGTCTTCGTCTGTTTCAAACAGTGCAGCACCGCTGTAATGTAAAGCAGCCTTAGTTCTTTGGATGATAACTTTTTGTCGTTTTTCTATTCTTTCGCAGCTTTTGCCCATAGATATTATAGCATCTTTTAAGCTACTACCACCATTAGTTGTAAGTTCTTTTTTTATTTCGTTTACAGATTCTATAAAGAAATCTTGATTTTTGCATAGTTTTACAATTGGTTTAAGAAATTTTTTCCATAATATGGTTATAAGACCAATCGCTCCACTCAAACCTCCAAATATAATTGTAATTACTTCTGGATTTAATTCTGTCACAGTTTTGCCCCTCGTATGAAAATAAAAGACACGCCCCCCTTGGAGGGCGTATCCCTTTGCTAAAACAAAATATTAAGAAGACGTATCTGTTGCGTCTTCAAATGCATCTCTAGCTTTGTACTCGTCCGTAGTTGCCTTGCCAAGACCACCAAAGTGGTAGGTAAGTTCACCCGGAACTCCTCTAGTTGGACTAGCTGCTTGATCTGTAGCAGCCGTGCTGCCATCCTTCTGTACAAAATTCTGAGCATCGCCAGCATTTGATCCCTTGGTCCTGCCCGGAACAACACCGCTACTAGGAACAGCAAGGACATCAAAAGCTACATCGGCAGCACTTCCAAGTCTGCGAGTAGACGATATTCTGTGGATACTATCTTGACCAACGCTATCATACTGAGCGCCGGGGATGGTTAGTAAGGTTGAGGCATCGTTATTAATTTTGCCAGCACCTTCTGATCCAGCAGCCTTAATAATGAAATTCCTCTCTCCCCTTGCTGGACTATACGCCAGCCCCCCAGTGCCACCAGCCTTGGCTGTTGTAACACCTTGAGGATCTTCAAATAAACCTCCATCACCACCGTCATTAGCTTTGACTTTTGATCCATACTCAGAGCCTGTTGCAAGCTCATTTGGATTAAGTGTGTCAGTAATAGGACTATCTGATGCTGGTGTGCCTGCGTTGGTGACTGTGCCGCCATCAACTTTTTCAACACCGCCAGCTTGTTTTGCAGCTGTAGTAGACATATATTATCTCCGTATATGTTGTAATTTTGTTAAAAAGTAATGTCCACTCGTCCTTTATAAGTCCTATTCCTAATAACATATACACTTTTATACAAACTTGTGCTGAAAATTTTTAGTCATTTTTTTGACCTTTTTCCTAACAGTTTCCTTGCCAATGTCGTATTTATTTGATAGTTCTTCATTAGTCATTTTTGATATTTTATCTTTTAAAAGACTTTTTTCAAAGTCATTTTCAGCCTCGTCCAAAATGTCAATTATCATTTCTTCAGTATTATTAACGCTTTGGATGGAAGGGTTTAATTTTCCACAAAATTTGCTTTTATTTACAAATTTAACAGCTTTTAAACATTCAATATAAACACCCTTATACAGATAGGTAGTAAATTTACATTTCTTCTCTGGTTTAAAATTTAAGAAACATTTCCACAAAGCATTAAGTTTGCAAGTGTAAATATCTTCTTGTTCTAACTGATTGACAAACTTCTTACAAGCATGATTCATGATATTAACAATATCTTTGTCATTAAGAGCGTTTTCAATTTTTTTATCAATGCATTCTAACATATAAACTCCTTAAATTATAATATTCTTTTCAATATTTTTACGAACCTCTTTAAAATCAAACATTTTACCTATACCAACAAAAAATCTATACCTACTTAAAACCTTTAATAACTCAACACCTTCTGTTTTATTTAGTTTAGATTTTATTTCTTTAGTAATGTCAAAATTGGCATGACCAATCCAGCAATCAAAGTTGGAAAGCATAGCCATATCATCCATTAATTCTTTTGATATGGGAAGTATTGGCATGTTGCTCGTAGCGTTTGCTTGTTTGTACGCTTCCATCTCTTCATATTCGTCTTCTTCATCTTCTTCTTCTGAATAAACTATCATCTGCTGTATAATAGTTTTAAGCAAAGGGGAAGACATTTGTTTTTCAATTAGGTCTTCATATTTTTGCCAACCAATTTTTTTCTTTGTTTGTTTCATATTACATCATATCTGTAGGAGAAATACATGGTTTTTCTTCATCGCCACCGTCTAGTTTTTTACCTTGTTCTACAATAATTTTACCAATTTTTGACAATATATCAATGAATAATTCTTCATGTCCACTAGATAGCAATCCATCTCTTACTAAATTGATTGTATGAACTATTGAAGAATCTTTAGAGAGAATTTCAATAATTTCCACCATAGCATTGCCACACTCTTGATTATATTCTCCCATTGTTGCGTCAATCAAAACGTCTGGGTCATTTCTATATTTTGTGTAACTTACAGATGCTAAAATTTCATCTTCTTCATTTTCGTTTTCATTCATATAAAACTTCTTTAACTTTAAGGGCAGAGTTCTGCCATGAAAATTTATTTGCGGTATCTACGCCAGCTTGATTTATACTTAAAGAATTATCTTTTTTGCACTTATGAATTTTTCTCATATGGGATACAAAGCAGTCTATTTGGTCGTCAGATATCTTTGCCCAATTCCCACACTTTCCTTGAAACCACTTGCCATCATAAGCTAATTCTGTGTCTTTTATTTCTACTAGATCTGAGTTTGTATCATTGCAAAACTCAGTGTGCGCTGAATAATTTGTTGTAATAACGCTTTTTCCACAGGCTAGCATCTCTAACAATTCTAAATTCCAACCTTCTGCTCTAGATGGAAAGATGCCACAATCAGTCTGCGCCATAATATTATACACTTCTTCGTGAGTATTTACCCTGTCAATAAACTTAATTTTGTCACTTAGTTTGCTATTTAAGTACAGGTTTTTCCACGTATTACCCTCCGTTTCTGAAAAAAATGGATTATCTGTCATCATCCATAATTCTACATTATCTTCTTTCTCAAAAGCTTTATTAAATATATTAACTAAGATATCGTGACCTTTTCTGATTTCCCATTTTCCACAATTAAAGAATATAGTTTTCTCTGAATTTGATTGTTTAGGTTTGAATATATTAGTATCCACGCCTAAAGGAATTACCTGAACTTCGCTAGAGGGTCTGTAAACATTCATTAACATTACATTTTTAGCCCAGTGAGAACATACAAAAATTTTATCTAAAGTATTTAAGTGATGTTTTTCTACGTCGTTAAACTTATCTAGCTCAAAGATTGGAAATCCTATTCGTTTTCCAGATCCTACAAACTGAGCCATATCGTGTTGATGCCATATCTTTAGGCATGGGGCTTTACTTTCAAATAATTGAGTATTGGCTATAACTTTTTGTAAAATGTCTGCATCTTCTTGAGATGTAGCGTGAATATTTCCGATGGGCCATAAAGCAATGTCAGTTATCTTGGAAAGTTCTTTTGTTATATTCCATCCAGCCACTCCATACCCCAAAGGATTAATCGGCGCAATAATATTTATCATGTTGACTCCCTAAAGAAAAACCATCTTTTTAGTTGCGATGTGTCTTTACATTTTGACACATCGTATAAGTACGCTAGTAATCTATCCATAGAACTAAATATATGTTGGTGCGGCAACATGAAGAATAACCAGTTGGGTGCTAACATCTTTCCTTGTTCGCACCATACTAGTATCGGTTTCTTTTGCCTGTTGGCTGTAGCAATCTCTTCGTAAGACCCACACATGTGTACATTCATGTCTATGTGAGCAATCAAAAAATCTGACACATCAACACACCTTAGATCAGCATTTCTAATATGACCATATTCTTCTCTAATTTTATCAAACTGTCCAGTTTGTTTATAATAGTTAATTGTTTCTCTAGTGGTTGGAGTTTCTTTTGCAGATTCAATCGGTTTGTCGCAAGGATTAATTACGCTTACACTCAGTTCTTGCAACATTGGGGTGATTGCATTTCTCCATCCGACACCTCCATCTGGTACTCTGTCCATAGCGCCAACTAAGTATGTTCTCATATTTTTTAAATTATTCATTAACAACTCCTACTTAGTGCAACTTTGAGAAAATCTTGAACAGTGCTTGGATCGTGTTCATTAAAAACAGTGCTAACAATAAACTTTCTTTCTCTAACCGCCTTGATACCTAAAGATTTTAGAGCATCAAAACAATCTTGTTGTAATGAAGTGTAACCATTCTGATTGCGCTCAACCGCGGGTTTTGTAGGCGTAGCAGATGGTTTTCTAGCAGCTTGCATATTTGCTTTTTTGCTAGAAGATTTAGGTTTTGTGCTAGGCTTTTTCTTACGCTTTTTAGCTTTAGGAACTGGTGGTGGTGATACTTGATTGTTCATCTGTTGTTGCATAGAAGAGTCTTCGTACTCTGCTAGCACTATCTTGTCACTAATGTTCCAGTGATTGTTTCGATTAAACAAATGACAAACAAACATAGCCAAGAAAAAAAATGTTGCTACATCTACTGAAAAATTGCTAACTGTGTCCATAATTTGCTCCTTTGTCCTAATTATATCTTTAATATCGTCCAAGTCAAGTCAAAACTTTAAAAAAATAGCCCGACAGGGAGAACCATATCGGGCTATCTTGATTAGCATGATTGATTGAGTCTAACTTTCTTGCTTCTCTTGTGTTGAAGCTCCAGAAGGTCCGAGTGAAATTTCATCTGCCATTACGCAGACTGACATCTTATCTTTCCCTTCCTTATCTTTATAATCATCAATCTTGATCTTTCCTTGGACTCCCACCAATCTACCTCTCTTAAGATGATCCTTTAGAGCTTCTGCCATCTTACCAAAACACAGAACATTTAGGTACAAGGTATCATCATTTCTTCTATCATTTACAGCCATGCGAAACTTCGACATGGATGTTCCTTTTTGAGTAACAGAAAAGTCTGCATCTCTTGTCAATCGACCGCATCCCAACCAAGTATTAATATTCATCTATACCTCCAGTGCTGAACGAATTTTACCACGCAAAACTTGAGTATTACCGCGATTATGAGTACCCAACGTCGCACTGTAGATCGCTCTAGCAGTATTACGAGGAATACCTAGCAAACTTGCCGCATACTCTGTACCATCCCTAGTGTTATCAAAAACACCAAGGCCAGCCTTGTGAGCCAAAGCCGTTACAGGATTTAGAGTACGACCACGATGAGTCCCACTCTTAAGAGTTGCAACAACACGCTTGTTGTCAACGTCCCAACGATAAGAGTGAGCAACACCATTCAATCTATCAATTACACTACTAACATTCATATCAATCTCCTATTTTAAACTAGAATCACTAACAGTTGCTGTACTTGTAGAGTTGATACGTTCATTGATCAACGCATGTCCCTGTTCCAAGTAATCAGTAAGCCTTAAAATTTCATTTTCAATAGTTTGCTTTTGATTATTTAGCTCATCTATTGCTGTTTTTATTGTTGTTAAGTGCGCTTTCGCCATTTCTTCTACTGACATATTTGCCTCCAATTTATTTTACTCAAATTATACAAAAAAAACTACATGTTGTAAGTAATGTAATTCAAAACATCTTGATGAGACCAACTAGCCTTATACTCTCCCAGTGTTGACAATTCACTTACTTCTACATACTCTTTTTCTAATCTGTATATTAACTCTACTAATATTAATTCATTATGAGTTAGTATACATTCTTCAACAAGGTCTCTAATATCGTCTCTGGAAGATTCTATTTTGTTTTTTTTCTTAGCCATTTAGTAACTCTAATATGATACCAGACTCAGTAAATAATTTCTGTGAAATTTCAAAGTTTTTTTTCCACCTGTCATCGTTGTGTATTACCGAAACCACCCGCTTAATGCCAGATTGTATTATTAATCCTGCACACCTAGAACAAGGCTGAAAAGGCCAAGTATACAATGTGCATCCTTCAACAGACCTATTGGCAAACATTAAAGCGTTAGCCTCTGCATGTACTATTATAGCATATTTTTCGTCTCTGTCAACCAATCTTTTTTGAGAATCTTTGACACCTTTGGGAAAACCGTTAAAACCAATAGATACAATTCTTTTGTCGTCATCTACTATAACAGCGCCTACTTGAGTTGACGGGTCTTTCGACCACGATCCGACTAGTTTGGCTAGTTCAATGAATCGCTCATCCCATTTTGTTAAACTCATACCACAATAATCCTAAGTTTGCTAAAGCGTATGCGAACCACATTAAAGCGTGTGGGTAGTCTCTGCCGATAATGCAACAAGTACATGTCCACACATAACAAAGTGTCGAAATTATAATTGCTGGTAATGCCATTTAATTATCCATGCGTTGTTTAATATATGATGAACTAATATACTCAGTATAAGGAATATACAAAAGCACAATACCGTTTTGTTCTAACCAATCTTCAGTAAAGCCCATCTGTTTATAGTAGTTTTTACCAACCCAATCAGTTCCAACAGCTATGATATCTGGATTTTCGTTCAGTATAGCGGGTTTGCTGTCTGAACCGCCAATATTTTCTACAACTTTATCTACGTATTTACAATTATATAAAGCTGTTTCTCGTTCTCCGTATGTCATTCTAGGATATTCTAGTTTATAGTCAAATACAAATTCGTTAGTATTGAGACTGACTATAACTTCATCGGATATTGCGTTGCATTTCTTGAGAAAATTTTCATGGCCCCAATGAAATAAATCAAACGTCCCTCCAGTATATAGTTTCATATAGCAAAAATCCTCATCATAACGGATAAAGTCTTATCTGTGTGTTTTTCTCTTAGGGTGTGATGAAATATGGGGTCTTTATCAATAAAGTATTGTATAGTATAATCTTCAAAATCTACCATATCATAATTTATATCATGGCAATCGCAGTCAATACCACTATTCGTGCATATGATTCTCTTTTGATTATCTTGTTTTATGCTGGGGTCTTTTAATTTGCTGATTATCTTTGGGTCAGATCGAAGATAACAATCAAACAAAAACTCATCATTGCAAACAATGTTCTTGCTGTATTTTACATTAGGGAAATTTTTATAATATGATAGTATATCTTCTCTTTTGTTGAAATTTAAATTATTCTCATCTAGGAAATTAATGAAGCCCGTACAGAACTCTCTATTAAACAATGAGAATCCTGTATTGCTAATTAAGTGCTGATGCGTAGCATTAGGAAATCTGCTATTTGCGAAATCCATTTTAGATATAATATAATTGTATGAACTTTGTCTTTTGTCTTTATTTTTCGCATGTGCTAATCTTCTCTGCCATAAATCTTCCCGTGTCCCTAGATAGCAACACTTAATATAATTCTCACGTAAATTAAAGCAATCCCTTATGTCAGTATCTCTGTTGAGTATAAGCGTGTCGAGATCTATAAATATTCCATAATCATTATCAGAATTTAAGAAATCGTACATCCTGTACATCTTTCTCATGGCGGGATTTTGTTTCCAAGTATTTTTTCCGCTTTCTATCGTGGCAGATAAAGCCATCTGTACTCTTGGGTCGTTAAACCTTATAACTTCTAAAGGTATATCGTATTTTGAAAAATAATTCTTTATATTACTTTCTGAAAGTGACTGCCAGCAATCGCTGGTTAAATTTTCAAAAGTATTACAAAGATATGCAGATATTTTCATATTAGTAAGTATATTTAAATTCAGTAATTAAGTCAAGACATCTTTGTTGCACTAGGTTTTTTGTTTCTTCATTATAGTATGCTGTATAGTGTTCGTGGTCAGTGTTATTTATAACTATCGGTTCAGCCTCCTGAATTTTAATTCCTGACATTCTATTTTCTATACATTTACCAATTTCATCAAGATCATTCTTCATGTTTTCCATTTTCCCAATATAATTTATTTGATCATATAAATAGTCCTGTTGTTTATGAAAAGCAGTTTTGATCCAAGTTTCAAAATCATTGTCGGCGCATGGTTTAGCCCAATCTAATTTGTCTTGTTTATATCTTAACTTTCCAAACTCATAAGAAGAAACATACCAATCCCAAGGATTTCTTACAAACGTAAAAACAAAATAGTCATTTACATCTATATTCAAATCTTCTAGATAGCGTTTTAAATCGCCATAATTAGAATGCTGTGGCATGTCCGTTGAGTTTCCCCACTTCGCAAGGTCTTTAAATAAAGTAAACTCTTCTGCTGGAATATGATTAATGTTTGGTACATATCCACACATCTTCATCATTTCGTGAGCGATGGAACTGCCACCCGTTTTTGGTATATGTAAAAAAACAAATTTATATTTGTGAGAAATTATCACGACGTTACCTCTTCAATATTAAATTCGGTCTCAATGTGTGGTAAATCTTTTAGGAAATCTTCCTTGTTTTTAAAATTATCTTCTTGATTTTTCCTTGGTCGAGTTTGTTTAACTATTGGTGAAACCTGAATTGGATAATTTTCATCTATATTTTTTAAAAAACTAGATGCATCATTTTTTGTTATCTGTGAATATTCTAATAAGTGATAATTTCTATTTTTAGTTTTTAGCAAAGAAAAGTAATCTCTGTATATATTTTTGCAAGCATTGACTCTAGCTTCATAATCTTTAAGATTCCATTCTACCGGAGCATCGTGCTTTGGGTCGTATACTTCTCCTCCAACCCATTGTCCCGATATCATAGATCGTTCAAAACTAATATGTATATCAATTAATGACTTTCTGTATAAGACTATTATGGTATCGCAACTATCAATTATATCTGGAAAAAATTCAGCAATTGTATACGGCCTATGATAAGTTGGTACAATCTTACAGAAAAAATATTTATAATTAAGATTAAACAAGGTTTTTACTATACTGTCAAACATGTCCATTGCGTATGGCTGATAATCAAACCAAGGTTTTTCTTGCATATGACGTTTTGTACTACCTTGCACGGATTCTGCCAATCTCCACAAGAATTCACGATGAGACTTGGGGAGAGGTAAACCGTTGTCTGAAAAGACTCTGTGCATTACTTTAAAATGATAGGGGATATAGTAATTGAATATTTCACCACAAGAATAACTATATTTATCTATAGATTTGAAATGATTAATCAAAAAACTAGAACCAGTTCTACCATTAGCTAATATGCAAGTTTTTTTCATTTCTTTGTTGTGTTGCTCCTGTCTTGGAAGTAACATTTTATTTCTTCTTGTAAATCTTTATACAGGTTAGGCAGTTTGTATAGTCCGTTTTGTTCGTCAATCTCTAAAAGTTTTGGATTAAATTTGTAGTTATCTAAAATTATTTCTCTCTCTATGTAACCCCTATCAAGTTTATCTCCATGATAAAAATGCTCTAGATCGCCTTCGCAGTAACCAATACTGTAAGTATCCTTAATAGGTTGTCTTTCAGAATAGTCTAGAAAATCAAGCACAATATTTGGAGTGCAACAACCAACTAGTTGACTATTTAAAAAATCACCCATAGCACCAACTATTTGCATAGCATCATTAGATCCCAATATATGTCTATCATAAAAACCTTCGGGTATATAACTGCGATTTATACCCCACACAAGACCTAAAGCAAAATGTTCGTCAATAAGTTTAGTACTTCGTTCAAAGTCGTATATATTTTTACCATAACCACGACAATTTAAGACATTGTTAGATCCTTCAGTCTCGAAAACATTTTCAAATCCCTGCACCATTAAATGTTCATCTAATTTTTTATCCATCTCGTCTAGCCAATCAGCATTATTAAATTTTAAATCTGTATCTAGCCAAACAATTTTATCATATTCGGGTGGTAAAGTTTCTAGAATGATATTGAAAGTTCTTTCTTTCTGCCACAGTATATTGTTTTGATTAGCTAGAATTTTGTGACTATCACTAATGCAAAAATCACCTTCTCTTAATGCAACCTCCGCAGTAATTATGGGGTGATTAAAATTTTCTCTAAACTTTTCGTAAAGTTCTCGTCTTAATTTATTACCATTGTAGTTAAAGTAAGAACATATACAAGCTATCATTTTTGCCCCTCTTCCCATTTCTGCCTTATTCTTAACATACTAACGAATGGAAGTGCTTTCCTGCATCTTTTTATCGCTTCCATTCTCTGAGGGTAACTTTCTATGATATTAGGATTTATAGGTGAAGAAAATATTAGATGTACATAATGTGATATAATTCTAGATAATTCTACGTCATTGTTTAATGGAGATTTATATCTTTTTTCGTTTTCCTTCATAAGTTCTAGCATAAGATCCGTTAATATAGACAGTTGAATAATATAGTTATTTTTATATTTTGTATAGTGAACTATGTTATGATAGTAAAGCCTTTCCTTGTCAGAAAAACCTTTTTCTTTACAATATGGTTGGTAAAAATCTTTCACCTCTGGATTTTTCAACAGATATTCTTCTTCATCAAAATTTTTCTTGACTTTATTAGTTCTGTAAAAATCTTCTATAGATATCATTATACGCTCTGATCAAAATGAGTTCTGTTAACCAAGTTAAATTCTGCACACTTATTCATATCTTTGAGCTTTGTCGCTCCGATATACGCACAGGCACTACGTAGACCACCAAGTACATCTAATATAATGTCTTTCACTCGACCCTTGTATGGTATTTCTTTTACACGGCCTTCACTTGCTCTGTAATTTTTTACTCCACCATATTTTGTTTGTGCTTCACTTGAAGACATGCCATAAAACTTTAGAGACTTTCTAACCATTTTACTACCGTCTGGTAGCCACTCGTATTGCCAATCACCTTCGCATTCATATGTTCCAGCTAACATACCGCCCAGCATAACAAAATCTGCACCAGCAGCAAACGCTTTGCATACATCGGCAGGATTTCTACAACCACCATCAGCACACACTAGTCCTAGTCTCCCATCTCCGTTACGTAAACCATGCGCTGCATGACTACACTCAATTATAGCTGATAACTGAGGGAATCCAACACCAGTTTTTAATCTTGTTGTGCAAGCAGATCCGGGTCCAATACCTATCTTAACAATATCTACTCCACCATGCAAGATTAATTCTTGTACCATCTCTGGAGTGCAAACATTACCAGCCATTATAATAGTATGTTTGCTTACATGTCTTCTCACCCTGTGGCAAAAGTCAACAAAGTCATCTGTATAACCATTGGCTACATCTATACATATATTAGGCTTCATGCCTGATTTTTCTTTAAACTCATTGTACTTAAAAATATCTGCGTCTTTAATACCTATACTATACCACTGAGTTTCAGGGTAATATAATTCACGTACTAGATCATCTACCTCATAGTGCTTATGCAGGCACGTTGGCATAGCATATTCAGCTAATGTTTTAGACATGGCGAAACTACCAGTTGTGTCCATGTTCGCCGCGAAGATGGGTACACCTTCCCATACGTTATCAGAATGATAGAAAGAGAAATTGCGTACCAGTTTAATATCAGATCGTGAAGCAGTTCTGCTTCTGTGGGGTGCTAATAATACGTCATCAAAGTCTAGCTTAGGCTCGTAATTAATTTTCATGATTAGTATTGTCCGTTTTTAAACCAAAACAGTGCTTTCTCAGATTCATATTCAGATAGATCATGATTTTCCTGATATGTACGTTGATGTTCTAAATGTTTATTATCTGTTATATTATTATATATGTCAGTCGCTAAACCTTTAACGCTTGTGGCTAAACCTCCAGCTGATTCATCGTCTTTAGCCCAAGTGTACTCATATGTATATTCATCGGTATTTTCTGCTTTTTCTCTTGAGACATTATAACCTTTTGCTTTAGCCCACTTTTTTATTTCTGACCATTTCATTTATCTATTCCTTGACAATAATTATATATAAATTCTGACAATTGCAATAGTCTATATTTATCTACTTCTGTAAATACCTGACAAAACTGAGCGTGGTTATAGCACATTTGAGTTGGCTTGTGCGTCTTGTCTACCATAGAGATAATAGTTTTACCAGCATCTGTTTTAATTAACTCTACAGTTATATTATTTACTTCGTCTAATTTACAATAGTGTTTTTTCATAATCCAGTATTAATCCATATCAATTGTTGTACGTACATAACTAAACCAATCATGATTATTGTTAAAACAATAGGTGCAATCCAGTGATGAAGGAGTATGTCAGAACGTATATGAACAGACCAATAATCACTGATCGCATTGTCAATTTCATCATCAGAGTAACTTTCATTTTTTAATACCCATCTTAATTGTTCTTCTGTTAATTGATCTTGTTCATCCCAGTATCTTTTTGCCATTACTAAAAGTCTTTCATCTTCATCTATATTTCTATACATTTCCTTTCGTCAATTCTACCGCCTTGGTAGTAATCCAATTGTTTAAATCTACAGAAGGTTTCCATTTTAAAATGTTCTTAGCTTTAGTTATATCCGCTTTGGTATGCCTTGCTTCTCCTTTTCTTGGAGGTATATGAATGTGATCTGCTGTACCACCCCCTACCATTTTAACTAAATCTAATACGCTATAACTATTACCTGTTCCTATGTTAAATAATTCTCCACAAGCTTCTTTAGGTGCGGTTATAGCCTTTATATTAGCCTCTACGACATCAGACACATGTGTGTAGTCTCTAGTTTGTAAACCATCTCCAACAACAGTCATAGGTCTTTCCTCTGAGTATTGTTTTTGAAATAGTCCAACAACTGGAGCGTATTGACCTTTAGTTGGTTGTCTTTCTCCGTAAACGTTAAAATATCTAAAAGTAATTGTTTCCAATCCATATAGATTGTAATACATTCTAGCAAATTCTTCACCAGCAGTTTTTGTTATAGAGTATGGATTTAAACAATCTTTTTTCATATCTTCTCTAGAGGGAGTGGGGTTAGCTAATCCATAAGCGGAGGATGTAGAAGAATAAATAACTCTTTTCACATCATTTTGTAGTGAATACTGTAAAACCCTGCACGTTCCGAGAACATTAGTTTTTATTGCTAATTCTGGATTTTCTAATGCTGGTTGTATTCTTGATTCTGCTGCTAAATGAAAAACGTAATCTACATTTTTAAATAGATTTTCTATATTATTAAATGTTATAGATACTTTGTGATAATTCGCTTTGTCGTTGTAATAAAAATTATCATTACATGTTGCTGATTCGTCGTCAATAACAACAACTTCATAGCCAAGATCAACACATCTATCTACGACGTGAGACCCAATGAAACCACAACCGCCTGTTACTAATATTTTAGTCATAATTTTTCCTGAATAAAGACCGGGGTGGGGCAAGCCACACACTACTTGCCCCACCCCTCCCTACAGTCACTAGCTAAGAACAGCTTCACGCTTTTTGAGAACGTTGTTAACACGCTCCAACTTAGCAGTGACCTCAACCACCCATTCCTGATTACGCTTCTTAAGATTAGAGTAGTCAATATCATCCTTTGTCATGTGGACGACACTCTTTAGTAAGTCTTCAAACTCACTGACAACCTCATATTTGCAGCAGCGTAGTTTCTGACAACGGCAGTCGTTTGGTACACTTACAACATCGCGTGGATTTACCTTGCAAATCATAAGCTTGTTGCCACCATCACCTTCGTTGTCATCCAAGTCAATCCCGCCATATGACTTGGCATAATCAAATGCTCCAACGTGTAGTCCAGCAGCACAATGATGTTCTCTGTTTCCATTTACTTTGCTACGTGGAACCTCACACGTACTTCCAACATTGTTATCAAATGTATTAGAGTACAAATCTTTATAGTTAGAAGATACTGCTTTATATGCTAAGAAATGTCCATCAGGTGTGATAGGCATGTTCTTATTTTCCATAAACTCAAACAGTTCTGTGATAGCATGGTCAGATGGATTCTGTGACATGTTATCAAGGAAGTTAAGCATAGGCTCAAAAGGATAACCCTGCTGGATCATATCAAGGATTGTACCACCAAACATCTCTGGCATATCAATCCCATCCCATTTCATCTTGCCATTCTCAACGCTGGCATATCCATCGCAATACGCATTCACATGCGACACAATATCATAGGATGCTTCAAAGTGTTCGACATTATTATTCTTAAGATGAGTAATAAGTCTTTCGTATCTTGGGTGCGACTTGCCGAAGGTGTAAACTTCACCTGCCACTGTCGCTGTTACGTTCCCGTCATTTGCAATAATGTAATTCATTTCAAACTCCTGTGTGTAAATGTTTTGAATCCCACTTGTTCCTTTATTGTACTTTAATATTCGTCATCTGTCAAGCGAAACTTTAGATTTTTTTTGTGAGAATCAGATTCCTCGGAAAGCCCGCTAAAATCAAGGCTTGCTCCAGACCAATGATTGGTATGAGTTCTTGTATCATTATCTACCTCTATGTTAAAAGAAATTAAATCACCTTCAAACGGAAAAGATCCGTCTTCATCACTATATCCATCTATTACTAAATCCCACTCATTTAAGAAATCATATACTTTTACATATGATTCTTCGTCGTATCTGTATAATACATAATCTGAATCATCATACATCCATATGTAAACTTTGTCACGCTTTACTTCTACTCGATCTACATCAATCTTTAAAGATTCTGATACTGCGATTTCCAAAGGGCTGTAATTAGAATTGTATGCACTGTTGATGTGCTTGTCTGTAATTTCTATTGTAACTTTGTCAATCATCCCACCCTAAAGCCTCCGATATTAAAGGTAATTCTGAAATAAATATTTTTTTACATTCTTCTGCAATTGTCATATGTTCTTTTTGTGTGCCGTATCCGGTTCTTAAGTTTATGTAATGAATCCAACTACGTACAGTACCATTCATATACATTTTTGTTGGAGTGGCTAATGGTAATACAAATCTAGCGCATTCCTTGGCAACCCCATCGCTTATCATCATATCATACAAAGCTTTAGATTTTGCAAACAACTCTCTCATGTTTTGATTATATATAGCTTCTTTAACATCGTTAAGATTGTCTATACTGTTTTGTCTATTATCTGGATCTTGAGTTCTAAGCTCTGGTGTATTTATCGTCTCTCCAAGGAAAGAAGCATCAGCATATCTTTGAGAAAATTCTTGAAAACTAAAACTACGATGCCTCAATATTTGTGCAGCAATACCTCTCGTAGTATTAATTTCAAGAACCATATTAGCCATTTCAAATATAGACCAATGACCATGTTGTATGCAATATCTCAAAAGTTTAGCGTAGTTATCGCTATCTTGATTCTTTGGGTTAGACACCCTAGCACAATATGCAATAGTTTTTTGCGCGTCAGGAGAAACTGACACTAGATTTACTTTTCCCATAGTATATTATTATACTCTATCCTAAGACAAATATCAACCTTCTTCTTCTATTTGTGTTAATATTTTTTCATAATTGTTTATAATTAAGTCAATCCACGGTTTGTGTAGACTTACTCTGGTGTGGGCTGAATAATCTTTATAACTAGAATCTAGGTTTCCATCTCCTGTATAAATGCAGGAGTGTATCCCAGCTAATTTCTTGTCTATAAATAATCCACCACCGCTATCTCCATGACCAATCAAAAATTCCAAGCTAGTTCTTTTACTTACATCTTGAACTGAACATACCATCATACCGCAAAATAATATCGGGTCAACATAGTTAGATCCAGCTCTGCGTTTTCCATCATCATATATAGTTCCAGTAGTCCAAGTTCCGTGCATCCCCCACCCTGCAACGCTACATAATTTACCAAGTTCATCATCCTTTTCATAAAGTTCTGGATAAAAATCAATTATAGCATCTTCTTTTAGTTTGCACAGTGCAATATCATATGGACCTGTATTTTCTTCTTCAAATAGTTTTGGTATAAGTACCCATTCTATAAATATTTTTTTATCATCTAAAATAATATAAGGATCTTTTGCTTTTTGTACAACGTGAGCGGCTGTAAGCACATACCTTTTCCTAATTATAACGCCTGAACCATTAAATGTCAATACTGTATCTTTGCCATCTTTGTCTTTAAAATTCATTTTGCCATGCACTGGAACAACACACTGGTGCTTATTACCATAAGCTAAATGCTTTGAATCTGGTGTGCTAGGGTCTCTCGTTCCGCTTATCGCGGGAGATGAAAGGCCAAGTAAAATAATCAAAGATAAAATTAAATAACGCATTGGACCACTCCTTTGGGGGAGTACCAAATACTTCTCGATATGGTCTATTTGTTTTAGCGAGTAAATATAGGGTACAATCGCGTACTACATTCTCATTCCAGCTTTTCCAATCCATCAAATGTCCAAAAACAAAATGACAACGCTTGCCGCATAGTGTGATTAAGTTTGTAGGGTCTAACTCTCTGCTAGGATCTACGTGATATGGGACAATGTGATGCACTTCTAGGTCGTCTCTGCGTCCACATGCAGCACATGTGGGGTTATTTTCTACGTGTTTATTACGGACAGATCTCCATTTAGGCGATCTGCCATATATTCTATCTATAAAACTAAACATAATAACTCCGTATTATATACACTTATACTAAGGAGTTTAGGGTCAAAGGAATATCAAATATCTTACTAGTCCAGTAACAAAAGCCAGAACCCCACTCATAAACACTGAAAGAATGGGCATGTTTTGCTTTACTAATTATATACATATCTAAGGCTACATAAAACATTTTATCTCTTTTTTCTTTTTCTTTTACGACTCTACCCTCTATAAAACCCGGATTATTTGAGCAATGTTCACTCTTAGCATGTAAACAATGTATAAAGTTCTTGTACTCTTTGGGAATATTCTTCATAATGTATTCTTTTAGGCCGTTAGAATCTGAAAGAATTATAGTGTTTTTTCTGCCATTTAGCAATATTGTAGCGACAATTTTATCAAGGCTAGATTGGTAATCTACATTGAAAGTTTTAGTATTTACGTTGCTATCGTTTAGTTCAAGTTTTTCTTGTTTTAATATATCTGCATCTCCTAGTCTGAAGTGCATGACCTCATAATCTTTTATCTTAAATTTTTTAAAATAATCTTTAACTGGTTTAGAAAATATCAATCTGTGCTTCATATAATCTTTTACATATCCGTGTAGTTCAAAATCAACTTTTTCTTTCTTGTCTATATTCATAAAATCTGAGTAATTAGAAAAAATTGTAACGGTTTTCTTACGATTCTTTTCGTTTAATTTGTAAATTAAATTTCTTTTCATATTTGCAATATAGTCAGTAGCAACGCATATATCTTTATGGTATTGTTCAGTGTCAAAAATTTCTCCATGCACTCTGTGGCAAGTTCTTTCTAGATGTGCGCCTATTGTATGTCTAGATAAATCAATTTCAAATTTTATGCCGTGTTCATAAAAAAGCTTAGAGAGATAACAACATCCTCTCATGAAGTCTCCTATTCCACTGCTGCTATCGTCATAGTACGTATTAATAATTATTTTTTTCTTAATGTTATTAAAATCAATAGACTCTTCCATACTTTCAATATCCTGAAAGAATAAATGGTCTATATCTTTAATCAAATGTCTTGGTATGTTTTTCTCTTTGTATTTTGCAAGACCTTGTTTTATAATCTTTATATCGTCTGAACCAAAATATTTTCTATATTCATGAATGAAAGATAATATTTCTTTAGCAAAAGATGATTTACATTGATTAATAAAGGTTTGATTAGAAGCAAATGCAAATAATTTTGGATCTACATAATCAAACTTTATTTTTAAATCAAAAAGTTGTTTTATGCATTCTTGATATTTCTCAAAATTATACAACACGCAAGCATCTGTATACATTTTGTCTCCAGCACTTAAATCTTTTCCTATGACTTTTAGTATGCTGGGTAATTTTTTTCCCCTTTTTTTCAAAGCTAGAGCTTCTTCAACTGCTTTTTTTACGCTCATTGATCCCAAACACCTTTTAATCTGGAGAAAGTATTATCGCCCATATAGTAATCTCTTTCAAAGCCAGCAGATTTTAACCACGGATTTAAAGTAGATCCTATATCTAAATATGTATTGTCCTTGCTGTGTTCTGTCAGTTGATGGCACAGTATATTCCCAAATGGACCGCAGCAAAAAAGAAAAATATGGTCACGAATTCCATTGGAGTCAATGAACATTTTAGCTTCTTCTATTTGTGAGTAATTTGTTTTCCAAGCATTATTGCCAACTCTATATACCTGCGTCGGTTTAAAAGGTAGGTTATTTACATTACCAGATTCTTGACAAAATAATACTACTTCTCTTTCAGAAAACAAGGGTACAATTTTTTCGCAAAAATATTTATAATTACTATTTACCCATATGTCTGCCCAAGTTAAATGATCTTGAGATTGACGAGAAACTCTCTTCATGACTCTGTGCAAGTCTATGCCAAAAACGGTTGGACAAGCTATGCCTACATAATATGAAGAGTCTGTGAATTGAAATGAATCAATTAAAGCTTCTCTTAGTTTTTGGTCGGTAGGATTTTTAGGCTCAAACCAAAACTCTTTATTATTAATTTGCTGATTTGACATAACTGCCCATTCGCCATCGCAAAATTTTGAGAAACTAAAATTTCTTTGCGACTCGATTTCTTCTTTTAGTATTTCTATATCTTTGTGGTAATCTTTATTTGGAGGTGTGGTAAAAATCATTGCTCTTTCCAATCAGTAAAACATTGACCTTGCTTATAAGTTTCATATCTAGAATGTGCTATTAGCACATTATTATATACACAAGCATACCTACCTTCCACCTGCATTTCCTGCCCCAAATCTAGCTTAGACTGATCGTTAGCCTTGTAGTAGCTGACAAAATTTTGAAACATTCTTTCTGTTGGAGTGCCGACATGGGGAGGTTTTGGGTCAAAAAAATTAGGCTTATTTCTAACCATGTCATTAAGGCAGTTTTCTATGATTTTATGTTGAGGTCTAACATACAAAATTGCTTGAAAAATATGGGTTGGAAATATTGCAGATTTAAAACTAAAAAATTCTAATTCTTTTGGTAAAAACTCTGATATTGGAACTTGATATTCTATGTCTATATCTGTATAGTGTCCTCCATTTTTATACAAATAAGCATATCTGAAGAAATCAGCTTTAAAGCATCCAGATTTTTCTTCATCAAAATGTTTTACAAAGGAATCTCCATATTCTTCTTTTAAGAATTTTCTACAGTCTTTATCCTCAAAGAAAACTATTTCTTTATCTGGATTAAGATTCTTAATATTGTCAAAAACATACTCTGGAACTCTATGATCTTTCCAAGTTAGTATAATTTTATTCGGTATCATTTCGCATACTCAGTGTTTGATATCCATTTTCTAACATAAAATTCCAATATCTTCTCATTCCCATATTTGCTTCGCTGTTCCAAGAAATTGCAGCAGAGTCTTCTCCGTACTTCTTTCCAGTGTCTGGTTGAGACCCCCAAAGGGATTTGTCGTCCTCTGGGTGAGGGGGAACATATGTTCCTAATCCAAAATGTTTTTGAGCAACATAAGATAAATGCATATCTTCACCATAATTCATAGGTATTTCATGAGGACACTCTGCCCAAAATGCTCTGAGTATATCGCGGTGGAAAAACCAACAGTGACAACCCATGTCAACTGGAACAGTTTCTTCGTTTGGATTACCCCAACCATAGGCTTCATAGCTACCGGGACCGGGGTATTCAAGTTCTTTACCTTTATTTGCCACAACTCCCCTTGTTGCCAAAATGCCCGGATTCTTTTCATGTGTTTCCATGCAGTTTAATAGCCAATTTTTTCCCGGTATAGTATCATCGTCAATCACACAAATAAATGGAGTCTGAGCATTGAGTGCTAAAGAGAATCTACCCCACACCCCATAATTTGCACTAGATATAATAGATTCGCAATTATCAACCACCTCTTTGGGAAAAGATATTTTATCGTCAATTAAGTTGGCCCAAAACATTATATTTACATCTTCATATGTTTGAGCTTTTATAGCCTCGTATTGTTCAAGACAAGAGTAAGGTCTTTTGTAACCGCTAAGTACTACTGTGATCATTATTTCTAAACCATTCTATTGTTCGAGATAATCCTTGATATAGATGAACTTTTGCTTTAAATCCAAAGTAAGCTTCTGCTTTTGATGTGTCGAGACATCTTCTTGGTTGCCCATCTGGGTACTTGTCGTTAAATACAATCTTACCCTCGTGTCCCATAATTGTTTGTATAGTTATAGCTAAGTCTTTAATGTTTATTTCTCTTCCTGTTCCTATGTTAACAGGATCTGGTTTGTTATAGTTTTTAAGAGCAAGCTTGATAGCTTCTGCACAGTCGTCAACATATAAAAATTCACGACTAGCTTTTCCGCTTCCCCAGATTTCTACGTCCTTATGACCACCATCAATTGCTTGCTGGAACTTTAAAATAAGTGCTGGTATCACATGACTAGATGCTGGATTAAAATTGTCATGTGGTCCATACATATTTACTGGTATAAGATTTAAGCCTTTAAAACCATATTGTTGACTGTAAGACTGTACCATTTGCATTAGTGCTTTTTTTGCTATGCCATACGGAGCATTTGTTTCTTCTGGATACCCATTCCATAAATCCTCTTCCTTAAAGGGGACGGAGCAGTATTTGGGATAAGCGCATACAGTCCCTAGCATAATAAATTTATCCACATTATGCTCTTTAGCATACTTAATTACATTATAACCCATAATTAAATTTTCTTCAATAAATAATCCGGGGTTGTCTTTGTTTGCTCCTATACCGCCTACAGTTGCGGCAAGGTGTACAACTACATTTGGTTCAAGATCTAAGTACATCCTTTTAGTATCAGATGTGCATCTTAAATCATATTCTTTGCTACCTAAAGCAAAAACTTCTCCTTCAGAAGATAAAGATTTTGTAACAGCTTTACCTAAAAAACCATTACCACCAGTTACTATTATTTTATTCATATAACCTCTGCCATTCTATGTCTTCGATACCTTCGTATCTTTCCCAAATACTTTTAGTAATTAACTCTGGATGTATGTACCAATCCTCGTATGGATCTGGATTACCTACATTTTTAATTAATAACTTGTAACCTTTGTCTGTTAATATCTGTCTCGATTCAACAGCGACATCTTCGTGTCCTCTATATGAGTCATGTTCAAAAGTTATAACAGAAAACTTATACTTATCAAATGGCATTAACTTTAGAGCAGCTAATGTTCGTGGTGCTGGGTCAATATCTAGTTGCAAGTAGTCTACTATTTCTGGCACTTTGTGTTCTTTAAAAATCTCTTCATAATTTGCGAGAGTGGCATCTAATTGTAAGCACACATTCTTTCTGCTGCTAAAATCTATTTTTTTAATGTCAAAAGATATTCCTGACCAATCATAGTCATTTTCTAAAGAATAAGTGTTAGATAGTTTATGTGGATCATATGCCCCTATCTCCACGTAATAACCATTTCTTTTCCAGCCAAGCATGTTCATGGCAAATGAATCTTGCGCTGCCTGAGAAGGTGAGTCTTTAATTATTTTCATGTTAAAAGCTGGTCCATCCTCTACTACTGAATATATCACCACAAAACATACGGCGCTTGTTTACATCTGGATATATTGTTTTTTCTGTTGTCTCGTTATTTATAAAGCCTATCCACCAACTAAATGTGCCTTGTGATAGTATTTTTTTCTTACAAGATGCTCCTAAGAGTATTGTAGCAGTTTCGTCGCCAAAATACATATCTATTGAATATTTTTCTTTTATTTTTTTTACTATATCATGATCTGGACTATCAGTTGACAGGATAATTCTATTGTGAGACATTGACGATAACGCACTATCATAATACTCAAATGGTAAAGAAAATCCAAGTTTTAATAAATCATCTAATCTTAAATGTACAAATGTTGCATCTTTCATGTTTGTAGATGCAAACTTGTTATACTTTATAAACTTTTGTACGCACTGTTCTAATTGTAGAAAACCTCGCAAAGAAATGTTAAAATCTATTTTATCTAAAAGAAATAACTCAGCAACATTAGAGTCATCTATCACTAAGGTTTTATCATATTTAGTATCTTCAAATTTTGGTATTTGTATTATGTTTTGACTAAAAGGATTAGATATATTTTGTTTAAATTTATTAGCTATTGCAGCAGCGCAAGATAATTGTATTAGGTGATTCCCAAATCTACCTCCGTTATATTGTATTTCAATCATTGCAGCTACTAGCCATCCCTCTTCCACTTAACTGTGTTGCTAAGTATGGATAAGTGTGATATACTTTGAAGTCATTTACAGCAAAATTATAATTTAATTCCCAATCTATAGGCAAGGAAAAAGATTGTAACTTTTCTCTAGTTTTGATAGCAGAGTTTTTATTAAAAACAAAAGAGGATGTAGTATTTGTTGACGGATGACCCGCTAGAATATAATTAGGTAAAAGTCTGACATGTTTTATAATAGAGTGGTCAAATGAACCACCTATAAACAACACATCCCAATCGCTAGGAGCATCCTGTATTGACTGTACAATCTTTTCATAATTAGTAAAGAACTTACAATCATCTTCTATTACTAAGGCGTAGTCATGATCAGAGACGATAAACTTATCTAGAGTAGCAATATGCTTTAAAACCAGAGATATACTTGAATGCTTTAGTTCTGGAACGTTGACATTTCCATTTGTAAATTCTGCCTTTTCATTGCGTATTTGTGCGTCTGGATTATAATATTTAGATAGAATGTCTTCTGTAATATCTTCTTTGTCAAACTCAGTAATCAGTTCGTAATCAGATATGCCAACAAATTTTAATTCTTTTATTATATATTCTTTTCTATCTTTTAATTTGGTGTAGTGTGGAATATACGTTTTGATATTCATAATTTCTCCATAATGTATTTTGCTATATTTTCCGATGAACAATAATCATTGTACCATTTTAAAGAATTTGCTGATAGTTGCTGTAGCGTATCTTTTTCTTCTATTAGACTGTGAAAAATATCATATGCTTGCTTCCAGTTTTTAACTCTAATAAAAGGAGCGTGGTCGTACATTTTAGTTCTAGGTTGCTCTAACGATATTACTGCACATCCACATTTCATAGCTTCATAAAATCTAAAACTTTCTCTACTTAAAGAACCATTAGGTACAAATGCTATCTTAGAACTATTCATAACTTTAGAATATTTTGATCTATCTACTCCATTATTCCACCCCTGATAGAAATGTAATACATGCTTGTATTCCTCTTTGTCTAAAACAGTAGCCATTTCTGCAAAATTTCTTCTAGCAAATGGATCTAATTGTCCCATGAAACACCAATCTAGTTCTCTATCTAGTATTGGAATATTTTCATTTTCAAAACCCTTCAACTCACATAGTGGTAAATAAGATACTTTATCAATATCTAAAACACTTTCAACATAGTCAGGGTTCTTCATGGGTGCATATTGTTTAAAAATATGCACAACGGAATCGTCATTTACTTGATTCGGTATACCATGTCCTTCATCTGAAGTAAATATTAAAACTTTTTTAAATTTTGTTTCAGGCACTTCACGGTCCCATATTTGAAAAACAAAAGATAAATCTCTATTTAAATGTTTGCATACTATATCTACTGCGTCTACGTACTTGTGAATGTCTGGGCTTTCTTTAATTAGATTTATAATTTCTGACATTACAAAATGCTTTCTATAAACTTAAGAACATTTTTAGGCAATACGCTTTCTGGAATAATATTATCTTTAAAAACTGGAGCATTTATCATTTTTTCGTATTCGTCTTTGTCAGTATCTAGTTTTTGTATTTTATCTAATAATTCTGAACTTGTCATATCTTCTGTAATATTTATGAATGCGTCTGGATTAAAATCTTCCACAACTCTTTTAGATCCCCAGTATATTGGAATGCTTCCAACGCTAAAAGGGTGTAGTATTTTCTCTGTTGTATATCCATCATTCTTAGAGTTTTCTGAAGCTATGGTAAATTTATAATCTGAGATGAAATCTATCTTTTGCATTTGATCACCACGACCTTCAACTCTAGGCATATTGTTTGATAGTTTACCAGCGCAGTCAACATCTTTGTAATGTTTAATACAATTTAGTATATTTTCTCTAGGGCCAGAATCATTTGAGAATATGAAATTGCAGAACTTTGTTTTGGGTCTATCATTATTTCTTGAGAGTAAATGGTTAGTTGGCACTAAATATGCTGGATCTCTTTCGTGTATGTAGGGTTTTTCAAACCAGTTAATAAAGAAAGCCCAGAGAGGAAATCTGTAGTTTCTAGGATCTTCACTATAATCAAATGTAAATGCTAGATCTGCACGACCTATACTGTAGTTTGGATATTCTAAACTACCTTCAGTGAAATTAGGTCTAACGTTTTCGCCAGTAAAAAATATTTTAGGACAAGTATGCATACGATATTTGTCTCTCTGTCGAGACTTTCCGTATCCAACTGAAAAAAATATTAGATCTGGGTTACGTTCATCAATTATCACATTATATTCAGTAGTCAACAAATTATAGAAATAATTATCTGTCTTTACTAAATCGCCCCAGAAATCTACAAAATCTATTTTTAATGATTTCATAAGTTATCCCATTCCTCTATTTGTTTTTTAAATATATTTTCTAAATAGGCTATCACATTTGGATTTGTCGCCTCGTATATTGAGTGTGGTTCTGGCGTTTTTATGTGATTGCCATGAATATTCGATCTTGAATCATGCTCTTTAAAACTAGACATGGTTTCCTGTAACTTTACAGTAGACTCTAAGTTGCATGTTTTAATAATATCAATTATATTTGTAGGTTGAACATTGAAGAAATCGCAAATGATGTCACACATATATTTGATATCATTGTAGAATCTCTCGTATTTTAAAACTAATGTATAGTTTTTGTTTCTTCTTGATAGAATTGTTGTTAATTGATCATGTTCTTCTATTCTGCGTGGCAAATACTTTTTAACTAATGACATGGTTATGTCTGGTTTCTGGCTTGCATATGGAAAATCAACAACCCGTATGTACGACAGAAAGGAGTCAATTGGATGTCTTACTGACACAACAATGTTAATATTTTTATTTAAGTATGGTTTTACTTGTGACATATGACATTTTTCGACATTCCCAAAAATTTCTTGCAAAACTCTGTAAACTAAAGTAGAACCCGTTCTTGGAATTCCAAACTGTATTACTGTCATGAGTATATTTTTTCTTTCCAATAATTCATAGACAATACTGGTGAATTGAAATAATCAAAATTAATTTTATTGTACTCATCGTGAATATATTGATCAGTTAATTGTAGCCAATCTTCTACAAATATTATTGGCAAGTCATACTCAAACTTATGAGTTATATGTTTTTTGACAATGGGTATGCACTTGAAATACAACGCTTCCCAGATCCTGTGAGTATCAATACCATTACCTCTGGGACAAATACAATAAGTATATTTTTTCATGTTATATATGTACTGCTGAAAATTTTGTCCGTTTAGACAATTATAAACACTTGCTGTAAATTTATTATCGTTTATGAGATCTAAAACTAATTGCCTTTCTTCTTTGTGTGTTACAGGGTTAAACTGTGCAAAAGCCTTGGGTATTCTTTCACAGCACGGAGAGTTATTAATTACATCTTCCTTCCAAGGATGCCAAAATGGATTCTCAAAACCTATGGGTAATGGGGAAACTTTTTCGTGTTTAAAATTTAAATTCTGAGTATACCAATGTACTAAGTTGTAGGGTATGTCCTGTTCTTCTGCATTATTATCGCTGTTGTGTGTAATTAAAGTAAACTTTTTATCGGCATTGTTTCTAATATACTTTAATGCTTGATCTGCAAATTCAACGCCACTGTATATAGTTTGATGCTCTTTGTCTATATTCTGATAATTATTATCAGGTTTATATAAGTCTGGGCCTATATTATCAGATAGATTTCTAAAATGTAAACCGTATACGCAATCTTCTATCACTACAAAACCTCTGTAATAGCAAACTTTGCTAATTCTTTTCTATGTAAATGTAAATTAAATAACTCGTAGGATTTTCCAACCTTGTCTATGATGTATGGTTTTCTATTTCTTGCTGTCTCTATTTTAACATCTCTATTTTGTAAAGCAAGAGCAGAGTAATATCCAGAATGACAGTTCATAAAACCGGGACCATCACCATTGTTATTACCTCCAACAAACTGACCATAAGATGCGGAATCAAATATAAAGTTTTTGAATTTTTTGTAGAACGGAATGTCACAATGTTCAGGTATGATAGGCAAAAGGTCTACTAGTCCATGTCGCCAAGCATAGTTTAGTAAACTCATTTCACTAATATGATCATACCCCATAGATAAAAGATTTCTCTCTCCCATCTGTAATGTATCTATCATAGAACTACATAATTTACCAAACTGTTTATGATCTGGGAAAAAACAAAAACCAAACGTTGTATGAGTGGGCGACATTGGTAATACTTTAATTTTATCTTCAACGTATACGTCTGCCAAATCGCCATATATCAAATTATCATTTTCAAAGTGAAATACATTGGTAAGTCCAGACATTTCCATGTATGCTTGAATATAATATATTCTTTCAGCAGTTCTGTGCCAGAACATAGGCTTGCTTGGATAAGATGTTTGTGGTACGCCTTCTCTTTTAAACCAGCATACATCATTAAACTTATCTATAAGATCGCTAGATATAGATTGTAGATCAATCCATTTAACACCTACATCATCAAAATATGATTGCTTAGATCTACAAATGTAATGTATATTAATATCTGAATTGAAATATCTAGCTTGTTTTAAACATACTTCAGTATACTCTGGTATGTCGTCATCATCACCAATATATATTCCAACAAATTCCATGTCACTTTCCTTGTATTGTACAGGGTGATCTCCTGAATCTAAAATTAATTAAATGAGATATTGAACCCTGCTAAATGGAGGCGAGGGGAATCGAACCCCTGTCCAGTATAAATTCCACATAAACTTCTACATCGTTAGTCTGTTGTTATTAATACTACAGACAAAACTATTTGTCTTTCCAAATGTCAGAACGATTACGCTCATCGACCCGTTTGCTTCAGGTAGGACAACCCTATCCGATTATCGGAGTCAGCACAATTGGGTAAAAAGGCTTGTGCAACCCCTCTCACTAAACAGCGAGTGCTAATACAGAAGTATCGGCAATTGAAATGTAATCAAGTTTTAAAGTAGCCGCTTGATTAACTACTCGATGCGATCTACGCTTCTATCTACCTGTCGAAACCTTTACGCCCCCTAGTCTAAAAAGTTTTTAAATTTATCAACACTACTAAATCCTACCTGTCTTCTCACTTCTTCTCCGTCTGCTACTACAATAAATGTAGGAACTCTATTTACATTATACTTTCTTCTCATGGGTATTGCAACATCAAAATTATATTGCACTACTTCGTAACTGTCAATTATTCTTTTTAGAGCCACATTTTCTTTCATTGCTTTTTTTGCTGCTTGACATGGGCCACACCAATCAGCAGAAAAGATAATTAATTTAGCAGGCTTTTTACTCATAAGAAAATCCATTTCCGATCCACCAAAGAAACCTCTGGTCTGTTGTGAAAATCCTATTAAAGAGTGTAGAGAAATATATAAACCAAAAAACGCACAAATCATAGTATATTTATTCATAGCGATTCCTCCGTGTGTGAAAATTGCTACAAATATATACACTTATAATAAGAAATACACTTAGCATATCGAGACTATGAAAGTAGAATTAACTACTAGATCTTCTGAAATATACTAAATGTATTCTTATTTTAGCAGAACGAGTGTTTTAACCTACACTGTTGTAAGTGAACCTGTGAGTTCTGCATATTTTTCACTATCCATCATGATTTTCTTGCAGACCTGAAATAGTTTTCTAATTGAGTCGCAGTACTGCTTACGATACTTTCTAAAGACCCTATTTTGTTCAGGGCTAAATTGACCCCGAGGAACGAAACTACTCATCTTGCCAGTTGATCCCAATTGCTTAAGAAGAACCCCTTCGAGTTTAGCCATCTTAGCAATCCAGTTCTTCATGCCGTGATGGAATAGATTACTACGGGCTACACCGCCGCGAAGATGGAATGGGGTCATACAAAGAAGATATCTCTTAACAAACGCCCAACCAGCAAGATCTTCCGTAGTTGTTCTGAACACGAATTTGCCCGTATGATCCATGAGAGTTACAAGCACAGAGTACAACTGCGGCATTTGAATCTTCCACTGTTTTTTAGTGCTTACTTGTAATTCACCCTTCTTATTCAGACGTAAACCAAAAACATCTCTAGCAGTATCATCAAGTTCATCATAAATAGTTTCTAAATTATTTAAAATAAAATTAACGATAGCATCATCTGGAACTCTATACTCTGCTTCTGGTAGGATGTAGCCAGATTCATGTTCTTCATGTTCTTCCGCTCTAAACCTTCTAGCATAGTTGAGAAGTTCATTCATAGAATTTTTGATCGCCCACGCTTCTAAGATCATTGCTCGTTCTTCAAAACTCTCAGGAGGATTCATCATAGAAATGTATGGAAAATCCTCTATAAACTTAGCAATCATTACGGGGTCTCTAAAATCATTTTTGACCTCTTCAAAGTCAACATCATTAAACAGACCGCATACATGATACGCATACGAGATAGCCCTCGGCGTAGACTTTTGAGGAAATAACTTAAGAGTTATACCTGCTTGTCTAAGATTATCATACCACTCTAGCAGCTCTGGGCCTTCAAAGGGCTGAGAAAGAGATAGACCTTTACGTGGGCAACCACCGTGAGAGTATTCGATGACTAACCTAGTGCCTGTTTCTAAGTGCTTGTAAAGCTCTAGCACTTCTTTCCTGTTAAGTAGCCGCACTTTAGATTTTGTGCCAGCTTTACCTTTGCCGTCAAAGAAAGTAAAAGAATTCTTACCGCAATCGAGTACGCATGTACGTACATATTTCTTAGTATCCATTATAAAATCCTCTATTTAAAGTTATTATCAATATTATTTATACTGCAAACATCTGAACGTAAAACAAATTACATGAGTATTTGAACAGTAATAATATTATGTTGTAAAGTTAGTGGCCCAAGATAATCAACAGAACTTACAGTGAAGTAAGTAATAACTTGAATCTTGAACCACTTTATAATTATACCATCTAAAAGATTTTTTTGCAACAACCTTTTAGAATTTTTTTGAGAAAAAGTGAGCTGCTGAATCTAGAGTGAACTAAAATAGCTCCTGAACCTTTTCTCAAATAGCTCCAGCGGGAGTCGAACCCACATTGTCGGTTTAGAAGACCGATGTTCTATCCATTGAACTATAGAGCCATACATCGTAACGCGATGAATTTAGAATGAACTAAATAACGTCCTGAACGATGCTAATACTTAAAAATAATCATTCCTCGTTAGGAAGTTTTCCTTTGTTAAATAAATCTTTGTAACTAATACCATGAGTTGATAGCTCAAGTTCTACCTCAGATAAAGCTTGTTCAATCTTTTCATGGTTTCTAGTATCCTTGCTAGTCAATCGAACTTCTAAAAGTTTCCCGTAATGGTTTCTAACCTTTTTAGATCTGCTTTCATGACATAAAAAGCATTTTGCTTTTTGTATCTTCGCAGTATCTAAACGCACAACAGATGTTTTACTAGACAAAAAAGCATCGTAAAACTGTTTATACGCAAAAGCTTGATTACACAGGCACGAAAAACATATGAAGATAATAATTCTAAACATTACTTAAATCCAATTCTATCTGATTCACCAGTAGTTAGGTTTAGTTGGTTAGACATGAAATGTTCTTTA
>Ga0208767_1000003_pt1 | contig 150503 bp, 200 predicted proteins | sample VirMetDEL_Mar_21_FD_184514 | JGI IMG/M metagenome (GOLD analysis project Ga0208767, IMG submission 184514) | Aqueous microbial communities from the Delaware River and Bay under freshwater to marine salinity gradient to study organic matter... | ecosystem: Environmental > Aquatic > Marine >...
GACGACTGAGACGAAAGAAAACAGCATAAAAGTGAAAAAAAGTGAGCTACTGCTCACTTTTTTGTTTACAATTGATTAGAAATAGTGTAGTATAATAATATAAGGAATGAAAGGAAACACTATGAAAGTCACAGTTTTACATATGGATCGCAACGAAATCACAGGCAACAAAGAAGGTTTTACACCTGTTGCTGAGGTTAACTTTGCTGATGGTCATAACACAATGGACATTCTAGAGTATGCATTCCGTTGGACTAACAACGTGATGGGTAGCTGGTCTAAAAAGATCGGTGAGGATGCTAACGATGATGTGACTGTTCTTGTTGAGCGTGAGGATGGTTTAGGTCTTCGTTCTACATCAATGTTTGATCGTATGGAAATCGGTGGTATTGTTTATGAAGTTTCAATGGTTGGGTTCAAAGAGCTTGGCTATGTAGAGGAGGTAGCGTAATGGAACGTCAATGGTTAGCAGATCAAATCTTTGTAGAAGAAGAACAGCGTCGCATTGAACCATATACTATGCAAGGCGAACAATCTATCATGGTTCAGTCTGATATGAAGAAATGGGCTGAGAAGGAAGGCCACTGGCCAATGATGGATTATGTTCACATGATTGCAGCTCATGCGGTTGCTCGTGGTTGGACTCAAGAAGGCTTTACGGGAATGGAGATTTATTAATGACAACGTATCCCAATTTTGACATCATCGTAACAGACGGTATTCCTTTACACGGCTCTCCTCAAGACAGGGGTTCTGCTGACCGCTATTACAATCGTTCTTTTGAGCCTCACTATTGGCCGTGTGGCACTTATAAAGGTGAGCGCGTTGAAGAAGATAATATGACTGTTGGTGAGATTGAAGCTTATCGTTATGGTTATGATAACGAGGAAGATCGTAAGGAATGGTAAATGATTACTGTTGAATTCGATATGGATGAAACATATATTACCGTCATGGACGATACTGGAGAGCTAGAAGATGTTGGAGCTCTCCTTTATGACGACTACTGCCACATACGACAATGGAACGAAAAGCTCAAGAGGTACGATGTTGTGACTTTAAAACCTGAAATGTATTTAAAACTAATGAAATCGTTTAACTTGTCAGAAGGAACTTATGTTTTAGTAGCAGAAAAAAAATGAGCTGACTGCTCACTTTTTTGTTTACAATTGATTAGAAATAGTATAGTATGGTTTTAGATGATAAGGAGAATATTATGACAATTGCTACATCATATGACGAACGTATGGCTTTAATCAAAAAAATTGCTGAACGTCGTAAAAAAATGGCTAAGGTTCGTAAACAATCTAAAACGGTTACTGAAACTGTTAACTATAAAACTGGTCCTAAGAAAATTGAAATTCCTCAGGACGACTCTAATATGTATCACTGGACTGATGCATCAAAATATGCTAAACAATATTACGGCGACGTAATGTTTGAAACAACAAGGTTTGATAATGATTGGGATTAATGAAATCTTTTGGGGAATGATCATAGGATTTTTTATGATCGCTATTGATTTTTACTTTATACCAGGAGGGATATATTAATGGTAAGAACTGTTCACTATGTAGGCATGGATCAAGCAACTTATCAACGGGCTCGTAGAGTCTGGGGTGGTCCTGCATACTATCACAAGTGGATGGACGACCGTGTTTGGACTGAAGTTGGGGATGCTGACGTTGTTGTTGTTGGTGATCCAAAATACAGCCCATATGTTTGGGACGCATCTGCTGTCCCTGCTCAATATACTGATTGAAAGGAAATATAATGATCTTAAATGAACATGAGGATGGTACTATGACATATGATCGCAGTTGGATGATTGATGAATTGCGAAAGCGTGATTGCCGAGTAATCTTTAAAAAAGCAAATGGCGAAACCAGAGATATGCTCTGCACACTACGTGAAGATGCAATTCCGGCTTTTACATCTGATAATAACACAAATAAAGAAAATGGTTACACACAAGATGCCATTCGTGTTATTGATGTGAGCAAAGGAGAGTGGCGTTCATTTCGTATTGATAGTATCATCTCTTTTAGCTGATATAAATAATAAGAAACGGAGAATTGTATGTTCATAGATCCTATCATTATTCAATGGGTAATTTTCTTTGCTGCCAGTGTTTGTGCTTTTATGATTGGCTACTCAGTAAATAACATATCAAAAGATAAGATTATTGAAACTACAATTCTCTGGTTAGTTGATAATAAATTGGTCAAGTGGAAGAAAGATGAAAACGGCGAAATTGAACTTCTTCCACTTGATGAATAACTAATTGATTCCATTGAAAACTTTTTTGTGTACATTACTGCAAAAATGTGGTAGAATATATTATAATTTGATGATGGAGGAATCATGGCTACAAAACGTCAAAAAATTAGAGAACAATTGGCTGCAGACTCAAAACTAAAGCCAATTAAAAAGACCCGTAAGAAACGTCAAATGACAGAAGAACAAAAAGCAGCAATAGTAGATCGCTTGGCGAAAGCTCGTGCTGCTCGGGGTCCAGCTAAAAATCTTTCTATTGACGAGTCTATTCGGGATCTTCCTGCTGAGCATTCGCTGTCTCCAGCTAAAGTGAAAGAATGGATTAAGGAGCAAAAAGATTTAATTAAAGGATTAGGTAAAGAAGCAAAAGAAAGTAAGGATAAAAATCTCCGTCAATTATATTGGGAAACTGAAACTTACATCTTTAATTTGCAACGTTACCTTGGTGATGGCATCTATCGTGATAACCGATATGGCGCTCAAAAACAAAATACTATACAACACAGATCAGTAGCGATGGCATACTATCCTGATGGTACGCCAAAACGAACACCTGGTGTATATTATCCAGATATTGGAGATGTATATACTAATGAAATGGCCATTGAGGATCATGTCAACAGCAGAAAAAAAGTTTCTAACAAAAAGTGAGTTCACTAAGTTAGTAGTGGATACCGTAAAATCGCACAAGTCCTCGTATATGGATGCTATTATACACTTGTGCGATCAACACAATATTGAAATGGAGGATATAAAAAAATATATTTCTCCAGTCATTAAAAACAAACTTGAGGCAGAAGCAATGAAATTAAATTTTTTGCCTCAAGAAAACAGTTTACCAATCTAAAAAAATATGGTAGAATACTTCAGTAATATTTCAGCAAATAAGGAAAACAAATATGTCTTTTGCAAATCTAAAACGTAACCGTACAGACTTTTCTAAACTTATCAATGCAGCTCAGTCTGTTGGTGGTGGAGAACAAAAATCATATGGTGATGACCGTATGTGGAAACCTACAGTAGATAAAGCAGGCAATGGCTATGCTATCCTACGATTCCTCCCCGCTAAAGAAGGCCAGGATATTCCTTGGGTTCGCTATTGGGACCACGGATTTAAAGGGCCAACAGGTCAATGGTACATTGAAAAATCTCTAACATCCATTGGTCAACAAGATCCTGTATCTGAATTGAATACTCGTCTATGGAATTCAGGTATTGAAGATGATAAGGATACTGTACGCAAGCAAAAGCGTCGACTACATTATGTTGTTAATGCGTTGGTAGTCTCAGATCCAGGTAATCCTGCCAATGAAGGTAAAGTCTTTATGTACCAGTTTGGTAAGAAAATCTTTGATAAGATTATGGATCTAATGCAGCCTCAATTCCCAGATGAAAAGCCAGTAAATCCATTTGACTTTTGGGATGGTGCGGATTTTGTACTAAAAATTCGTAACGTTGAGGGTTACCGTAACTATGACAAATCAGAGTTCCGTTCACCAGAGCCTCTCTACGATGGTGACGAATCTCGTCTAGAAGCAATTTATGATAGTCTATATGATATTTCAGAGTTTACTGATCCTAAGAACTATAAAACTTATGATGAGCTAAAAGCGAAGATGTATCAAGTATTAGGTGAACAAGCTCCACGTACTGTAAAGCAGGAAGTGTCAATGGATCTCGATGATGAGATTCCTGACTTTCAATCAGCTCCCTCGCCAACTCAGACTGCAGCTCCTGAACCTACTATAAAAACGGCTGAATCCTCAATGGATGATGAGGATGATACAATGAGCTATTTCGCTAAACTGGCAGCGGAAGATTGATTACTACTGAACAGTAGCATTAATATCAAAAGGTGCAGGAGTTGGAGTATATTTCAATTGTTGATTAACAGTAGTTACGGTATTTTGGTTAACTAAATTATTAATACTTCTAGTTAGTTCTTGCATATTAGTATTAAGTGGTTGTAATGCTTCTGAAGTAGTTCTAGGCCCTGGGTTTTGTAGATCAATTCCTAGGGCCTTATACATTTTCCCAACACCAGTTTCTAATTGTTCTAGGTTCTCATCAGTAAGATTATTTAAACCCCCACCAAAATAATACTTTTTGCCTAGCCATTTGTGGCTCAAAGTTCCACCTGTTAATATATTTCCTTTTTTTGGATCTGAAGGATCTGGCATAAAGTCTAATACTGTTGAAAGGTCTTGCATTATTTTTGATATGTTTTTACTTAGACCTTCTCCAATATTTGCACTCGCTATTTTATTAAATGATTTATAAAAACTATCTAAAGCAGCACTAAACATGTTTATTTTTTCAAAGATCTTTTGATCTATAGTCATCAAAGGAGCCAATCCATCTAACATTGTCTCTATTGCACTCTTTTTACCTTCACCAAGATTCGTACCAAAAATAAAATTAATTCCATTTGTAATAAAATCTTTTACTTTACTATAGAGTGATGCAGCTTCGTTCATACCTTCAGCTGTAAAGAAGCCAATCATTGCTAAAGATAAGTTTTTAAGTTCGCCTCCAATTTTCAAATTACTGATTTTTTCCATTTTTGACATAGCTGATTCATCAATAGCATTAATTGAATCATTGAATACTTTAAATGCTCCAGACATACCTTGACTATCTGAAGCTTTCAATTTACCCAACCAACTCAGTGCAGCATCTCCTAATACGATACCGGCTAAAAATCCAGAGATGCCAACACCAAGTGCTGTCATAATTGCACCAATTCCACCAGCTGCCACTAGTGCAGAACCTGGAACTGCAGTACTTAAAACTCCAAGCCCAGTTGCCGTGGCAAGTATTAAGCCAAAGGCTTTTAGCGATTTTTCATTTAATGTTTCAACTGAATTATTAAATATTCCAAATGCTGAAACAATACCTGGACTATCTGAAGCTTTTAATTTATTCAACCAACTTATCGCAACATCACCTAATATGAGGCCACCCAAAAATCCAGAGATACCTGCGCCAAGTGAAGTCATGAATGCGGCAGTCTTCGCCCCAGAAAGATTGAATTTTGCAGCTAGACCACTTATTCCCATGATTGCGCCTAAAGCGATAACTCCATCTTCAGTCAATCCAGTAATAGAATCCGAAAATCCTACTAAGGCTGTCTTTAAATGCGCAAAGTTTAAGTCAGCTCCTAGAGCTGAAGCTCCAGCTAAAAATGTATCGCCAAGTAATAGACCAGCTAAAAACGCTGTGATACCAATACCCATCAACCCCATCGCTTTTGGAACTTCAGTACTTCCACCAGCAAGCCCAACAATAGCTGCAGCACCTAAAAGTCCAGCTAGAACCGTGAGCGATTTCTCATCAATTGATAAGATCATATCCGAGAAACCAACAGCTACTGCTTTTAGTCCAGCAAAATTAACTGCATTCTCACCTGCAAGAGCAGTGACTCCTTTGAATAGAGCGTCACCGGCTAATAGTCCAGCAAAGAATGCGCTAATACCAAAGCCCATAGAGCCTAACCCTTTAGCGGCTCTTGTACCACCAACAGCGCTGACTGCCATAATTCCACCAAGAACAACAAATGATTCTGGATCCATGCTTGTAATAATGTCTGAAAAGCCCATAGCTGCTTTTTTCAGACCTTCATAATCCATTCCCTTTGTTTGTTGCAACCAATCAAGTCCGGCACTACCGGCGAGTAGCCCACCAAAGAAAGCAGGGATTGCAAGTCCCATTGCTACTATACCTTTAGCAGAGTTCATCATTCCAGCTCCTAGAGCTGCAAATCCCCCGCCAAGTCCGCCTAAGATACCACCAGCACCAATACCACCAGGAGCTGGAGCAGTTGTGCCTCTTCCAGCAATTCCACGAGTTCCACGAGATGATTCTCTTTGTGCTTCTAATTGAGATAAAGCTCGATCATCTTTATCTTTGACATAGTCAAAGTACGCCGATATTTTTGCTTCAATTCTTGTTGTTGAAGAATAAAGCGAATCACTAGTTGGACCCAGTTTTTGGCTTATCTCTTGTAAACTTGACATATTATCTTCCTGACATTAATTTTTGACGATCCATTTCGTCTCTCTGCCCTTTTAGGTCTTCAGTTAACATAATCAAATAAATTTCCCTCTCCCATGGCATCATATCTTCTACTTCTTTTAACGAATAGTGGTGGTTTTGAATTAGTTGATAATTTACCTTATAATAATTTTCAAGTGTATCATGAGAAAGGCTTATTAAAAAAAATCATTCAGTCCTCTTAGTGTTCGTGTATTTTCTTTACCGCATGCTTCACAATTCCAATGAATATCAGTTGTAAGAGCTGGCATGGTTTCAAGGAAAGAAATAATTGATCCAAGTTGATCTGTAGTAAGACTATCAACAAATTCAATTTTTTCTTCGTGTGTGTGGTCTTTAAATGTGATCTGCTCTTCAGCTGTAAGAACAGTGTCAATTGATGCCATAATTAATTCCATAATAGTTTCAGTTTGAGATCCAGAATTCTGTACTTGTAAAATTCTTTCATATGATGGATGGCTAACTTTCAAACTTATTTCTTCTGTCAATTGAATAATAGAATAAGTTTCTTCCACTTCACTTACTTTTGCTTCATCAATGTTTACTTCAACGTCTGATTGGTGGTTGCAATTTTCGTCTAAACATGCTGCTTTTAATTGAATATTTTCTCCAACAGATTTAGATCTAATCTTTGCAAATAAAAATTCAATATCATACATTGTCATGTGATGTGTTTTTACTTCACTATCAACACATGCTGTAATAATATCACTAACTGCTTCTACTACCTGCCGGGAATCTTGACTTTCCATTGCCATTAAAAGTAGTTTTTGTTCTTTGACTAAAAATGGCCGGTATCTTACCGGCATATTTCTCGATGGTAGATTTACAGTATACTTTGGTAATGCATTTAATTTAGGTAATGCCATTTCAATTCATCCTTTATAATTCAATGGGTTTCCAGTTTCTATAAGATAACTGTACATTTATTTCAACAATATTTTGGTTTTCATTAGCGTACCCAATCCCGTTTAAAGTTGTTGGATAAGCATATTCTAATTTAACTCCATAGACTTTTTTAGAATCCGCATCAGGTTGTAAAAACCCCATGTTGTTTTCTTCAGTCATTTCGCTATTTTTCGATAATTGATAAATGGATACATCTTTTGCATATCCATTTGGTCCATGAGAATATCCTAGTTCAAAAGTTTCTGGATTTACTGCTAAAGCCTGCCATGCTTCGAAATATTTTCTAACATAAAAGTCATTCAAACATAAGAAGGTAGCAGAAACATCGGCCACAGCATATCCATATGCCACTTTTTCTAAGTGCATTCCAATTAATCTATCATTTGATGTGATTTGTCTTCCAGGAATGTTGACGTCTTTACATAATACATTTAATTCGTCAATTCCATCAAACCCTGGAATTGCGGGAAGCTTAACTTCGAAAAGGTCAGCTAAAGCTATGCCACCTTTTTGCGATATTTTAGACTTAAGCTGATCGATAGAAAAAGCCATTAAATTGCCTTTCTGGAATCTCTATACACTTCACTCCTAGACCCTTTTTGGAAATCTGCTGTTGGTAAGAACGTAGCAATTTCCCATTCAGGTGCTGGAACAAGTGCAAGGCGACTTCTAATATGAGAAGTCAAATAATGTTTAACACACGGTTTATAATATTTAAATTTTGCCGCCGCTTTCATCATTCTGTAACTTACCATAAATCTAGTATCATCAGTGTATAATTTATTATTAGCTGTATCAATAAGAGCATCCAAAAATTTTGCTCTTAAGATTGGTGGCAGATAATGTAAATTCATTCCCAAAAATCCACCTTCAGCTTTATCTAATACAATCACTAATGGAAAGCTATCATAATAAGATAATGTTTCTTTATGCTTTGGGTCATAGAAGAACATATACATTGATCCAATTACTTGCCTATTCTTTAATTGAATAGGCTCTTCTTTCATCAGCGCATTTCTATTGATATTGCCAAGAGTGCTGGCTTTACGTCGAAACCAATCCCGAGACTCTTGTGTTCTGGGAGTGATTCCTTTTCTAAATGCTTCTAATTCTAGTTTTTGAAATAAATTTGACATAAATCTATTTATTCTTCTTTCTCATAGGTTTCAATGGCTTAATTGTTTTCTTTGGGTTTGGTAATATGCCCATTGTTTTTAGGGTGTTCTCGGTCCATATCTGAAACTCATAACCATTGTCTAGAGCGTATTTTTGAGCAGCAGACCATTTATTCATATTCTTTACGTATGTCAATCCTTCATTAATATATCGTTTTGTTTTACGTCCATTGAATGATGGAGGCTTTGTTTCTTTGTCTGGTTTGATTTCAACTAAAATAGTCTTGCCATCTTTAAAAGCAATTTTAAGATCCATAAAATATCTATGGTAGCGTTTATCCACTTCATAGAAATATGGAATAACAGTTTCCTCACTTGACCAATGTTTTATTTTTGGATTATCATCACACCATTTAAAACATTGTCTTTCCCACATAGACCTAAAAACTACATTATCAGGATCACCTTTATATTTCGAACGATGCTTAACTTTATAACGACCAGAATACGCCATGACTTTCCATATAAATACTTTTGACTTTCATTCAATATTTATTAAGGAATAGAAAATATGGGTTCTGCGATAGACCAACTAAATAGAATTGGTGAGATCTATGATGAGTTTGCTGGAGGAAATTTAAATGGTGAGTTCAGCACGGCCGCACCAGTGCTGGGGAAGTTAAAGTTTCCATTAGAGGAATCTAACCTATATCAAGGCCGGATCGTTTTTAGCGCGTATAGAGAAGACTATAAAACGGTTGCTGCAACTGGATTTAATCTATTCTCTAATGAAGCAAGTAAAGAAAGAAAATCGAGAAGAGAAGCACTCACAAATCAAGGGATAACCGACGAACAGGAGATTAATGCTCAATTAGCAACTCAAGATAAGCAGATCTCAGATTTATATCAATCTCCAGCTGACAAAGATACAAGACCAGCTATTCCAAACCATATTGGAAATGGCAAAAGGTCTTGTACATTATATCTTCCTTCTCAAATACAATTTCAAGATAGAATAGAATATACCAATGTTGATCTTAATATTTTAGGCCAATCTGCAGCAAATGCTTTAAGATCTGGATCTAGTGGAGCAGAGACCGTGAGACGCGTGGTTGGAGATGCTCTTCCTAGTTTCGAATCATTATCTGAAGCTGTAAGAAGTGGACTATCATCTGAAGCAGCTCAGGTTGCAGCTCTAAGAGTTTCAAGGAGATTAAACAGCGAAGTTGCTGGTGCCATTGAAACAACCACTGGTGTTACACTAAATCCAAATAGAAGACAAACTCTAAAGGGTGTTGGAATTAGACAATTTAGATTTCAATTTAAAATGATTCCAACGACTCAAGCTGAAGCTAATATGATTACTAACATAATTAAATTTTTTAGAGAAGAAATGTATCCAGAAACTTCTAGTGAAGGCGTTCAAGCTGCTTTAAAATTCCCTAGTAAATTTAACATAAAAATGATGTATGGAAACAAACAAGTAACAACAGGAATTCTTCCATGCTTCTTAGAAAATATAGATGTTGTTTATAACCCATCAAATATGGGGTTTCATAAAGATGGTACTGGCGGCGGTGATTTCCAAGAAACCGATGTATCTCTTTCCTTTGTAGAAGAAAGAGCTCTTACAAAACGCGATATCGTGTTTGGAGGATACTAATGACTTACTTTAGAAATTTTCCAGTTACAGCTTATAAATTTGGCGATGAGATAGAAGATGCATTTTTTCAAAATATTACAACTTATATTGATTTAGTTGATGAAGTCGTAGATGATGTTTCAGCCTATTCATATTATAATATTATGGATGGAGAAAGACCTGATTCGTTATCTCAGAAATTATATGGCACCACAGATTATTATTGGACTTTTTATCTTATGAATACTTCTTTGAGAAGACAGGGATGGCCTTTAACTCAATCAGAAATTTATTCAATAGGAGCAAAATTTTATCCAAACACTGTTATTAGAACAAAAGATGCGCTCACAGAGATTGATAATAATACACTTAATAAATTTTATGTTGGAGATATTGTAGCATCTAGAGATGTTGGATCTCCATCTAATAACCCTACATTTGCAAATCCACAATTTAAAGGTACACTCTTAGAAAAAAATTTAGATATGGGTCAACTAATAATAGAGCCAATAATTGAAATAAGATCTATTACTATTACGAATGGTGGAGCTGGATATACTACCACACCAACTGTTACTATATCTGGCGGTGGAGGATCTGGTGCAAAAGTTCAATCAGTTTCAATTTCAGGTGGAGCTGTAACAGCTATTACTCTAAGCAATAAAGGTTCAGGTTATACCACCGCGCCAACAATAACAATATCAGATCCGGACACACCCGGTGTACTTGCATCAACTGCAACTGCAAAAGCAGTTTTATCATCTAATGATTTGTCAAATAATACTACAGTATATAGTTTTATTGGCGTAGCTGATACTGATTTATGGGGAAGTTCTAATAGACTAAAAAGCGTATCCGCTGATGAAGTAATTGAAAGTCAATTGAATGCTCCACATCATTATGAAGATGCAAATGGAAATTGGGTAGACCTACCAATTTATGGGGATGGTTTTGGTGTAGATAATACGGCTTCTGGAATTTCTGGAAAAACTATAGTCACATATTTAGATAGATTAAGATCTGAAAATGAAACGCTTTCTAGAATTAAAATATTAAGACCTTCTGTTGTTTCTCAAATCAGTACTAAATTTCAACAATTATTGAGGCAATAAATGCCAGAGCCTATTATATCAGCTGAGTCTATAAAAATAGACAGCGTTGAACTAAACTCAGAAAGATTTAATAAACCATTATTTTTAATGGGCCAAAATGCTAGCTCTCCAGTTGTTGCTGAGATTAATATTTATGAATCTTTAATGAAACCGTATATGACTGGTAACATCATTTTAATTGATGATCATGATTTGTATAGAATCACAGACATTCAGGGCACAGAAAAAATAAAAATTATTTTTCGCTTGCCAAATGGCGAAGGTGCTCCAATTGAAACAAACTTCATTGTTACTGATGTTGAATCATCTGTAAAAAATAATGAAACAACAAGTACTCTTACGCTTAATATAGTTGAGGACATTGGATATTACAACGAACTTCAGTCTATAAGTAAATCTTATCAAGGGACTGGCGAAGAAATTATAGAAAAGATTTTAAAAGATAATCTTAATAGAGATTTAACTAACCTATCTAAAAATGAATCTTGGCAAAAACCATTTAAATATTTAACACCATACATTACTCCTCTTGAAGCTTGCCATAGAGTTTTAGATAACATGACAACTACTACTGGCTTTCCTTTCTTTTTATACTCAACTATTCATAGTAATGACTTTTTTCTAACAGATCTTGAAACTATTTTAGATAAAGAAAATAAACCTTTTAATGAAGGCAAACCGTTTACATATCATCAAGATACAGGTAAGACAAATGATCTTGCTACTCAAATGACTTCAATTATTAATTTTGAAGGGAGCTTCTTAGAAAATACTTTAAGAACAGCAAAAAGAGGAGCAATTGGAGCAGATTTTACATATGTTAATGTCACAACTGGAAAAGTATATGAAAATCATATTAATATGAAAGAAAGATTAGATGTGTTAGTAGACAATGGTTTTATGGATGAAAATCATACTCATGTTTTAATTGATGACTATTTTGAAGCAGATCCAAGTGGTCAAGACAAAAGAAAGCTTGGTGAATTTAATTCTAATAATATAACTAAGATTAGCAGTCAGCCGTTTCCAATTGGCGAGTATAATGCGATTGGTCAACAAGAGTTTGATTCATATTCTGAACTTGAGCAAGTTAAAAATAACATATTGACTAATTTAACTAAGAACACTTATCAATTGTATGTTCCAGGTTTATTGTTTGCGACTAATAATATAAAAACTTCTGTTGGAAGCAAGATAGAATTAAAAATATTAACGAATGATGATAGAGCTGCTCTTGATCAAAAAAGATCTGGTCAGTTTTTAATCTTTGGAAAAAGGCATGTGTTTAATGTTGCTGAAGAATTGCATACAGTTTCATTAGCTGTGAATAGACTTACTAACCAGAGGAACAACGCATGAAGTTTTATGGTGATGATAATCGATGGTTTATTGGTACAGTTAAGAACTATGATCCAACTGCTAAAGGCCGACTTCAAGTAAGAATTCATGGCATTCATGGTCCAGACATAAGTGATGATGATTTGCCATATGCAGAAGTTATGCTTCCATCTACTGAGGGAGGCGTATCTGGGATTGGTAAAATAGCTCAAATACAAAATACAGCATTAGTGTTTGGAATTTTTCTAGATGCACAAAAATCGCAACATCCATTAATTTTAGGTAGCATTCCAAAAAAAGAAATACCTTCAGTAACTCAATATGAAAAAGCGCCAAATGATATTAAAGATTGGTATGATCCAGACAATTTAACGACAGATAATACATTTATTCCAAAAGATTTAGCTAAAGCTTACTATGAAGGAAACCCAACCCTTGATCAAAAAAGATTAATTATCTTTCAATATTTAAGATCTAATGACTTCACAGAAATTATGGCTGCTGGCATTCTAGGTAACCTAGAAAGAGAAAATTCTGCATTTGCGCCTTCATTACCTTCTAGCTTTGAAGGAGAAAACTCGGCTGGACTAGCACAATGGAATCCATCTAAGAATGCTGGATATCGACTTCAGAAACTAAAAAAATATGCATCAATGAATAATAAGCCATGGGATGATTTCTTTATTCAACTGGACTTCATAATTCATGAGTTGCGTGGTGAAAAAAATTCAGAAACAAATGGTGGAGCTTATAATAATACATATAATACTCTCTTAAATTGTGATACTTTTGAAGGTGGAAAATCTGAATTTAATTCTACTTGGGTATTCTTAGATGAATATGAAAATCCAGCAAATAAATCAAATGAAATAATTGAAAGAGAAAAATATGCAAGAAAAGCTTATACACAATATAAGCGTTCAATAGAAAATTATATTTCATCTTCGGCAGGATAACATGACAACACAAACTATAATTGAACAACAGCTAGCAAATATTTCTAATAAAGTTAATAATGCAACTAGTGATGTCTCTCCTGTATTGAGACAACATGAAATGTCTATAACTTCTAAACTAGGTGGGAAGGTGGGACAAACTCTAGCTGGATTTAAAGCTTTGACTTCTGCAGTAGATGATATTATTGACAGTGTAGAAGGATCAGCACCGGTGCAACATAAAGCTGCAATGTCTGTTGTACAACTACAAAGAACGGGATCAGACTTAGATCGGTTAACAAAAAAAGTAGCTAGCAGCGATAAAACAATTATTGATCAAGTTCTTGGAAATTCCAAGACAACTGGAAATGCATTTAGAGATGTTGTTATTTCAGCCCCATTTCCAGAAGCAATGGCAGCAGCATTAAAACAAGCTGATCCTTTAGCTACAACATCCCAAGTTCTTAATGCAGTTGAAAAAAACGTAAATATTAATTTGCCAAATAGTAAAGAGATATTAACTGGAGTTGCTTTATTATCAATTGATGAAGCTCTTGATGTTGATTTTGTGAAAGGTTTAAGCTTTAAACCAATCGATGATTTGCGCAGTGTAGTTGGAGCAGCAGTTGGTATATCAAAAAATTTAAAGAATTTATCAAAAAATAATATTGTACAAAATACAATAGCTATCAATAACATTGTTAATACTGTAAATAAAGGATTTGATCCACTAGTAGAAAATGTGATTGAAACAAGTTTGCAGCCAGCTACAAATATTATTAATAAAATAGCTTTTATAAACAATATTCAAGTAGATATAAAACCCGAAGATTTTCGTGCAGTTATAACTTCAACTACTGCTGGTAATCCCAGAGCAGCAGCAAAAATATTAAAAAGATACAGTGATAAATCTTTATCAGAAATTGAAAGTGAATTAAGAAAAATAGATAATAGAGCATCTGCTATTATAACAGAAAATATTGTTGACATTCCCCTCAAAGGAAGGCAATTAAACGCCGGTGGATGGAAGGAAAATACAAACGATAAAGTTAACTTCTTTGGGTTAGCTAATAGTGATGAAGAACAAATAGCTATATTTTCAAGTATGAAAAGAGAATCTACTGAAGCAATTATTTTCTCAACTGGTGTTACAAATGGAAAAATAACTTCATATGATGTTCATAGAACATATGTGGCAGAAGGCACCGGTACTCCTTTTCATTTCTTCATTGATGCTCATGGCCGCATTTGGACGGGAAGACCTTTGGATGTTAGATCTAGAGGATTAACTAAAAATGCTAATTCTATTGCAAGTCAACACATTGACAGCGGAATTATAATTCTACTAGAGGGTGGAGATAATAGTTCAAATACTTATAATGGCCCTGTAATAAATGGATTAAAAAGATTACTTAGAAATTTATTTAGAGTAAGACCCGGCATTCAAGTCTTTGGCGCTAATGATATTTCAAAAGAATTTGGTAGTCCATATTTTTCAGTTTCAAATAGATTAAAATTATATGGATTTACTCAAGCTATAGAAAATTATGACCCTAAAAAAGAACCACCATTAGATCAAACAGAATTGGCTGCGAGAAGATTAGAAGGAACTACATAATGCCAGAACCAGATGTAAAAACAATAGGTGTAACTTCCGAGACTGGAGATCATGAAGACAAAAGTGGAGTTTATCCTTTATATGGATCAAACCATTCTGTTAACTTACAAGCAAGAGGTGGTGGGCAGCAATACAAGTTAAATAGCGCAACCAGCGCTGAAGACTTACCAATAGATTTAAATAAACCAAACCCATCACAATATCCATTAAATCAAGTTTCGGTGTCTGGTTCTGGCCATGTGATAGAAGTAAATGACACTGCTGATGGGCAAAGAATCTTAATCAAACATAATAATGGTGGTGGAATTGAATTAAGAGATGATGGTTCTATTCTTGTCTCAGCAATGGAACAAAAAGTAGAATTAATAGGCGCTCAACATCATATTGTTGTTGAAGGCGATGGAACTATGGTTTATAAAGGCAATTTAAACTTAAAGGTCAATGGAGACTTTAATGTTGATTGTTTAAACTATAATCTTAATGTCAAAGGAAATAAAACAGAAAATGTTAAAGGCTCTGATAGATCTACTGTAGGAGGATCAAAGGGCACTACTGTTACCAAGTCAATGTCAACAACTGTAATAGAGCAAGTAACTGATACATTTTTAAATGGTCATTCTCATAATGTAAAAGGTATTCATTCAATGAATATTGACGGCACAGCAAATTATTTTGCGAGTGGTAATATGAATATTTCATCGGAATATGAAATGAATATGTCTTCTGATGAATTAAGAGCTTGGTCAAATCAGCTAGTTGTAATGGGTGGTGGCGGCATTATCGGTGGAACTGAAATGGTTTATAGCGGTAAAGGTGCTCAATTTGTTGAAGGTGTAACTGCTCCTACGTTTCATGGAGATTTGACTGGTAGAGCAGATGAAGCAATTGCTTCTGATACTGCAATATACGCATCGTATGGTGGTGGACCCGGTAGTGCTGCTGGTTGGACAAATACAAATACTGCTACTCCGTCTATTGCTAGCGTATCATCTACAAATATTAGTAATTATCTTACACTAACAGCTAATGCTATTAAGAAAGTTAGAATTGATGTTGGTGATTTTATTAAAAACTTTATTAATAAATCAAAAGATTATGGAGGAGTTTCTGAAACACCACTAAATACTGGTCAAGCTAGATCAAAATTAAGAGATCCAAGTAATTTGAACAATTCTGACTTTGTGAGTTCTATGGTGAAAGAAGGAACAATTGGAGAATGCTATAATAATCCAACACCAGAGGGAATTGGAAGAATTATAAAAGATGATCCAACTCCACAAACTTCAGTTGGAGTTGGTCTGCCAGTAAATCCTTCATCGGCTTATATACCATCCAAGTCTGAAATAAAAATATATCCAGATGAAAAATATAATCCATACAAACAAAACAGTATTACTTCAGAAACTTTATTGGCTCCTGGTATTTCAATGGCAAAGTTCTTAGGATCTGACGATCCTACTAATTTAAACTTTATAAGAGATCTTAGTGTAAAACGAGAGTTAGCGAAATATTTAGGCATTCATGCTTTAAACATGAAGAATATTCTTTCAAATCAAACGAAATTTAAAAATGTCACTTTAAAAATTTCTGAAAGTGTGTATCGTCCAGGCCCTGATGAGAAGATTACTCCCAATAGCTTAAACGATTTAAAACTAAAAGGTCGTGCTGTTGTCTTTGATGTAGTTGGAAATTCTGGAAGAAGTAATTTAACATCACTATTTGATTTGGCTGTATGGTGGAAAGACATTATCTATTACGAAAAAATGATATTGTCATATGATACATTAGCTCCTGATTGTTCTTTGTCTGGAAAAATAATTGTAATATTGCCAGAAATTGACCAATCATACAAAGCGAAGTTTAATAGAGATATTGAAACGCACTTTAATAACAAGGTGTTCTCAAAGAATGAGTTTACTGAAATATTAGCAATAAAACCACAGGATGATTTAGGTGATGCTGACTATGAAATTCCCTCAGTGGAAGAAGGTGGTAGAGTAAGATTCTTAAATCCAAAGCCAAGCTCTAGACCCAGACAAGTTATTATAGATGCTATTGATAAAGCAGTTTCCTCACTTGGAGATGGATACACTGCCACCTGTACCTATAATGGTGGTAGAGCTTATAGGTCTGGCACTATTAATCATCCACTTGGATGGGCAATGGATTTCTACCTTTCATATAATGGTAAGAGGCTGTATCCAAACAATAATAAAGAAACATATGATAATTTAATTAAAGCTCTAGTAGATAATGCTCGAGCAAGAAAAGTAAGACCAGGAATTGGGGGATATAAGAGCTTTATCCATTATGATGAAAGCCCATGGAGACAAAAAGGCTCTGGTAAAGCCGGAACATGGAATTCTGGTTTTAGGATACGGTTTTAGCATATAAATAAAGTAAAAAGAAAGAGATCATGGCTACAACTAAAGTATTTTCACGGCAAGATAAAGACATTTCAACGGCCTCTTTATTGACTTCTCGTCGCGTTGAGTATAAAGATATTGATTTATCTTTTGCTGCTAAGCCGAATGGCGAGTTGTACGTGAAAAAAGATGCTTCAGCAGTAGTTCAAGCTATTAAAAATCTTATTCAAACTAATTTTTATGAAAAGCCTTTTGAGCCTTTTTATGGTGGAAACATAAGAGCTTTACTATTTGAACTTGCAGATGAAGATATTGAAATTGAATTAGAAGAAGCAATTAGACAAACCATAAGACAATATGAACCAAGAGTGAGAATCATTAATGTTTTTATTGATTCTAATACAGATAGAAACGACATTAGTGTAACGATAGAATTTCAAATATTAAATACTCGTGAACAGGTATCTTTCACAACAGCATTATCAAGGTTGAGATAACATGGCAACAACTATAAAATCAACAGCTCTAGATTTTAATAATATTAAGAGCAACTTAAAAACTTTTTTAGCAAATAAAGAAGAGTTTAAAGATTATAATTTTGAAGCCTCAGGACTTTCAAATATTCTTGATGTACTAGCATATAATACTCATATTAATGCTCTTATTGCTAACTTTGCTTTAAATGAATCTTATCTGCCAACTGCGCAGTTGAGAAGCTCTGTTGTTTCTTTGGCTGAAGGTATTGGATATGTTCCGGATACTACAACTGCTTCTCAAGCAACTGTAAGATTATATGTTACAACAACAGAGACAAATGTAGATACTAAAATATCTCTTCCAGCTTATACCACATTTTCTACTACAGTAGATGATGTAGCATACACTTTTTCTACTATTGAATTATATGAAGCAAATGATGATGGAACTGGTTTTTATGAATTTAAAACAGCAGATGGATCTAATAGAATTCCCATCTATGAAGGAACTAGAAAAACTAAAACTTTTTTAGTTGGTCAATATGAAGATAATCCTGTTTATGTCATACCAGATACTAGGATGGATGCTGATACTGTTACTGTAAAAATATATGATTCATTTACTTCTTCAAACTACGTAATATATCAAAACATAATTAATGCAACAAGTATTACATCAACCTCAACAATATACATTTTAAAAGAATCACCAAATGGGTACTACGAATTATCATTTGGTGACGGTGAAACATTTGGAGTAGCTCCAGGAGCTGGAACAAGAATTGAAATAGAATATCTTTCTACAAATGGAGATGCAGCAAATGGAGCTTCGGTATTTACAAGATCTGGTTCTTTAACCTTTGGTTCATCCGGAACATTTAATGCAGAGATTAGTAATACTACAATCGTAAATAGTGTCGGTGGATCTTCAAAAGAAACCATTGAATCAATTAGAAAGAATGCTCCATTCCAATATGCATCTCAGAATAGAATGGTAACAGCCGAAGATTATTCTTCTTTGATTCTACGTAAATTTTCAACTTTTATTAAAGACATTGTTTCCTTTGGTGGTGAAATTGCTGCCACACCCGAATATGGTGCAGTATTTACATCTATTGTGTTTGAGGATAATGTAAGTCTTGATACACAAATCATTAAGAAAAGAGAAATTTTAGATCTAGCAAAACAGCTAGCGATTACATCATTTAATTTAAGATTTGAAGATCCAGTAAAAACTTATGTTGAAACAGACTTGTTCTTCCAGTTTAACCCTAAACTTACAGATGCCACTCAAAATAATGTTGTATCTGCTGTACAAAACCAAGTTTCAAGCTACTTCAATTTAAATACTGGTAAATTTAAACAATCCTTTAGACGTTCTAATCTTCTTTCTTTGGTTGATGACATTGATCCAGCTATCTTATCTTCTAGAGCAGATGTGAGAATGCAGCAAAGGTTTGTTCCTAGTGCTCCAAGCATTGCTACTGTAGTGTTGAACCTTACTCTTAATAATGATGGCAATCCCACTATAAAAGCACGTGCTTTTCTAGTTATTGTTGATATGGTTTCATCAGGAAAATATAAAGATGCTGCTAACTATTTGATAAAAAATTCAACAATTCAAAGCAAAAACTATGCTGGAATTTTATCTGATTTAACAGCTGCTTCTGCTAATATGTCTAATGTTTTATCATTCCCAGTAAGTATTGCATTAGCAGATAATAACGAATATATTATTACAAGTAATCAGTTTGTATATAATGGTAAAAACTGTATTCTAAGAAATAAATTGTCTAGTACGGATATTCAAGTAATTGCTGTGCTTGGAGAAACCGTTGAAGTAGATAATATTGGAAACTTTGATCCTTCAACAGGGAAAGTTACTATTAACTTTTTTAATCCTACTTCTATTGTTGGTGGTGGATCAGAAATTAAAGTAGCTGCTGTTCCTGCTAACCAATCAGCAATATCTCCAGTAAGAAATGAAATATTAGAATATGATTCAACAAGATCTCTAGTTAAAGTTATAACAACAACGGCAACAAATTAATGTCACATAATTATAAAGATAGAACACTAATAGACAATAATAGATTGCCATTGAATTTTCAAAGGGCAGAAATTGATAATGTTTTGCCAGAATATTTTGGCATTGATTTTCCAAAACTAAAACAACTTTTTGAAGCATATTATGAGTTTATGGATTCTGCTGATGGGCCATCAACTAAGATTAGAAATTTATATGAATCTAAAGATGCTACACAAGCTCCAGATATAAATCTTCCCTTTTTAGAAGATGAGTTACTCTTAGGGCAATCTTATTTTGGTGGATTTTTAAATAAAAGAGAAGCTATTAAATTTTCTAATCTATTGTATAGATCAAAAGGAACAAAGTATTCTACCGAACAGTTCTTTAGAGGATTTTATGGTAAAGACCCTACAATAGTTTATCCAAAAGAAAATATTTTTAAAATTGGTCCAGAAATAGATTATTCTTTAAATAGTTCTAATATTGCTGGAGAACAAATAAAAACTCCTGCTTCAGAAATAGGAGCAACGTCTGAACGATATCTGACTGATGATAAGCTTTATCAAGTAATGTCAATACTTATTCGTGTTGGTGTTTCTATCACAGACTGGAGAGATGTATATAAGTTGTTTGTCCATCCAGGTGGAGTGTATTTAGGTGCAGAACTTTTACTTGAATTAGTTAATGAAAATGCTTTGGAAGATCAAGTTGGTGCTGGTGATCCAATTGTAGAAGCAGTTCAAAGAACTCTTGTTGCTGATCTAACTTCTAGCGCATTCTCAAGTACTACACTCCTAGTAGATGGCGACACAACATACGGTATTCACAGACAAAATACAGATCAGTTCTTCAGACAAATTGGAGACATTTCAATTACTGATATGCAAGGTTATACTCTTGAAGAAATGTTGGATGCTAATTCTTCAACTATGGATGATTCAGATTCTATTACTTCAGTATTTAGAACTTCTGCGACCTTTGATGAAGAGAATTCACTTGGTGACAGTGATCTTGTTCTATCTACATTTGATGAAGGTAAAACATGGACAGTATTTGATTCTGCAAATACCGCAGATTCTGATAATTGGATACCATAAACGGTTATAAATAATTTCAACTAACGAGATGAGAAAAACAAATGGCTAGACGCACAATCAATACAGGATCTCTGGCAAATGATGGAACCGGCGATACGCTTCGTACTGCTGGAATAAAGATTAATTCTAATTTTGAAGAGCTGTACGCTAGATTAGGCGGTGATTCATCTGCATCAGGAACTACACTTCTTACAGACAGCGGTTTAGATTTTGTTGGTGTTTCTTATAGAACTAAACTTGGCTTTGTCGAAGGCGCTTCTCAAATCGAAATTACTTTTCCTGATTCAACAGGAAATATCTTACTTGATACTGCCACACAGACTTTGACTAATAAAACTATTAGCGCAGATAATAATACATTATCAGGAATTGCTGCTAGTAGCTTTGTCGTATCAAACGGTTCAGGTAATATTGACGGATCTGCTTCTGCTAAAGCTATTCCAACAGGCGTTGTTGTTGGTACTACTGATACTCAGAGCTTAACAAATAAAACACTTGGAAGTGGAACAGTTATTTCTGCTGGAGCCACTATTACTTCTCCAAAAATTATAACTGGAATAAATGATACTAATAATAATGAAATAATTAAATTCACTGCCACTGGTTCAGCTACTAATGAGATTACAGTACAAAATTCAAATGGTGGTGCTCCTTCAATAACTTCTACGGGTGGATCTACAAATATCAATTTAGCTCTGCAGTCTAAAGGCACAGGTTCGGTTACAGTTGATAAGTTTGCAATCCCAGTAGATTCGGCTATTAGTACTACATCCACCGCTTCTTCTACTGGATCACATTATACTGTAACAAATCTTATTACTGTTACTGTAGCTGATGGCAATGTGGCTGGAGAAATAAAAATATTTACAAATATTGGCACAAGTACAGTGACTATCGATCCAACTTCATTTGGTAATGCTAATCCAACATATACCATCAAGCTTACCGAAGCGCAAGCGGTTATGATGGTATGGATAAATAGCAAATGGTATGTCATTGGTGGCGAATATACAATATCTGCATAGGAAATAAAAAATGAGTTCTATTTTAACAGATACACTTAAAAGAGACTTAGTTCAAAAGCTCTTTAATGAAAATGAAGGAACTAGAGTAGGTGATTCTGACAACAATTACTATATTGCAATTGGTAGATCAGAAGTATGGAGCGATCCTACGAACGCTAGTGTTAATGATACAACCATTCCTGGTTTTAGTGTTAATAAGCGTGATGAAAGAGAATTCAGATATAGAATGCAGTCTGTAAAAGCAGTTGAAGCTTTCAGCTGGGTAGTACCAAAAAGAGATTGGACAGCAGGAGATACATATTATGAATTCTCTGATTGGGAAACAACAAACCATCCAGCAGCACAATCGCCATATGTAATTACTGAAGATAATAACGTATATGTTTGTATTAGATCAAATAAAAACGCTGCTGGTGAAGAACAACCATCAGACCAAAAGCCAGATCATACTAATAACACTTTAACGCTTGAAACCGATGGTTACATTTGGAAATATCTATATACAATTTCAACACCAGATGCTAACAGCTTTATGACTGCTGCTTGGATGCCATGTAAGTATGTCGATTCAGCAGCTGCTGGTGATCCATACTATGGTCAGTACCTAGCAAAAACCGGAGCTGCAGCTGGTTCTATTGTGGCATATGATGTCATTAACGGCGGGACCGGATATTCAAACACTTCTGGTGCAATTACTTTAAGCGTTGTTGGAAATGGATCTGGCGCAACCTGTAGAGCTATCGTTCAAAGTAATGGCGTTATTGGTCATGTCATGATTGGTGATAGTGCTGGAGTTGGAGTTGATATAACTAAACCAACTTTCAATGCTGCTCTTGGATCTGGTTACGATTATGCAAACGTAAAAATTACAATTAATTCTGGTGGTGGATCTGGAGCTATTATTAAACCAGTCTTTGCTCCAGTTAATGGCCTTGGATATAATCCAATTGAGGATTTAAAAGCAAATGCGATTATGTTCAATATTAAGCCTGAAGCAGATGAACAAGTCAATGGTAGCCCAACTTTTGTAGTAGATCAAGATTATAGACAAGTAGGACTTCTTAGAAATCCTCTCAATTTTGATAGTGATAATGATGTTACCAAATTCACCGGACTTTCTGGATTGGCTCTAAAACAAATGAAGTTAGATGGCCAATATACTGGACTTACTTTCCGAACACCCGACACTATTTCTAAGACTGGTGGAACTGCTAAAGCTCTTTTAGATTGGTCAGATGCTGGATCTCCAACTAGAATTTGGTACCACCAAGATGATATTACTACAGGCTTTGAAGCCTTTGCTAATGGTGATACTATTTCGATTGGGGCTACGTCAGGCATCACGGCTGATTCTGCCGCAATAAGACCTGATGTTAACCCACACTCTGGTGATTTATTGTTCCTATCAAATATTGAACCAATCACTCGTGATGCAGTCCAAACCGAAGACATTAAAGTCGTTATTAGACTCTAAGGATATACAATGGCTACTAATTTAACACAAACAACGTTTGCAACAGAATATAAAGATGATTATCGTGATAGTGATCATTATCACCGAATTTTATTTAATAATGGTAGAGCTCTTCAAGCAAGAGAATTAACTCAACTGCAAACTATCATCCAAGCTGAAACAGCGCGGATGGGAAAATTCTTATTCAAAGAAGGCGGAATATATGGATCCGCTGGAGCAGTTAGCTCTGGATTTAATCCAGTTGGATATGTTAAATTAGTTTCTTTTGGTGGTCTTGGAGATGATTATTCTACGCTTGTTGGAACAAGAATTTATAATAATGTCGGAACTGGTGATGGTTGTACTGCTATTGTAAAAGCTGCAATTCCAGCTACTCTTGGTGGAGATCCAGCTACTTTGCTAGTAAGTTATATTAGTTCAGCCGAGGAAACTTCTTCTGATACAGAAGAAGCTCCAGCGACATTTAATGCTAATGATATTCTTAACTATAGCACTAGTGCTGGTACTGGTACTCTTACAGTAGCTGCCAATGACCAAAGTGATTTGGCAATTGGTAAAGGATCTATGATTGAGACTCCAGCATTTGACACTTTCGTTGCTGGACATATGGTTACCGTTGAAGCTCAAACATTAGTTATTGAAAAATATAATCCAAACCCAACCGAAGTGATTGGTTTTGAGTTATATGAAGAAATTATTACAACGGCTGATGATAATGCTCTGTATGATAACGCTGGATCTACTCCTAACTTAACTTCACCAGGTGCTGATCGTTATAGAATTCGCTTGGTTTTGCAAAAAGAATCAGAGGCTGCTGCTGGAAAAACATTCTATCGTTTGTATGAAATGATAAGTGGTGTAGTACGTAAGATTAATCATTCTGATGAACTCGGTGAAATCACAAACATGCTAGCAGCAAGAACGTTTGATATTAATGGTGATTTTATTGTAAAAAATCCAGGTAATGAATTTAATCTATCTGTACAAACAGATAGTGACACAGATTATCTGCGCTATGTAGTAAATGGTGGTACAGCATTTATTAAGGGTAATAGAGTTGAAAGAGCGGCTGCAGCCAATCCTTTAAGAGTTCAAAAACCGAGAAGCACATCTACTGATTTAGATACTAAAACAAATACGTTTATTTCATCAAGATATGGTAACTATGTACTAGCTGATAGCGCAAACTTTAGAGGTCTGATTGGAAAGATTTCTAATTTTGATACAATTAACTTGTATGATAATTATGCATTTGACAGCGCTATTGGTACAGCAAGAATTAGAAGTATTGATGAGTACGAAAATGAGTATCGAATTCATTTGTTTGATGTTACTTTAAATGATACTAAATCATTTAGAAATATTTTAACTATTGGTACAGACTCAGCTGATTATGCTACTCTAAAAACTGTACAAGGTGTGGTAAGTCTAATTGATAAAGAAGATAATTCGCTCTTATTCCCATTAGGTCGGAGAAGAGTTCAATCAGTTTCAAATGTTACAATGCCAGTTACTCGTATCGATACTGATACAGTAGTTGGTGGCACTGCTAGTTTCCAAGTTTCTGATATTTCAAATAATACATTTACAGATGGTGAGAATTGGATACTACAGTACGATTCAGCTGGTGAGCATATATCCCCTCCAGCTTATGATGCTGTTGGTGGAACAACAACTACTATCTCAAATTTGGAAAATGGTAAAGCTGTTAGACTATTAGCATATGAAAATAAGCCAGCTGTATTAAAAATTAAACGTAGACAATCAAATCAAACTGAATCAGTTTCAATTAGCAATAGAGAATTTAAATTAAGTAAAGCTGATATTTACTTATTTAGATCTGTGGTTGAAGATGCTACTGGTTTAGATATTACGAATAGATTTATATTTGATAATGGACAGAGAGATAACTTTTATACTGTCGGTGGAGGAAGAGTCAAGCAGGGTAAAACAGTACCGGGTGGTACGATAACAGTTACCTATGACTATTTCACTCATACTGCTGGAGACTATTTCGCTGGGAAAAATTCTTATCCCGACATTGCTTATGAAAAAGTTCCATTCTATGCAACAAGCACCGGAAAATCTTATCGATTGACTGATGTTATTGATATGAGACCAGTAAAAAATAATACTGGAGCTAATTTTACAGGAACTGGTGCAGTTATTGAGCCATTGCCAAAGAATGCCTCTACGATTACTGTAGGTAGTATTTCAAACTGGCAGCCACGGATTGATGTAATTCATATGTCGCCTACCGGAACTTTACAGGTTACACCTGGTGAAACAGATAATAGTCCTATCTTACCTAATATAAAACCTCAAGATCTGATATTGCACACAGTAACTTTAAATCCATATACTTTCGATGAAAGAGATCTAACCATTAGAACTGTAGATCATCGCGGATTTAATATGTCTCAAATCCGTAATATGGATGATAGATTACGTAATGTAGAAAAACTTACAGCTCTTACAATAGCTGAACAAGATTTACAAGCGCTTACTGTTAGAGATCCTAATGATGCCACTTTACCAGACAGAGTAAAGCAAGGTATTACTGGTGATACTTTTACAAGTAATATACAATCTCATATCTCAGACATAGATTATAGAGCTCGTCTTGATAAAAATCTAGGTATGGTAGGCCCGCTTGTTTTTGGTAGAACAAGCTCTCTATATTACGATTCAAACGAATCAGTGAGTACAAAAATTTATGGTAATACTGTTTGGCCAAAATTCACTGAAGAAGTTATGATTAATCAAAATGTAGCTTCAAAAGCTATTAATGTAAATCAATTTGAACTAAATAAGAATGTTGGATCTGGAGAAATAGCACCACCTCGTCAAGCTTTCTCAACTCGTAAGAAAGTTGATGTTAGTTATGAATTAGGTTCAACTGCTGCTATAGCTGAAATTGGTACAAGTGTAGTTTCATCACAAGGTCAAGAAAATACAGATGGTGGAGTAGGATAATAAAAAAATGGCATTACAATATCAACAAGTCGGCACAGAAATAAAATATAGAGAAGAAACTCAAACTGTAGAACAAGATTTGGGTTATGAAGTCAATAATATCTGTAAACCCGCTTTTATCTTTTTTGAATTTGTTGGTCTTCGGCCATCAACACCGCACTGGATTTTCTTTGATGGAGTAGATGTTACAAAATGGATTAATACAAGTTATAATTTAGATACTTATAACAACTCAGCAATTACTTCAAAGTTGAGAACTCCAGGCGATACTTACATCGATGCTACTGCATTCCCAACAGCGCAAGGTGGGCCAACCAACGCTTCAGGGCCTATTAATAGTGATGCTGCGGGAACTATTAGTGGAGCATTTTACTTACAATCAAATGATACCCTATCTTTTAAAATTGGCACTCGAGTAATGACAGCGATTGATATTAGCATTTTAGACAAATCTAAAGCTTTATCATATGCTCAGGCTGAATTTTATTCTACAGGAGTATATGAAGTATATACAGAAAATACCGTGACCAGTCAAGTAGCGTATGATGTGCCAATATACGATTGGGTAACTGTTGCAGATCCTCCCCCACCACCAAACAACAGTTCGAATGATAATGATAATGGTAGCTCTTCTAATCTCATTTATTCCCATTACGAGTCATCTACTAATACTGTCACTACGTGGAAAGATGGTATTACATGGGAAGACGCGATGAAAATCCGTAGTCAATCTACTGTAAAAAAGGAAAACAGGTTTGGCTGGGAAACCGGAGTTTTTGACCACACCAATTCAGGCGGTGGTGGCGGTGGTGGCTCATCACAAAAAGCAGGGTCTGGCGGATGTTGCTTTATTATGCTAGAAGCTAGATATGGAAATGGTACTATGGATAAAGTAGTACGGCGCTATAGAGATGAATATATGACAGATCGTAATCGCCGTGGATATTATCGTTTAGCAGAAGTTCTTGTACCATTAATGAGAAAGTCAAAAGTATTTAAATGGGTTGTTACAAAGACATTTGCTGATCCATTAGTTGCTTATGGAAAATATTACTATGGTGAAAATAAGTATGGTATTATATTTACTCCAGTAAAGAATTTTTGGATGAAAGTATTTGATATTGTTGGTGGAGAAACCAAGTTTATTCGAGAGAATGGGGAAGTAGTATAATGGCTGGTAATTTACAACTTACTGAACAACTTAACCCAATGGCTCAAACTTTTAGGGTTTTGGAACCAAGTGGATCTGTAATCACAAGTATAGGACTTTTCTTCTATAGTGCGCCTACAGTGACTCAAGACCAATTGCCAATTATGATTGAATTGCGGCCTGTTGTAGAAGGAGGCAATCCATCATCCCAAAGATTTATTCCTGGAACAAGAGTATCAGCTACTGCGGCTCAAATTAGAACAAAAGCTAGTACTACATTCTCTGATAGTACAGAATATAAATTTAGTTTTAAAGAACCAGTTTATATTCCAGAAAATACTGAAGTTGCTATTGTGGCATACACGTCAGCGCCGGCTGGACAATATAAAGTTTATGCCGGTACTCTTGATGAATATCAATTGCCGAGTTCTAACACTTTAAAAGTTACACATCAATTAGATGCTGGTGTATTTTTTCAATCTTCTAATGGAACTGCTTGGTCAAAAGATCAAAATACTGATATAGCATTCAAAGTATATAGAGCTATTTTTGATCAAAGTTATAACTATGCTAGAGTTAGAATTGCTCCTCCGGCGGAAAAACGGTTAACAGAAAATAGATATACTGAAAATTATACACGATACGTAGCCGATCCTTTAATTCTAACATCTAGTGCTGATTCTGCTCAGATAATTCATCCAGCTCATGGATTCTTGCCCGGTGATAAAGTAACATTATCTGGATTAGATAGTGATACAGCATATGGCGGGGTGTTTGGCAAATCAATTATAGGTTCTAGAACAATAACAAAAGCTGACCCATATGGATATACATTTATTATGGATTCTTCAGCTGATTCTAGCGGTAGATTTGGCGGAACAGATATGATAGCTACTGAGCAATATGTAATTAATGATATGATTTTGGACTTACCGCATTTGTCACCACCAAACACAGAAATTTATGCAAATGGATCATTTATTACACATAAATCTTTTGGTGGCACAGAGACTGCTGGTGTTAGAACATCAAATGTAAAAGTTCCTATTAGGCAAATAGCAAGACTTAAAGATCCACACGTCATATTGTCTGCAGAAAATGAAGGAGTAGATAGTTCATCTACTTATTTAAACATCAGTCTAAATACAACGAACAAATACACCGCTCCTTATATTAATGTAAATGCTGGTACATTTGGATCTATTAGTAACTTTATTGATTATCAAGATTCTGCTTCTGAAGATATTAATTCAGATGGTGATAGTGATAGAAATACTCTTTCCACAATATCTTATGTTAGTGAAACTTTAGCCGATGGTGGAACAACTGCTTCAAAACATTTGACAATACCATTTGTTTTAGAAGATGATGCAACATCTATTAGAGTTATTATGGATGCTAGAAAGCCACATGGATCTGATTTTAGTGTTTGGTATAGAACAAAACAAACTGCATCTGATACGCCATTAGCACAATCCACTTGGACTGAGTTTAGCAAAACAATCAATCCGCCGAACTCATCTAATTATTCTCAGAAACCAATCAGTGAAGTCTATTCAGAATTTGAATTTAATGTATTTGATATACCATCCTTTGATGAGTATCAAATTAAAATTACATTTAATTCTACTAGATCTTCAAACGTGCCTACATTCCAAAATTTAAGAACAATAGCTACAATATGATAAGTAATTATTTAATAAAAGTTGAAGGCCATCCTGATCTAGCACGAGATCTTAGAACCAATGCGATTGTGAATATAAATAAAGAAAAAGCACAGCAAAGGCGCAAAGCTAGAGATGCAAAATTAAAAGAACGTGAAGAGTTAGATCAAATAAAGTCTGATGTTAATGACATTAAAGCAATGCTGCAAAAACTATTAGAGAGCAAAAATAATGGCGAATTCTAGAATACCATATGTTGATCTTGGAGATACATTAAATACTCAAAGATTGCGATTTAATGATCTTATTGACTCGGTTGGAGATGTATCAACACTAAATACCGATGCATCAAATCTAACAGCTGCTATTAACGAATTAAATGATTCAATGGGTGACTCCATTGCTATCACTACAACTGCTCAAACAATCAAAGGCGCAATTAACGAATTAGATTCAGATCTTGGGCCAAGAGCACATACAACACTTTCTACAACTGCTAAAAATATCAGTGAAGCGATTAACGAATTAGATGCTGAACTAGGTACTGTTACTGCTGGTGCTATGGGAACAACTGCTTCTACCGTAAGTGGCGCCATTAGTGAATTAGAAGTTGAAATTGATACTTTAAATACATTTGCAGAACCCACTCAAAGTTTAAATACAACTGCTATTACACTAGCTGATGCGATCAATGAACATGAGACTGATATTGGTTCTATGTCGCTGTCTACTGATGCATCAAACCTAACAGCTGCCATTAATGAATTAAATGATTCAATTGGCTCTGGTGGATTGAATACAATTGCTCAAACTCTTATTGGTGCTATCAATGAGCATGAGACTGATCTATATAGCACTGGCAACGTAGCATTTAGTGGAATGGCCTCTACTAGTTTCCAAGATGCTATAGAAGAATTAAGAGATTCTATGGGCACCTTTGGTAGCCTTACTACAACCACCAAGAATGTTATTGGTGCGATTAATGAACATGAAACCGATATTGGTTCTATGTCATTAAATACGGTTGCATCCAATTTGACAGGAGCTATCAATGAGCTAAACGATTCAATTGGTTCTGGTGGATTAAACACTTCTGCAACTACTGTAATTGGTGCGATAAATGAGCACGAGGGTGACATTGGTAATATGTCTTTGACTACAGTAGCAACCACTCTTACCGGCGCTATCAATGAGCTACGTGACTCTATGGGTACAGAGGGTGGACTAACAACAACTGCTAAGAATGTTATTGGCGCTATCAATGAGCACGAAACCGATATTGGTTCTATGTCATTGAACACGCTTGCTACTAACATTACTGCAGCAATTAATGAATTAAATGACTCTATTGGTAATGGCGGATTAAGTACTACAGCCCAAACTCTTATTGACGCTATTAATGAACTAAATGATTCAATTGGTTCTGGTGGATTAAACACTACCGCTCAGACTCTTATTGGTGCTATTAATGAAATAGATGCTGATACAACTGATGCTGTTACTGAAGGCTCAACAAACCTTTACTATACTAATGAACGTGTTGATGATAGAATTAACAATCTATTTGTAGCGGGTGAAGGTATAGATTTTACATATGATGATGGTGCGAACACATTTACAGTTGATGCTGAATTAGCGACTAGTGCGAATAAAGGTGTAGCCTCATTTAGTACAGATAATTTCTTAGTTACAAGCGGTGTTGTAACAATTAAAGATGATGGTGTTGCTCTAGGTACTGAAACAACTGGTAATTATGTAGCTACTATTGCTGGTACCACAAATGAAATTGCTGTTTCTGGGTCAGGATCAGAAACTGCTGCTGTAACTGTTGGCCTTCCAAGCGATGTAATAATTGCTAATGACTTGACTGTTACTAATGATTTGACTGTCAGCAATGATATGACAGTTACTGGAAACTTAACAGTTAATGGTGATACAGTTACTCTAAATGCATCTACTCTAGCAGTTGAAGATGCAACGATAGTTATTTCAAAAGGTATTACTGATAGTGCATCAGCAGCAAATGCCGGAATTTATATAGATGGATCTTCTCTAACTAAGGGTACTGAAAACGGGACTGATTATTATCAAGGTATTAGATGGAATGAGACTTCTAAATATTGGGAAGCTACTGACTCCACCGGATCTTTCTATCAGTTGTCTATTGCTTCTCCAGCTACAGGTGGTTGGAAAGTTAGAGATGATGATAATGACGAATACTTTATCAATGCAACATCTGGTAGCGCCATCTTAAAAATTGATGGTGGAACTTCAGTACAAACTAATCTATCTGGTAGCACATTAACAGTTTCTGTAGATGATGCAACCACAGCTACTAAAGGTATTGCATCATTTGCAACTGCAGACTTTGGTGTCACAAGTGGCGCAGTAAGTATCAAAGCAGGCGGGGTTTCAAATACTCAGCTTGAAGGCTCAATTGCTAATGCTAAGCTAACAAACTCATCTATTACATTTGCTGATAGTGCTGCTACATCTACTGCCATTTCTTTAGGATCTACTGTTACATTCCAAGGTGATGATCCAAAAGGTGTGCATGTAACAAATTCATCTGGCACATTTACAGTATCAGCAGATGATGCTAGCGATACTCAAAAAGGTGTGGCTAAGTTTAATTCAACTAACTTTACTGTTACGAATGGCAATGTGACTTCTAATGATATTACTATTAAAACTAGAGAAGATCCGACTGGCCAAACAGTAACTCTTGGTGGTACAGTAACTATTGATGCTGTCGACTCTGCATCAGTAAATGATATGATTGATTCAGCGTTTGGATCTAATGATTATATTCTAGCAAATTTAACAGACATTCCGCTTGGAACGAAAACATCAGGTGATTATGTAAGCACTATTGCTGTTAGTAATGGTATTGCTTCATCTGGTGCCAGCTCAGGCGAAGGAATAGCTCACGCTCTCTCATTAGACTTCTCTACTTTAACTGATATGACTAGTGGAGTAGCAGGCACCACTGAATTTATTCTTCAAGATGGTACTACAGAATCTCGTAAAGCGATGAGTGAGATTACTACTTCACAGTTTAATGGTGATGGCCTTACTAGAACTGGAGATATTACTCTAGATGCTTCTGGAGATGTTATACTTGATGCTGCTGCTGGTAATATTAAATTTAAAGATGCTGGTACAGATGCAATCTGGATTAATTATGCTTTGGGGGACAATGTAGAGATTGAAGCACAAGGTGCGAACAATTTAAAAATTCTGACAGACTTTGGAACAGGTGGAGATGTTAGAATAGGACCTGCTAACGGTATAATTGAATTTACCGAACACGACACAACAGCTGATTTATGGATTGATGTTTCTGGCACTGAACCAACTATATATTCAGGCGCAGGAGATGATATTGTAATTAAATCTGGCGATGATATTATACTTGATGCTGCTGGAGGTGATATAACACTAAAAGATACCGATACGATCTTTGGGGGATTGTCACAATCTGGTGGCCAACTTGTAATTAAATCTGGAACTTCGCCAACAGCTGCTTTGACTTTCAACGATGATGATGTTACAGTCGAAGGTGCACTTACTGTTGGCAACCTTTCTCTAGATCATAATTCATCTACTAATACTGGATCGACTGAAACGTTAAATTGGTCTACTTCCGCTTTCTTTCAAATTACATCTGCTAGCAGCTCAAACTTTACAGTGGCTTTCTCTAATATTCCAGCCTCTGGTAAATTTGCTCAAATTATGGTCTTATATAAAGCCAGCAATCAGGGTGGTGTAGATATTACATGGCCAGCTTCTGTGAAATGGAGTAGCGGCGCAGTTCCACAAACTCCAGCCGGTCCTTCTCAAGATCAACTTTATCAATTCTTTACATTTGATGGTGGAACATCCGTATATGGCGCTGTCGTGGGCCAAAACTTTGCCTAAGAGGTATAAATGCTATTATTACATAATCCAAACCTTGGCCATATTGTAAGTTACGATATCAGAAATTTAAGGCCTTCTAGATTAGATAGTGATAATGGCCCTCTGATGGTTGTTGATATGAATTACCCTGAATTTAAATCTCAACTTTGGAATAAGCAAGGGCCGTGGAGAGATAGTGCTGACGGGGGACACGCCGGACAAAGGTTGCCGAAAGATTTTTATCCAAATGACACTGTTCAATATGATTTAGACAGGAGTGCTGGGGATACCTATTTCAGAGGCGGTATTCATAATATTAAATTCTGGCCAGCTGGATACAATGAAGCTTCTGGTAAAAGTTCTTTCGTTACTGTACATTACGGACCGCCCTATTACTTTGTTAGAAGATATGTTGGATATGGTGCATCACCAACCACTGGTTTCCAATTACAGCAAGAAGCAAGTCAAATTACTTCATGGCAAGTAAATAATCCTAGGGGAGATCTTTCAGAATTTCATAGATATTATTCTGGCCATAACTTTATTGGAGATTCTCAATCATGGGATTATTCTGAAGCAAACTTATTTAGAAATGATTTATATTATGGTGCTTTCTTTAAATCATATCCATATTCTGCAGTAAATAATTTAGTTGATGTTGAATTTCCACACAATCAACTGATATGGACTCTAGAGTCTAGAGATGACGTGGCAGGTGACACCCATTGCGGGACCTTAAGAAGATATAATACTTCATCCTCTTATTGGCACAATTGGTCTTCTACTGCTTCATTCACCAGCCCAGCAACAACTATTGCTATAGATTCTGATTTTTTAAATGTAGCCGCAGGTGATGACTGGTATATTGGCCCATCATCCGGTAATTTTGTCGCGTCAGCGGTGAAAATAAGAATTCAAAGACCAGAAAGTGTTGCGATTCCGTCTACTCAACAAAGTAGAAAAGTTCTAATGCATGTACGTGGAATAATTCCAAGACATGATAGAGGATATAATTATAAAAGTTGGTATGATTGGGATCATCATGATAGTATAGGAAGCAACTACGTTGGGTACAGAAGCGATTGGATTATTTCAGCAACTTTAACTGATGCAGCTGATGCTAATATTACGGCTGATAGTAGTGCTTATCACTTTAATATTGCTCAGCACATCGGATATCAAGGCTCCAATTATTCACCAACGAAACAGAGATATTATACCGACATTCAAGCCTTTGACATTAGTAATGATGGGAAAATATTAACTGTCGCGGTTGACGATTTTGCTGGCGGCGACGCTATACTAAACTTTACTTTAGATACACCATGGGATTTGCGCACGGTGCAACCATGGGATTGGTATGATAGCGCTGCTGCGGCTTCTGGCCGCGGTGGGACTGATACACTGTCCGGTTTTGGCATCAGCAAAAGCGTTGGGACCGCGATTAATGTTCCAAGGCGGGAGTTTTACACGAACGCAGATAGTGCTATGACATATAGATTATATAACATAGCAGACGTAAAAGGTATGACTGGAGTTGTTGGTAGTGGTACTTCTTATCTTGGTGACTCTGGTGATTTTACTCACTGGACTATAAACAAAGCCGCCACCTACGAAAGAGGAATAGGTAACGGCATTAATGCTATTCAATGGAATGATCGTGGAACCTTATTATACGTAGTGGGCCAAGATGGGGCTGTAGTACAATATGAAACTGGTATATTAAGAGATAGCGCTTTTGCTAAAGATTTATACTACACCGATGACAGCACTGGACCCGGTGGAAAAATCACTTGGTATGGTAGAAAATAATTTTAGTTTATAATTAGTTTTAAAATAAAGGTCAACATTGTTGGCCTTTTATTTTTTTATAAATTGATTTGATTATAAATAAAATCAAATGGAGCAGGGGCGTGTTGGCGCGTCCGACAAAGAAACACGAGGATTTCATGGCCCAATATGAAGAGTTTACTATTGACCAAGGCAGCGATGTATCTGTAGAAATAAGCTGCGTAAATATAGACGGATCAGTTAAAGATTTATCTAACCATACAATCCAAGCAAAAATGAAGAAAAGTTATAACAGTGACTCGGCAGACACTGTTGATTTTACTGCGGGCGTAGGTGTACCAGCAGCTGATGGAGTTATACTCTTATCTCTTACAAATAGTCAAACTGATGCTATTAAACCGGGAAGATGGGTATATGATGTTGAAATTTCTTTTGTAGATAGTGATGGCGCCGTAATTAAAGAAAGAATTCTAGAAGGTAGAGTTCAAGTAACACCATCAGTCACTAGGTAAGAGAACATGGCAGATAGAATCATAACAACAAAAATTAAAAATGTCAAAGTTGGTAGACCAATTAGAAGTACTGTTGGAGCTACTATTACTTTTGGCGGTTTATCAGATACTCTTATCACTCTTCAGGCTCATGATGATACAATAATCTGGGATAGCGATTATGCAAGATGGGTAAACGTACCTTCTCTTACTCTTATAGATTCTGCTGTTTCTAATAATAGTACACTACAGTCATCTATTAGAGAGTTGATTAGTGGTTCTGGCGATGTCCAATATAATTCTTCTACTGGTGTAATTTCTTTAACAACAACTCAATCTAATTTTGATTCAAACTTTAATGTTGCTATAGATGCCGCAGCTCTAGATGGTGTTGGACTTGCATATGATTCCGGAACTAGAGCTCTTTCAATTGACAGCGCGGAATTAGCATCATACTATAGACAAGATATTAGATCTTATTTTTCAGCTGATGGTGATTTATCTTATAATGCCACAACAGGTGAATTTAGTTTTGATGTTGAGAATGTCTATACTCAAGCTAATTTCGACTCAGACTTTAACACAACTCTAGATAATGCTGCCATTGATGGTGTTGGTCTTACATACGATGCTGAAAACAATAAATTAAGTATTGACTCAGCTGAACTTTCACAATATTATAGTACAAATGATATTACTGAAGGTTCCAATAATTTATATTACACAACAGCTCGTTCTGACTCAGATTTTGATGTAAGATTAGCAACTAAAACCACTAGTGATGTTTCTGAAGGAACTAATTTATATTATACAACAACTAGATTTGATTCTGATTTTGCTGCTATATTTGATTCTAATTTCAATATAGCATTAGATGGTGCGGCCCTAAATGGTAATGGATTAGATTATAATGATTTTGACAATACTCTATCCATTGCTGATACGCTAGTTGAAGCAGGCAATTATGGTGGAGTTACAACATCATTAGATCTCCGCATTTTGTCAACTGGACAAATTGATTCAGCAGTGGCTAGACCTATCGCTGTTGTTCAAGCATTTACCTTTAGTGACTCATCTAGAGGGCAATTTACAATAAATACCCCTGCAGGCGACTTCACTGCTACTATGGGTGAGTATGTTACTGATGAAGCAAGAGCAGCTCTAGTTGCTGGTACTGGTGTAACTTATGACAGCGCTAATGGAATTATTTCAATTGGCCAAGCTGTTGCAACATCAAGTAATGTTCAGTTTAATAACTTAACACTTGATGGTGATCTTACTGTTAATGGCACAACAACCACTATTAATTCTACGACAATAAGTGTAAATGATAAGAATATCGTTCTTGCTGATAGCGCTGTAGACTCAGCTGCAACAGATGGAGCTGGTATTACTGTTGCAACTTCCGGAGCATCAATTACATACGATCATACAAATGCTACATGGGATTTGAATAGGCCTCTTGGAAGAGATATTAATGTTCTATCAGAGCATTCTACAGATGATGTATCTGAGGGATCTAATCTATATTATACAACTGCTAGAGCAAATACAGATTTTGATACCAGACTTGCAACTAAAACAACTGGTGATCTAACCGAAGGTTCTAATCTTTATTATACTAGATCTAGATTTGATAGTGACCTTGCTTCTGATCCATCAGTATCGTCAATTAGAACTTATTTCTCTACAACTGGCGATTTAAGCTATGATAATTCAACTGGTGTCTTTAGTTTTAACGTTGAAGATGCTTATACTCAAGAAAACTTTGAGTCAGACTTTACTCAAGCAGTAGACAGCATATCAACTAATTTAATACCAGGAGCTGATATTACATATGATCTTGGTAGTTCAAGTCGTAGATGGAGAGATTTATACTTAAGCGGTAGTTCAATTAATCTTGGTAATTTAGTTATCACAGATAGTTCTGGAATTTTTGCTGTAAAAGATAGTGCTGGCTCTGTTGTACAAATTGACCTTGCAACTAATACCACTAATGATTTAGCTGAAGGATCAACTAATTTATACTATACAACTGCTAGATTTGATTCTGATTTTGGTGATAATACAACAAGTGATCTAACCGAAGGTTCTAATCTTTATTATACAGATGATCGTGTTAATACCTTTTTAGGAAGTGGGAGTGCAACAACATTAACAACAACTGGCAACGTTACCGTTGGTGGCGATTTAACTGTTAATGGCACAACAACCACTATTAATTCTACTACGTTATCGGTTAATGATAAGAACATAGTTCTAGCTGATAGCGCTGCAGATTCTTCAGCTGCTAATGGTGCTGGTATTACTGTAGCTGGAGCTAATGCTACAATCTTATATGATCATGCAAATGCTACATGGGATTTAAATAGACCTCTTGGAAGAGATATTAACGTTCTTTCTGAACATAGCACTACAGATCTAAGCGAAGGTTCTAATCTTTATTATACTAGAGCAAGATTTGATTCTGCATTAGGAGATACTACATCAACTTCTACTATTAGAGGATATTTCTCAGCTGGTGGAGACTTATCATATAATTCTTCTACTGGTGAATTTAGTTTTGATGTTGAAAATGTTTATACAAAAGCCAACTTCGATTCTGATTTCAACTATGCTCTAGACAGTGCTGCTTTAGGCGGCACAGGGTTAACATATACAGCTAGTACCAATACATTAAGCATAACTAATACTGGTGTAGATTCAGGCGTATATGGTTCGGCGTCTTTAGTTCCTGTTCTTACTATTAATGCTCAAGGTCAAATTGATTCAGCTGGAACAGTTTCAGTTGCTGGAGTATCATCAGTTACTTTTGATAGCGCTAATTATAACTACACAATCTCTACAGCTGATGGTGGAAGTTACTTAAAGAACATTCATACCAGACCTACTCTATCCAATATTGCTGGCACTTATGGCTCAGCTTCAGCAGTTCCTATTGTAAAAGTAGATCAATTTGGTCACGTGGATTCTATTAGCACGGTATCTGTTGCTGGTGTAACTAATTTTGCATATGATTCAGCTGAAGGTAGACTTACAATTAGTACAGCAGATGGTGGATCTTATCCTACTGTAGTTACTCTAGATCCATTCACCACTACCAATTTAAGTGAAGGTTCGAACCTTTACTATACAACTGCTAGATTTGATAGCGACTTTGGTGATAATACCACCTCAGATCTTACAGAAGGTTCTAATCTTTATTATACAACTGCACGAGCAGATTCAGATGCTAAGGCAGCAATTTCTGTAACAGATGCTGGTGGTGATGGTTCATTAACATATAATTCAGGAGTAATAACCTATACAGGTCCATCTGCTTCAGAAGTTAGAGCTCATTTTACAGCTGGAACTGGTGTTTCTATTTCAAGTGGGGAAGTTTCAATTGGGCAACCTGTTGCAACCACTTCAGATGTTACCTTTGCAAAAATTACAGGTGACTCTGCTAACCTTGATAATATTAAATTTACAACCTTATCAACACCCCCATCAAGTACATTTGGTACAATGTATTATGACTCTGATGAGCAGAAAGGCCCATCTATTACTCTTCGGACTTTAGAAAACACTGCACCAGGTGTTACTCTTAATGTAGGCCAAGAGATATTATTATATGTGCATAACTTAACAGGTGCACAAGTCAATAATGGTGATGTAGTTTATATTTCAGGCACAGCACATGGTAAACATCCTCAGATATCTTTAGCAAAAGCTGATGCATCTTCTACTGCACAACCAACCGGTGTTGCAACAATGGATATTCCAGATGGAGCACATGGTTGGGTTACAAGATATGGTATGGTGCGAGATCTTGATACTTCTGCTTATACTGCTGGAGATGTTCTATATCTTTCAAAAGATTCTGATGGTAAGTTAACAAATACATCAATCACTGTTGATGAAGGGTATCCTGTTCACATAGCAAGAGTTATGACTGCTGATGCAAGCGCAGGTATGATACTTGTTGATCCATTCTCAGAACATTTTGAATATCTAAGAGTTCAAGATAGAGTGAAAATAGATGGATCACTACAAGCTGATTCAGCTGCTCTTGGACAAATTGAATTTTCTACTAGCTGGGCTGATAGCCATATTGGATTCACAGAAGGTGCTCTTTGGTATGATCCGTATCATAAAAATTTAAATTATTATACGGACTTCGATCATCCAATTGAAATTGGTATGCAAGTTATCGAAAGAGTTTATAACGAAACAGGATCGACAATCAATAAAGGTTCACCTCTTTACTATTCTGGTAATCGTACCGATATTGCAGGGCAAGAATCGCCTACTGTTGCTCTAGCAAATGCAACATCTTCTACAAAGTATAATGTACAAGGTTTGGCGGCTGAGGATATACCAAACAATTCATACGGACAGATCGTAGTTGCTGGTGTAATTGATGGTTTTGACACTTCATCATTAAATGCAGGTGAAAATTTCTTTGTTGGTTTAACAGATGGTGCTGTTCAAAATGCGCCTCCTAGTTATCCAAACTATCCTATGTGTCTAGGTTGGGTGATAATTTCAGATCCAAGTAATGGTAAAGTAATTATAAACCAACAAAACCATTCTGTTAATAGCTTTAGGGTTCAAGGTGACACCCATATTAGTTCAAATCTTATTGTTGATGGTAACTTTACGGTTAACGGAACCCAGACAATTGCTTCTACAGAAAATGTTAATATTGGTGGTAATATACAATATTTGAACGCTGGTAATACTATTGGTGAAGATAATACAGTATTCGTTGGTACAGGTTTAGACGACGCATTTTATGCTGGACATTATAGTGGAGATTCATCAAGTAAATCATTCTTTGTAAAAATTGATGGTACAGGCACACCAGATACATTTGAATGGGGATTTGATAGCTCAGTAGGTACAGAGGCAACAGGTGTTGCGATTACTGGAGCTGAACAAACTTTAGCAGCTGGTATTTCAATTGATTTTGGTGCGACAACTGGTCACACGAGTGGAGATAAATGGACTGGTACAGCCAGTGCACTTAATACTGACACTGGCTTATTCTCTAATAAAAATGAAGGTGATGCTGGGAACGGTTATACACATATCGGTTTGTATTGGGATGCGTCTGAAGATGAGTGGACTTTTGTAGGACAATATGAGTCAGAACCAACGGCACCTATTGATAGATCAGCACCCACTTTCCAATATGGCGATGTTAGAGGTAAAGATTTTTATGGTACAACATTTAATGGTGCACTTTCAGGTAATGCAACGACAGCTACAAGATTACAAACCGCTAGAAACTTTAGTCTAACAGGTGACATTACTGCAAGTGCAGTATCATTCGATGGTACAGGTAACATACAACTTACCACTGCCTATAATCCTAATTCAATTGTAAATGGCGATATTAGTCCAACTGCAGCCATTGTAGATACTAAACTGGCTACGATTAGTACTGCTGGTAAAGTACAAAATGGCGCAACAACAGCAACAAGTGCAAATACAGCTTCTGCTATCGTAGCTCGTGATGCATCTGGTAACTTTAGTGCAGGTACAATTACTGCTGACTTTGATAGATCTGCAAATACAACGGTCGCAGCTGGTACATATGGTTCGGCTTCATTAGTCCCAGTCTTAACAATTGATGCTAGTGGATTTATTGATTCTGCCGGCACAGTATCTGTTGCTGGTGTTTCTAGCACTACTTGGGATTCTGACACTGCAATATTTACCATTAATACAGCAGATGGCGGATCATATGAAACTAGAACATTAATTAATTCTAATCTTGTTAATCATGATAATACAACAGGCTTTGTGGCTGATGAGCATATTGCTCACTCCGGAGTAACAATTACTGCTGGTACAGGTTTAACTGGTGGTGGTACAATAGCTGCTAGCAGAACACTGAATGTTGTTGGTGGTAACGGTATTATTGCTAACGCTAACGATATTCAAATCGACTCTGCTAATGTTAGAGGAATGTTTAGTGGTTCAGCTGGCGTAAACTATAACTCATCTACTGGTGCATTTGATGTAGATGAAGCTAACGTAATACATAATAACTTATCAGGCTTTGTAGCTGATGAGCATATTGCTCACAGTGGTGTATCAATAACAGCCGGTAACGGTCTAACTGGTGGTGGTACAATAGCTGCTAGCAGAACAATTAATGTTGGAGCTGGTACTGGTGTTACTGTTAATGCTAATGATATTGCGATTGGACAAGATGTTGCTACTTCAGCATCACCTACGTTTGCTGGTGGTACATATACTAGCAATGTTACATTCCAAGGTAATATACAATTAGATGAATTTGTAATTAATTCTCAAACTACTACTACCGCAACAGTTTCTCAAACTGCAGTTGCTACATTCTCTGCAACAACATATGGTTCAGCAGAGGCAGTAGTTACAGCAAAAGATGGATCGAATAGACATATAACTAAATTCTTAATAGTACATAATGGAACAAGTGCTTCTCATTCAGAATATGGTACAGTCTTAACAAATACAAGTTTAGCTACATATGATGTAGATGTAAGTGGAGGAAATGTAAGAATACTAGCAACACCAGCGTCATCAAATAGCACGGTGTTCAATGTTTCTCTTACATTAATTGATGCATAATAATTTTCCCGGTGGCGAGGAAGGTGTAATTAAATGGTAAAAAAACCATTTATAATAAAAGATCAGGAACTGAGAGTCGGTAACAATAGAGTTATTGACTCAGATGGGCAATGGGTTGGATCAACAACTGGAATCTCTGGTTATCAAGGAGATACTGGAGTTAGTGGTGCTCAGGGTAGGCAGGGTGTAGCTGGTATTCTTGGAGTTGCAGGCTTTCAAGGACCGGGTGGAGCAACTGGTGCTGGGGGTGCTCAAGGTGTCCAAGGTTCTGCTGGATCAGCTGGTCCTCAAGGTTTCCAAGGTCGACAAGGTTTTCAAGGTGTTCAAGGATATACTGGTGTTCAAGGTCCACAGGGACCTCAAGGATCTACTGGTGCAACTGGTAGACAAGGTGTCGGTGGTGTTCAAGGTGCTGCTGGCCGGCAGGGTGTCCAAGGTGCACAAGGTCCTCAGGGACCACAGGGACCACAAGGTTCAAGAGGGCCACAGGGTGGCGCTGGACCCACTGGAGCAACAGGTAGAACTGGTGTTGCCGGTGTTCAAGGTTATCAGGGTGTTCAAGGCTACCAGGGAACTCAGGGTGCTCGTGGACCACAGGGACCGCAAGGTCCAGTAGGACCAACTGGTGCGACTGGTCGACAAGGTGCTCAGGGTGCTGCTGGTCGTCAGGGTGTTCAAGGATACCAGGGAACACAGGGTGCTAGAGGACCACAAGGACCGCAGGGTCCGGTAGGACCAACTGGAGCATCTGGTCGTCAAGGTGGAGTTCCAGGTGCCGGCACAGTAACTTATCAAATATATTCAACTCATGGTGGCAGCGGTAACACTAGTCAATACTCAAATTTTCCTACAAACTCTACAAACTTTGATGCGTATTTCAATACAAACTATTCAAACACAACTTTGCACAGCTCTGGTTCAGCTGCAATAACTACAATTTTAAATTGGACAAATTATACTACTTTGACTGGTGCTGGAATATCAGTACCAAATTCTGGTAATTATTTTTCTGTAATAGTTTCAGGTACGTTCAGACCTCTTGAAACTGGTACTTACACGTTTACTGCAGAATCTGATGATGCTATTGACTTGTTTATTAATAATACTAATGTGGCTAGTTTTTATGGCGGAAGAGGTACTCCAGCTTTAGGAACAACTACAGGAACCATTTCTTTAACCGCTGGTACTACATATACGTTTAGAGCTCGTACTCAAGAGTATGGTGGTGGCGAAGGTATGAGAGTCTTTTGGAAAAAGCCATCAGAATCTGCTGGTTCAACATGGTATCAACACACTGCTGAACTTGGTGTTGCCGGCACAAGAGGACCTCTTGGTTATCAAGGAACTCAGGGTGCTCGTGGACCACAGGGACCTCAAGGACCGGTAGGACCAAATGGTGCTACTGGCCGACAAGGTGTCGGAGGCGCGCAAGGTCGTCAAGGTGTTCAAGGCTACCAGGGAACTCAGGGACCACAGGGATCAAGAGGACCACAGGGTTCTAGAGGACCACAGGGAGCAACTGGTAGACAAGGTCATCAGGGTGTTCAGGGTTATCAGGGTGTTCAGGGTTATCAGGGACCAAGAGGACCGCAAGGCGCTAGAGGACCACAGGGAGCAAGAGGTCCACAGGGTCCTACAGGACCAGCAGGAGCAACTGGTGTTGGTGGTGCAACTGGTCCTGGTGGACCAGCATCTTACACAGGATATACTGGTAGATCTGGTGTTCAAGGTAAGGCTGGTGCTCAGGGTTATCAGGGTGCCCAGGGATCTAGAGGACCACAAGGTCCACAAGGAACTTCATCTGCAAGTGGTGGATACAATCCTGCTACTGTTACACATAGCTATCTTTCAGTAAATATTGGAGCAGCTTCTCCTACTGGAACAATTCAAGCAACTGGATCTATTACTGCTGGATATTCTGACAAAAGATTAAAACATGAAATTGAAATTATTAAAGACGCAGTTGATAAATTAAAGTCTATTACTGGAATTTATTTTAGAACAAATGAAACCGGAAAGAAATTAGGTTTGGATACTGGAAGAAGACAAATTGGCTTGATTGCTCAACAAATAGAAGCAATCGCTCCAGAATTAGTAACCAAAGCAGCATTAGCTGAAGAATTAGATAATGGAAATAATTATCTTACTGTAAAGTATGATCGAGTAGTTGCTCTATTGTTACAAGCTATAAAAGAACAACAAGCACAAATAAATATATTGAAGCAAAAAGTAGAGCAAAGAGAAGTAAATGGCTAAGAAACCCTTTATAGTTCAAGAAGGAGTTACTGTTAATGGCACAGATGTCATTGACAATACCGGAAAGTGGGTTGCTAGCGCTGTTAATATTAGAGGTCCTCAAGGACCACAGGGTAGACAAGGTGCTCAAGGACCACAGGGTAGATCTGGATTAGATGGATCTCAAGGTCCACAGGGTGCAACCGGAGTTGCTGGGTTCCAAGGTCGCCAAGGTGCTCAAGGTGCAGTTGGTGCTCAAGGGATACAAGGTCCTCAGGGACCACAAGGACCACAAGGTGCTCGTGGGCCACAAGGTTCTGCTGGACCAACAGGTGCAACTGGAGTTGCAGGTGTTCAAGGTTATCAGGGTGTTCAAGGATATACTGGTGTACAAGGTGCACAAGGTGTTCAAGGTTCTGCTGGACCAACTGGTGCTGGAGGTAGAACTGGTGTTGGTGGTGTAACAGGTCCAACTAGTGGCGTAACAGGGTTTCAAGGTTATCAGGGTCGACAAGGTACACAAGGACCGCAAGGTGCTAGAGGACCGCAAGGACCAACCGGTGTTGGCGGGGTCGGTGGATCCACCGGTGCTTCAAGTAGTGTTGCTGGGTATCAAGGTAGACAGGGTGCAGTTGGTGCTCAAGGAACACAAGGTCCAAGAGGTCCTCAAGGTCCAACTGGTGTTGGAGGAGTAGGCGGGTCCACCGGTGCTTCAAGTAGTGTAGCAGGTTATCAAGGCAGACAAGGATCAAATGGTGCTCAAGGCGGGACAGGACCACGGGGACCACAAGGTCCAACCGGTGTTGGAGGAGTAGGCGGATCCACCGGTGCTTCAAGTAGTGTTGCTGGTGTTCAAGGCTACCAAGGTGTTCAAGGTTATCAGGGAACTCAAGGTGCTAGAGGACCACAGGGATCGACCGGTGCAACTGGTGTTGGTGGTGTAACAGGTGTTGGTGGTGTAACAGGTACTCAAGGTGTTCAAGGTCCTCAAGGTTCGCGTGGACCACAGGGTTCTAGAGGACCACAAGGTTCAACAGGTGTTACTGGTGTTGGTGGTGTTAGTGGTGCAGCAAGTGCTACTACTGGTCCGACAGGTAGAACTGGTTTCCAAGGCGTTCAGGGATATGCTGGTTATCAAGGTGCTAGAGGACCGCAAGGACCACAGGGTGCTCAAGGTTATCAGGGAACTCAAGGTGCTAGAGGACCACAAGGAGGAGGAGGACCAACTGGTGTGGCTGGTGCTCAGGGTGCTGCTGGAGCAGTTACTAATACTGCTCAAGTATTAGCATTTGGCGTTGGAACTCCAGCTGGACCAACTGGAGATCTAAGAGCATCTGGTAACATTGTATCATATTATTCAGATATTAGATTAAAAGATAAAATTGAATATATTAAAGATCCAAATGTAAAAATAAAGAATTTAAATGGTGTATTTTATACTCAAAATGAATTTGCTGAAAAATATGGATACCATGATTATAGAACACAAGTTGGATTAATTGCTCAAGAAGTAAATAAAATATTACCTGAAGTTATTGAAGATGCTCCTTTTAACTTAAGAGACAATACAGACGATAAATATTTAACAGTGCGTTATGAACACATTGTTCCTTTATTAGTTGAAGCTATAAAAGAACAACAAGAAGAAATAGAAGAACTATCTAGGGTATTGTTAAATGGCGACTAAAAAGTTTGACATAAAAAATGGATTAACTATCAGAGGTAGTTCAAATATCCCAGTAATTGATAGTGATGGTAATTGGATAGGTCCAACAACTTTAGTTGGTACTGGTCCGCAGGGTGCTCAGGGTGCTGCCGGTCCGCAAGGTGTTCAAGGAACAAATGGTACACAAGGACCATCTGGTCCGCAGGGTGTTCAAGGTCCTCAAGGTCCTCAGGGACCAGCTGGAAGACAGGGTACAAATCCAACAGGAGCAACTGGTGTTGGTGGTAGAACTGGTGTTGGTGGTGTAACAGGTGCAACTAGTGGTGTAGCTGGTTTCCAAGGCCGACAAGGTACACAAGGACCGCAAGGTGCTAGAGGACCACAAGGTCCACAAGGTGTTCAGGGAGCAGCTGGAGTATCAAATGCAACTGGTTTCCAAGGTCGACAAGGTTATCAAGGTGTTCAAGGATATACTGGTGTTCAAGGACCACAAGGTCCACAGGGACCTCAAGGATCTACTGGTGCTACTGGCCGACAAGGTGTTGGTGGTCGACAAGGTGTTCAGGGTGTTCAGGGATATACTGGTTATCAGGGTCCTCAAGGACCGCAAGGACCACAGGGAGCAGCTGGTCGTCAGGGATCAACTGGTGCAACGGGTGTAGCTGGTAGACAAGGTCATCAGGGTGTTCAGGGATATACTGGTTATCAAGGTACTCAGGGTCCTCAAGGACCACAGGGTCCAGCAGGAGCACAGGGTGCAGTTGGTGCTCAAGGTGGTTCTGGTCGTCAAGGTCGTCAAGGTGTTCAGGGATATACTGGTTATCAGGGTGCGCAAGGTGCTAGAGGACCACAAGGTGCTAGAGGACCACAAGGTCCAACCGGTAGAATTGGTGTAACTGGTGTGGCTGGTCGACAAGGTTATCAAGGTGTTCAGGGTTATCAAGGTGTTCAGGGTTATCAAGGACCAGCAGGAGCAACTGGTAGAGGTGGTGTTGCTGGCCGTCAAGGTGTTACTGGCCGTCAAGGTGTTCAGGGTTATCAAGGCGTTCAGGGTTATGGCGGAGCATCTGGTTATCAAGGTACACAAGGACCACAGGGTCCTAGAGGACCGCAAGGGCCGCAAGGAGCAGCGACAGGGACAGGTCCTCAAGGTTCGCGTGGACCACAGGGTCCAACTGGAGTAACTGGTCCTTCAGGTGTTGCTGGTAGACAAGGTGCTCAAGGTTATCAGGGATACGCCGGCGTAGCTGGAACAACAACTCAAGTAGATAAACTATTAGTTGGATCTCCAGCACCAGCATCAACTTCAATGGGAGTTGGAGATATTAGAGCAGCAAGTTATATTACAGCAGGTTACTCTGATATTAGATTAAAAAATGTAAAAGGGCCAATAGATAATCCTATAAAAAGAATTAGCAAATTAAATGGTTATTATTATTCTCCAAATGAATTAGCAAAAAATATTGCAAATGACTTTTCTGGACGGAAAATTGGCCTGATTGCTCAAGAATTAGAACAGGCTTTACCTGAAGTACTTAGAGGTGCTCCGTTTGATATAAATAAGCATGGACATAGTATTTCTGGCGAGAAGTATTTAACAGTGGACTATCCAAGAGTAATTCCTTTATTAATTGAAGCACTAAAGGAACAAAAAAATCAAATAGATGATTTAAAATCTAGAATAGGAAAATAAAGAAATGGCAATAGATCTTTCTACACAAGATATAGAAACACATTCTAAAGAAGGTTTCTTCAATGAAAACGAAACTGCAGTAGACGCTTCAGTAAATGCTTCTGGATGGTGGAAATTAACTATGGTTGATGGAACATTTACAGCAGCAGCAGCTGCTACTGAAGCTGAAGATGGTGCAACTGTAAATGAAGCAGCGCAATTAGTATATAATGTGGATGAAACAACTATTCATATGTATGTTAATTTTAACGTAGAATAAAATTTAATTTTTGAGGTGATTTATGGCATGGCAAGGTGATTGGTGTTATTTTGAATCGTATTTAAATAAACAAGACTGTGAAGAAATAATCGCTCAAGCAAAACTATTACCATCACAAGATGCAGTAGTTGGTTTGGGTGAAGATGCTCATCTTACGGAATATCGTAAAAGTAAAGTATCATTTATTCAAGCAGGTGATTGGAGATTTCAAAAATTATTTGATGCTTTATGGAAAACACAAATTCAAGCAAATAAAGATTTCTTTAATATCCACGTTAATAGACTTGATTTTGTACAATTTGCAGAATATGATGCATCTATTCAAGGCGAATATAAAGAGCATGTAGATACTTTTTGGATGAATGGCGATCCAACACATCATAGAAAAATATCATGTGTATTGCAATTATCGGATCCAAATGACTATGATGGTGGTGATTTAGAAATTGTAGATTCTTCTAATCCACCAGATCCAAAAGATTACAGAGCTCAAGGAACTTTTATCTATTTTCCTTCAGTCTTAAAACACAAAGCAAATCCAGTTACGAGAGGAACTAGATATAGTATTGCTGCGTGGTTTGAAGGCCCTAAATGGATTTAGCGCAAGCAAAAGAGTATGATGTTCCTTTTAAATACTTCGTGATAGACAATTTTTTAAAAGCTGATTTAGCACATACTTTATCAAAACAGTTCCCTTCACATTCTTCTAAAAAATGGTTTGCTTATGACAATCCATTAGAAAGAAAAAAGGCTATTCAAAACTGGGGATCTTTTCCACCGGAAACTTATCAGTTATTTTTATCATTATGTTGCGAAAAGTTTACTGATAAATTAAGAAAGCTAACCGGGGATGCATGTCTTAAGCCTGATTATGGATTACATGGTGCTGGTTGGCATATGAGCAAAAGTGGAGATCATTTAAATATTCATCAAGATTATTCTATTCATCCACTAGCTAATATGCAAAGGAAATGGAACATTATAATCTATCTTACTCCAAACTGGAAAAAAGAATGGGGTGGAAATTTAGAATTTTGGAGCCATAATGAAGAATTAAATCAAGCAAAGAAAAAAGAAGTATCTATTGATTGTGTATTTAATAGAGCTGTTTTGTTTGATACCACTCAAAATTCATGGCATGGATTTCCAGAAACAATTAAATGTCCTCAAGGAATATACCGAAAAAGCATTGCAATGTATTATTTGTCGCCAATACAAGAGAGTGCTGTTGATAGACCTAGAGCATTATATAGTCCACGAGAAGATCAAATAAATAACGATAAGATCCTTGAATTTATTAAGAAACGTGCTGAGAAAACATCATGAATAAAGAATGTAAAATTGTTATGGTAGCCATGTTTAAGAACGAAGCACATGTTCTTCGAAACATGCTTGATTCTGTAGTTGGATATATTGATTATTATGTAATTCAAGATAATGGATCTACAGATGGTTCTCCTGATATTGTAAATGAATGGGCTGCTGAGAATAATATTCCAGGTGTTCTTTATAAAGTTGAAGAAGGCTGGAAAGGATTTGGCTGGAATAGAGATCATTTAATTCGTTATTGCCAAAATGAAGTCGATCATGGTTGTGATTGGATTCTTAAAATGGATTGCGATGAAACATTAGAAGTTTATGATGATTTTGATTGGTCCGTATTTAATGATAAAACAGTTCATGGATTTAATATTCCAGCAATTTCTGGTTCAGCTGTATATTATAGAACATGGTTATGGAATGCAAATATGCAATGGGCGTTTAACCACGATCCATGCCATGAAACCATTTATTGTTTAGATCCAGAAATTGACCATGAATATAATACTTATCCGCTTCAAATAGGGTTTAATCAAATTGGATCAAATTCTGGAATGTCTTGGTCAGTTCCAACTAAATTTATTTCAGATTCTCTTGTACTTGAAGAAAAACTTATTCGTGAGCAAAATCTTTTAGAAAATATGTATCACTTTTGGTATATTGGTAAAAGCTATAGAGATGCAATGGAATCATCTGCATTTCCATTAGAAAAAAGACATGCTGATGAATATGCTAGACGATCAATTTGGTATTTAAATGAATATATTACTAAAGTTTTTAAAGATAAAAATGGTAATGTAGGTGTGGATGAGATGTGCTATATGGCTGGCATCATGGCAGCTGAAGCATATATTTTTATGGGTAAAAATGAAGAAGCTATTACTACATTAAAACCATTAGAAAGATTTGCTCCTGGAAGAAACGATCATCTATGGATGCTAGTAAAATTATATAAAGAAACAAAACAATATGATAAAATGCTAGAAACAACAACAGTGATGATGGATCCGGATCGCAAGTTTCCATTTCCTCAATACTGCAATTTTATTGATCGGCAGCATTATGTTGATGGAACCGGGGATGTACAAAGGTTACATGGTGAAGCTTTACAATTAGTAGAATGGCATTCAACTGAAGAAAAAGAATCTAATAATATATTTTCAATTAATAAGATTCCAACAAAAAGAGTTTGGGTTGTAGATAATTTTTATGAAAATCCTTATGAAATTAGAGATTGGGCTCTTAATAATCTAACCTTTGAAGACGGATCTGAGTGGTACAAAGGATATAGATCTTTAGAAAAATATAGACCAATAGAACTTAAACATAAATTTGAAAATATTATTGGAGAGAAAATTGTAGATTGGGAAGGTGGTATGAATGGAGTTTTCCAAGTAACTCGTGCTTCTGACCCACAAGTTTGGCATTTTGATGAACAGCGTTGGGCTGGTATGATTTACTTATCACCTGATGCACCATATGAGAGCGGAACTAGGCTTCATATTTCAAAGATAAATAATGCTAGACATAGTATAGAAGATGCTGATATTATCGACGGCGCATTTAATGGAAACTTTTTTGATTCAACTAAGTTTCATAATGTTGATATAGTCGGCAACATTTTTAATCGCCTTGCTATCTTCGATGCAAGACATATCCATTCTGCTGGAGAGTATTTTGGATCTGATTTAGAAGATGGTAGACTTACACACTTATTCTTTTTTGACTAAACATGATAAACAATCAAATCCTTTCAGTACTAGACACATCGATTGCCTCTTATAGAGAAGCATACCCCTTTCCTCATACCATATTAGATAATTTCTTAGATCCTTGGATCCTAAAACAAGCTATACCTGAAATAGAAAACTATCAACACTGGAGACAAGATAACACAGAATGGGTAGAAGACTATCAAATTTTAAAACAATACGCTCCTGATGTGGTAGCAGTTCCAGATGATGTGGAAATCTTAGGTAAGTATGCTCCAAAAACAAAACTTATTTTAGATTATATGTATTCTGAAACAGTAATAAACTTTCTTCAAGATTTAACTGGTATTCAAGGATTATTACCCGATGAAAACTGGTTAGGCGCAGGAATACATAAAATTTCAAGAGGTGGGAAGTTAGGTATCCATGCAGATTTTAATGTAAATTTTGTTAACAACCTTCATCGTAGAATTAATGTTTTGATTTATTTAAATGAAGATTGGAATCCAGAATGGAATGGACACCTTGAATTATGGGATAAAGATTTATCAAAATGTTGTGTTAAAGTAGAACCTATTTTTAATAGAGCAGTAATATTTAATATCACAGACGACGCATTTCATGGACATCCAGAGCCTCTCCAGTGTCCTGAAACTGTATCCAGATATTCACTTGCATTATACTATTATACGCAAGATAGACCAGAAGAAGAAAAATCAGATCCACATGCGGTTATTTGGTACGACACGTAATTTAGTGGTTTACATTCCAGAAAAACAGTATATAATAAAAGTATAGACTTTTCAAACCAGGATAGTATATTATGAAATTTAGTATTATTACACCTGAACATGATCCAGGAAATATTCCTTTTCTTTTAGAATTATTTGATTGTGTTCTTAATCAAACATACAAAGATTGGGAATGGATTTTATATTTAAATAATAAAATTCAAGTTGAGCATATTCCGGATCAAATTAAAAATCATCCTCAAGTAATTGTATTTAGGACTCATGATACTGATACAAATATTGGTGCAATCAAAAACGCAGCATTTAGTATTGGCACTGGCGATGTTTTAGTAGAAGTAGATCATGATGATTTAATTACTCCAGATTGTTTGGAAGAATTAAAAAAAGCATATGAATCTGATCCAGAAGTTGGATTCGTATACAGTGATAATGCTGTATTACAAATGGAAGGCGAGTTTATTCCATATGATTCATCCGGCGGCTGGACATGGCGTGAATTTGAATGGAAAGGCCAGACTTTGCCAGCAATGCATAGTTTTGAACCAACCGCTCAAGCTTTAAGCTACATATGGTATGCTCCAGACCATGTTCGTTCTTGGAGAAAAGAAGTCTATATTGAAGTTGGTGGACATAATCCCGAGCTTTCTATTTGCGATGACCATGAACTTATGATGCGCACATATCTCATTACTAAAATGAAACGTGTACCAAAAGTCCTTTACATTTACAGAATTACTGGTAATAATACATGGTTAGAGCGTAATGAAGCAATTCAAGTAAAAACTGTAGATCTATTTAGAGAATATGGCCAAAGGCTAGCAGAAAGAGATGCTCAGCATCGAGGATTATTATGTGTAGATATTGGTGGAGGTTTAAATCCATATCCTGGTTATCATACTGTAGATATTCGTGAAACAGCAGATACAGTAGCTGATTTAAATAATGGAATCCCATTACCTGATAATAGTGTTGGTGTGTTAAATGCAAGTCATATATTAGAACACTTAGAAGATAAAACAAAAATCATGGGTGAAATTCATAGAGTATTAGCTCATGGTGGTTGGGCCTTTATTGAAGTTCCAAGTACAGATGGACGAGGAGCATTTCAAGATCCAACACATGTAAGTTATTGGAATGAAAATAGCTTCTTATATTATACAGATAAATACTTAGGAGATTTTATAGATAATGATTCAATTCGTTTTCAAGAATTTCGTAAAGAAACATATTATCCAAATGAATGGATGCAAAATTTACAAGTGTTGGTCACAACCGCATGGCTAACAGCAGTAAAACAAGATGAACCGCGATACCCGCATGTTTTGAATATTTAAAAGGTGAATGAATGAAAAGAATTTTAATTACTGGTGGTGCTGGTTTTATTGCCCATCATCTAATTGGTCAAGTACTTAAAAGAACTGATTGGGAAATTGTTACTCTAGATCGTCTAGATTATAGTGGTAACTTAAACCGCTTGCACGATTTATTGCAAGATTATACTCCAGCAGAACGTAAAAGAGTTCGCACAATTTACCACGATTTTAAAGCTGAAATTAACCCAATGCTTAAATCTGACATTGGTAAAATTGACATCGTTGCTCATTTAGCCGCTGGTTCTCATGTTGATAGATCCATTGAGAGACCAATGGAATTTGTTATGGATAATGTTGTTGGCACATGTAATGTATTGGAATTTGCCAAACAGCAAGATAATTTAGAACGCTTTTTATATTTCTCAACTGATGAAGTATTTGGGCCCGCCCCTGATGGAATTAAATATGATGAGTATGATCGTTATAATTGTACTAATCCATATTCCGCATCAAAAGCTGGTGGTGAAGAACTAGCAGTCGCTTATCAAAATACTTATAGCATGCCTATATACATTACACACACAATGAATGTATTTGGACAAAGACAACATCCAGAAAAGTTTATTCCTCTTTGTATTAAAAAAGCGAGAGATGGAGAAACAGTAACAATTCACAGTGATGCATCTAAAACTATACCAGGATCGCGCCATTATATTCACGCAGAAGATGTAGCTGATGCTACTTTATTCTTACTAGAAAATAAGAATACTTTAGATATGACAAACAACTCTGGCATTAAATGCCCTAAGTTTAACATCTGTGGAGCTACAGAAATAAATAACCTAGAATTAGCACAAATGATTGCTGATGCTCAAGGAAAGGAATTATATTATGAATTTATGGATTTCCATTCTAGCCGTCCTGGCCATGATCTTCGTTATGCTCTTAGTGGGGATCGTATGGCGCGGATGGGTTGGAGTCCAAAAAGAGTTGAACGAAGAATTGAAGAAGTTGTGCGATGGACTTTAGAAAATGATAGATGGTTAATGATTTAAAGGAATAAGATAATGTTGAATTTAGGAAAACTACCAGCATCAGTTGAACAACAACGGATGACACACAAAGAAAATATTGAGAAACAATCGGCAACAAGCGCGCCACTAGAAGCGCGATCAGAACGTCAAGTTCAAGGTGCGCTGACTCCAAAAGAAATTTTTGAACGACATGGAATGTGTGTAATTACAGAAGTTGTTAATGAAGAAGAATGTAAAAAACTTTCAAAGCACATGTTCGATTTATTTGAACAAGGAAAATTAAGTAAAGATCCTCAGTGCCCTCTTTCTGATTCAATATATGGTGATCCAATTTGGGATAAGATGCTAGAAGATTTTGCAAAACCAATCGGAGAATATATTGGTTATGAACTTCTTCCAACATACACATATGCTAGAATTTATAGAAAAGGTGAAGAATTAAAAATTCATAAAGATCGTCCTTCATGCGAAATCAGCGCTACGATGACGATTGATTTCGCTGATTATCCAATTTGGCCAATTCATATGGGCAGTGAACGTAATGTCATCATAGATAGAGGTGATATGATTGTTTATAAAGGATGCGAATTGGATCACTGGAGAGATCCATTTAAAGGCGAATGGCAAGTTCAAGTATTTTTCCATTATGTTGATGCAAATGGACCCCATAAAGATCTGCATAAAGATGGAAGAAATAATTTAGGTGAAAAGAAAGAAAATCCGGCAGAAAGACCTGAACCTGATATTTTCAAAGATTTAAGAGGATATGCTAATCAGCAGCTTATGACATTTGGAAATCTTCATCATAACGGTTTTACTGTTTTAAATTCTCATGATTATGATGTTCCTGGTTATATGGGAATTGAGCCAGATGAAACAAATCATGATTTTACACTTACACCTGAAGATTGTAAACTTTTAATAGATGAAATTGTTAATAAACAATATGCTGTAGATGCCGGCGTTGGATCCAATATGACGGGTTCTTCAGTTACAAAAGAAATTAGAAGTTGTAAAATATATGCTATTCCAAAAGACGAAAGATTTATTCATATCTATAACAAAATTATTTCTTCGGTTTCTATAGCAAATAAGTTTTATTATGACTTCGAATTAACTGGATTCTTAGGAGAACTTCAATTACTAGAATATAAACATGATGAAAACTCTAGCGTTCCAGATCATTATAATTGGCATGCTGATTGTGGCCCTGGTGAATCTGCAACTAGAAAACTATCCGTAGTTGTACAATTAACAGATCCTTCAGAGTATGAAGGGTGCGAACTTGTTATAAATAACAATGGAATGGAACTGGAAGCTTCCAAAAAGCAAGGGACAATTAATATGTTTCCAAGCTACTCTATACACACAGTGAAACCTATAACAAAAGGAACAAGACATTGTATAGTTGTTTGGATTCATGGAAACAAACGTTTTAGATAAATGAAGGGTTTATAATGGCAAAGAAAGCGAAAAATGAACTGGCAGAAGCGACAACTCCTGCAATGACAATAATTGATAAAGTAGATCAATTTTTGGCATCTAAAGATTATGACAATTTCACCGTACCATTAGATGAAGTAATTGGTGGAAAATTTTTAGAAAATCAAGAAAGCTTTGGAGGAAAAACTTTAGCTGAAAATGCTGTAATATGTCAACAAACAATGGACATTGCATCTGATCTTCATGAGATTTGGAATCATGGCCATACTCAATTTGCATGGAAACATATTAATTTTTCAGCGCTTGATGACGTTATTAATATGAGACAAATATCTGCAGAACTTAGTAACAAAGCAAGTATCTTAAATGGTGCTAAATGGGGCGCTATTGAAACTCAAGTTAAAATTGCTGAATTAGAGTGGAGGCTATCTCAACTTGATGAAACAAAAAATGAAATGCACAGATTTAAAAAAATGAAAATTATCATGTCTTTGGCTCAAATGAGAGAAAGTGCTGAGGAAAACAAAAGAATGCTAGAAGGCACTATGAAAGATATGATTGCTCTAAAAGATTCATATGATCAATTAAATCAAAGGGTTTCGGATATTAGTGAATATGATGTTGAAAAAAATCAACCATACCAGCACATGGTGAAATCAATTAATCAGTGTATAAGAGACGTAAGACAATATGGTATGATTTCTAAAGGTGAGCAAGAGTATGCTGAACAAATTGGAATAAACCCATCAAAATTGTTAATGGCAATTAAAAATTATTTAGAAAAAGAAGCTATATCAGAATCATGGGACACCAGAGAGCTTAAAATATTTGTCACTTCATTAGCAAAAGAATTGGCAGAAAATCTTAAAGTTAGTGAAATTAGATCTGAAATGGCCGGATTTAGAGATGAACCAATCGAAGGAGCTTCTTCAATTAAAAAAGTAGCACGTTTAGAAAAATCTGAGGAGTAAACAAATGGGTCGTTTAGTGGAATATAGAAATCATAGGAATCCATTAGATAAATCTCCTATTGAGCCGGGATTTATTTCACTTGGCGGTTTAGATCATAATGATTCAGATATGACTTATGTTGGATGGATTAGTGAAATTTTTCTCACTGAAACCTATGTTCCAGATGGTATTGTATTTTTAGATAGCGCATCATACATTGCTAGATCACTGCAATTAAAGGAAAGTATGCCTAGTGCTTTCATATTCCTTGATAGCGCCGATCAGCCTTGGGGATATGACGCAGATGGTTATCCACTAAAGATGAGTGATGATTCATGCGCAGCTGTTGCAATTGAAACTTATAATCATTATGTTTCAACTTATACTCAAATGGAAGCAGAAGGAACTCTTAGATAATGCCTATTATAATGACAGGAAATTCTGTTGTATTTTATGGTGGAGTCCCTTCAGCTCCACCTGATACAGCTCCTGTGGCGCCAACTGTATATGGCCCTACTGTTACTCCAACAGTGCCTGCAGCAAGTGTTGGAATTAAAGGCCGTGCCAACGATCAAGCAGAAATTAAGATGACTTCCTTTGGCCCATATGGATGGGAGATAGGTCCTGGTTATTTAAATGCAGATTTGAAATTGACAGTTGGAGATGAGCCCTGGGAAATTGGCAGTGAAAGATTGTATACAATGGCAGGGTTACAATCTCCGCAGGTTCCCTCAGCACTTGTAACCGGCACATACGCCGGTGATGCTGTTGATTTTAATCCTTTTGCTGTTCCATCTGTTCCTTCAGTTCTTATAGGATCTTTATCAGGGTCTAATATGCCAAGTGGTGTGGACACTTGGTCAGACGGTAGATTTGCATATTTGCAAACGATTGGTGGTGGGGTTCCATTTTATCCCTATTATAATCCAGCCTATATCACCCTCCGTGGTGCGAGAATGCCTTATGCTTTAACTACACCAGCACCATCGTCGACAGCAAATATCGTTTCACAAGATATTAACCCCGCACCGATATTCCTCGCTGGTGGGTATCTAGCACAAAGCTATGGCGCAACAAGAGTTGCTTCTGCTCCAAGCAATGCATATTCCACCACTCTGAATTTTAAAATTCCAAGGTCTCCTGGAACACCGTGGGCAACCGCATGGAACGGATCTATGGAAGCCAGCCGGGTAAAATTTCCATACGCTGGTCAAGTATCAGTAGCGATACCTGTCGCTCCATTAGCACCATATGGCGCCCCAGCATATAGCGCGTATAGAACTACTAGTCGAGCCGACCATACTAGATATACTAATAATGGTCATATACATACAGGCCCACGCCAAACGGAATACGGCAACACCGGAGGCACTTTAAAATTTAATAGGTACTCAACTGCGTCAGAAACTGATTGGGAAACTACAGCAACAATTAGTTTAGGTAGCCAGCCACATAATATTTGGACAACTCCAACTTATGCTAACACTCCATACCAACCATATACAGGAGGCAACTACGGCCATGTCGACGGTGGATTTACTGTAGAATCACCTACTCAAGGTCTTGTTGCGGGCCAAAGTAGGGTTGCTCCATTCAACCCCTCTACTGGGAGCCTGTTTTGGAAACATATTGGGTGGCCTGGTGCTAGTGGTACAAGTATTACTGGACTTAGATTTTCTATTGGTTGGAATCCTCTTACGATGTTAAGCCCCATAAATAAAACAGAATCAAGTGAGGATGCTATGTGGTTCTCTTTTAGTTATAGTAATAATGGTTATGGGCTTTATAGAATTCCCTATGCAGCATCACCAGACATTTATGTCAATCATACACCTCAAGGGATCGGCTATCGCAGACCTAAAAAAAGCGGCGGGTCGGTTGTAGTATAATATGAGGAAAAATAATGCCAATTAAAATTTCATCAACTGCGAATACAGCAACAATAGAAAATACAGAAGGCACTTCTATTGTCTTTGAATCCAATAAAATATCAACCGGTGGGGGCTTATTCGTTGATGTTGACCCATCAGCTTTGTCACCTGCGAACATAATTTCGTTTCCCGGACCTGTCAGCGTTAACGTATCTACTTCTCCCGCTCCCTATCTTGACCCTACAATCCCAGCCCCAAGCAACTATACTATTCCTTCTCCTGCTCCAGTCGTCGCGGCTGGTTACCCACAATCGATAATTGAGGGCTATCCAGGATCGTTCTATATAAACGTAAGTGGGGATGCTGCTGGGGTAGAAGTTCCATATAGTTTTACTGGACCAGCTGCGAACACAAATGATCTCTACTTTCCACAACATCCTGCTCCCACGCAAGGAGACTTTATTAGTGGGTCTATAACTTCACCCGGTATCCTTTATTGGTCGCACGCCGCGGATCAAACAACAGAAACTTATCCAGAGTATTATGAAATAAATCTTCCAAGTTTCTTGTACCCGGCCGGAACCATTCACGTAGAACTTGCTGAAGGTTCTTACACGCCGCAACCGATTGGATCAACTCCACCATATAAAGTTGGTGGACAATTTTTATCAGGCACATACGATTATCGCGCTCCTGGATATTATGGCATACTTGGTTCAGGCCCTCTGGCTAAAGGAGTAAGATTTGCTTTTCCTCAACCAGAATTAATTGCTGGAGGATTCTCTCCAGGTAGTCCAGTTACTTTAAACTCTGCAACAGTATACATATACAAGAATACCGAGACGGCTGCTACTACATACACTAATTATCAGCTAGCAATAGGTCATCATCCTCAAAATAATTGGCCAAGAACTAATAGTCTTATCTTTGGATCCACGCCAACTATTCCTCAAGGAGCGACTCAAACAGTAGTATATGGACCAACTCCCCTAGTAGTACCAACAACCGCATTGGGTGCATTTACTATTCCTTTTAGTACTCCATTTACTTATCCAGGAACTGGGAGTATTCAAATTACTGCTATTAGCCAAAACTCACCATATAAAGCGCATAATATCTTAGTCAAAGAATTGAAGGTACCAACAGGATTAGCGCCCAGTCCCACTGCAATTGCGGCTGAGTGGGGCCCTCCTGCTCCTTCAACGTATCCAAACAACCAGAGTTATGTTTTTGTTTATCCTGGCAATTCAAATTCATTAACTCCGACAAGTTTCTTTCCAAATATTCAATATGCTAGACCAGTCATTCATTTTAATACTACATAGAGAATAAAATGCCAATCACGTTTAGACAATATAACGGTCCAACTACTACAGGTTATAACTTTGAAATAGACACGCCCCATGCTGGTCTAAGGACGATAACTGCGACTCAACCTAATCCAGGACTTCCGCAAGCAACTCCACTTGGTTATCCAAGTATAAGTTTTACAGCTGTGTCATCTCCAGCTGCACCTCAAGGTGCTCCATTTGCAAACTTTAACGTAAGAGATACTAATGTTAAAGTAATTGCCGGCGCATTTTATTCTAGAGGCAACCGAGACATGATTGGCGAAATGGGATATTTTACTTGGGGCGTGTCACAATCGCCGACTATTCCGACATACGGCGGAAATATTATGCATACCGATTTTACTTCTCAGACAACTATAACTGCTGGAAGATGGAGTCCTAGTATGCCTGGAATATATAAGCCAGGAAGAGCGGCATCACCTACTTCAATATATACTCTTGCTGGCGGCGCGCCTAACTTGAATACGGCCACTAGTGGTGTATGGAAATTTCCAAAATCAACTACAACAGTAATTACATTATCACCTTCTACAGCAGCATCACCCGTTACATTTGGCACACCAGTTGGAAATACATCTTCAGCTAGAGGAGGCGAATATTGGAGTGAATCTGTGAATGGTAAATATTATCAGGCTGGATGGCCAAACCCAACAATTTCTATGTATTCAGCTCCATACGCTAGTGATACTAATAGTGCAAGTGTAGGAACTATATCAACTCCGCAATGGACAACTTCTTTTGCTGGGGCGTCACAAGTAGGAAGTGCTAGAGATTATTCTTTCCATAGATGGGGAATGCAACCAGGGAATCCTTATTATCCCACAACTTCCCCTGGTACTGGTAGAGAAGTTTTTTCTAGATTACCATTTGCAGGTTATCCATATGGATCAGCTTACACCGTTCCAGATTTAGATATGATGCAAGGATATGGAGATACGCATCATCCATATGGAGGCAACCATTTAGTAGCTAGCACTGTGGAAAATGGATATGTGTGGGGTGGATGGTATGGACCTAGCTCTGCTCCGCAGCCTTTTAATCGACAAGTGAGAGTCCACCCATGGGCTAATTTTGATCTTAACTATATATTATTAGGTGATTCAAATGTGAAAGGAATAAGTGGCGGTAATGGAAATAATGAAGAAGAAGCTTTATATCATGCATACGGCGGTAACTCTGGCAGCCCACACCCAGTATCCCAAGGATACGCATTTCCATTCGCTTCCACATTCCCAATAGCAACAACGGTTCCAACGATCGACCATTGGCAGCAAAGCGCAGGTTCTGGCCATGCGCACAATTAGTATAAATAGAATAAAAACATATTAAGGTTTTTCATCGATGGCTAATCCAACTACTAGACAAGGTTTAATTGATTATTGCATGAGATCATTAGGTGATCCTGTAATAGAAATTAATATTGATATTGATCAGCAAGAAGATCGTGTGGATGAGGCTTTGCAGTATTATCAAGAATTTCACTCTGACGCTACTTTAAGAACTTATCTTAAACACCAAGTAACATCTAGCGATATTACTAATGGATTTATTACATTAAATTCAAACATTACATTTGTTTCTCAATTATTTCCTATTAAAGGCGGTTCAATTACAAAAGATTTTTTTGATATTAAATATCAATTGCATTTAAATGATATTGCTAATCTTCAAACTTATATGGGTGATTTGGCATACTATGAACAAATGCAACAATATCTTTCTTTAATTGATATGAAATTAAATGGCTATCCACAGGTTCAATTTTCTAGAAGAGAAAATAGACTTTATATTCATGGCGATTTTGAAGATGGAGATATAAAAGCTAATGATTACATTGTTGCAGAAGTTTATCAAATTTTAGATCCCGCTACCAACACTTCAATTTATAACGATCGCTGGCTAAAGGAATATACAACTGCTCTATTTAAAAGACAATGGGGAAGCAATCTTATAAAATTTGAAGGAATGCAACTTCCTGGAGGAGTTACATTAAATGGCCGTCAAATTTATGAAGATGCTCAACAAGATTTAGATAGATTAAGAGAAGCAATTAGAACTGAGCATGAAATGCCAGCAGATTTCTTTGTGGGGTAAGTTATGGCCACAAATAGATATTTTAGTCAAGGTAGCAGAGCTGAACAGCAGCTATATGAAGAGATCATAATTGAATCTCTTCAAATCTATGGGCAAGACGTATATTATCTCCCAAGAACAATAGTTAATAAAGATAATATACTAAATGAAGACGCCAATTCAAGTTTTAATTCTTCATATAAAATTGAAATGTACATTGAAAACTTAGATGGTTTTGATGGCGAAGGAGACTTATTTACAAAATTTGGTGTTGAGATCAGAGATCAAGCTACATTTATTATGGCTAAAAAAAGATGGCAACAAACGGTAGCTAAATATGATAATGATATTGAAGGTGTTAGGCCATTAGAAGGTGATCTACTTTATATTCCATTCTCTAAAAAATTATTTGAGATAGTCCACGTTGAACATGAGCAACCATTTTATCAGTTAAAAGATCTTCCAACATTTAAACTTCGTTGTGAGTTGTTTGAATATAGTGGTGAAAGCATTGATACTGGTATTGAGAAAATAAATGATATTGAAAGTAACTATGGATACGAATATCAACTTACATTAGATTCAGCAAGCTTTGGATTCACTATTGGTGAAACAATAAATCAAACCTTTAGTGATGGCGTTAAAATGTCTGGTGAAGTTTCTCGTTGGTCTGATTCTGATCAAATTCTAGGTGTGGTCAGCGCTGGAGCAAATGATGGGCTATATCATACATTTGTATCAGGCCTTCCAGTAAGAGGAACTGTAGATCACGATACAACAGGTCTTACAAAATATTCTGTGGCTAATGTTAATCTTGTTTCTGAAAATAATCAATTATCAAATACTGAACAAAATACATATTTTGATACATTGACCGATTTCTTAGACTTTAGTGAATCTAACCCATTTGGAGACCCTAGCTAATGAGTGATTTATTTGACTTTGGTTTTACAGCAGTCGATGAAGACGAGCTTCAAGCTGTTCAAAAAACAGTTGCTCTTGCAACTGATGCTGAGCAATTAGCATTAACCACACAAGAAAGATTAGATAAATTATATAATGCTATTGTTCCTCTTTTAAATAATTTAAAGAAGAATCCAGAAAAAGAATATATCTTATGGCCAAATAGACTGGCCAAAGTAGAAGAGTTTGAGACACATCTTCAAGAAATTTATAAGGGTTAACCCATGTTTGGCACATATTTTTATCACGAAAGAATTAGAAAAAGTGTTGCTCTTTTTGGCAGCCTTTTTAATAATTTGTATGTGCTAAGAAAAGATAGTTCAGGCGCAGTCATAAATCAAATGAAAGTTCCTTTGTCATATGGTCCAAAACAAAAATTCTTAGAAAGAATTAGTCAAGTACCAAGCCTGACAGATAACCAGAATGTGTCTATTAAACTTCCACGGATGTCTTTTGAAATAATTGGAATTAATTATGATGCAACTAGACAGCTGCAGAAAAATAATAATTTCACTCAAGCAAGTTCTTCAATAAATTCTAGAAATAGATTTAACGCATTTGTTCCATATACTATTTCATTTCAATTAAGCATTTACGCTAAAAATCAAGATGACGCTCTTCAAGTTGTAGAACAAATCTTTCCATATTTTTCACCACAATATAGCGTAACAATAAAACCTATTACAGCTTATCCGGATTTAAAAGAAGATGTTCCTATTCTTTTAACTGGAGTATCTTTTACAGATGATTATGAAGGCTCTCAAGAACAAAGAAGAACAATTATCTATACATTAGACTTTGATATGAAAGCCAATTTTTATGGACCAATTACATCACAAGCTGTTGTTCGTAAAGTTGACGCTAATATATATCAAATAGACAATGGATTGAATGATTCTGATGTAGCTCTAGAAACTATATCAATTACACCTAACCCAACATCTGTAATCGGCTTAGCTGATAGCGACTTTGGATTTACTGAAACAATAACTTATTTTGGCGATAGTGCATAATGGATTCTGATACTGCTGATAATGATTTTGAATATGCTAGAAGAACTTACCATGATTTGCTTGCTAAAGGTTCAGACGCTTTAGAAGAAATGATGGAAGTTGCTAGGGCCACAGAACACCCTCGAGCATTTGAAGTATTTTCCAATATGATGAAGCATGTGGCTGATATTAATGGTAATTTACTAGATCTTCATAAAAAGAAAAAAGACTTTGATAAAAAGGACGATAAATTATCTTTACCACAAGGGCAAACCACAAATAATGTTTTCATTGGATCTACTACAGATCTGCAACGAATGCTTAAAAACGAAAAAGAAAAAATTATAGATCATGAATGAGACCTATCTTGGCAACCCTAACGTTAAACGTGATGGTGTTGTTCAACAGTGGAATGAACATGAAGTTAAAGAATACGCTAAATGTATGAACGATCCTGCATATTTTGCAAAAGAATATTGTAAGATCATATCCCTTGATGAAGGATTAGTTCCATTTGAACTTTATCCATATCAAGAAAAAATGTTCAACCACTTTAACACAAGTAGATTTAATATTGTATTAGCATGCCGGCAGTCTGGTAAATCCATTTCTTCGGTAGTATATTTGTTGTGGTTTGCTATTTTTAACCCAGAAAAAACAATTGCTATCCTTGCGAACAAAGGAGCAACTGCTCGGGAAATGCTATCTCGAGTAACCATGACACTTGAGAATCTACCTTTCTTTTTACAACCAGGATGTAAAGCATTAAATAAAGGTTCTATAGAATTTAGTAATAACTCTCGTATTATTGCAGCTGCAACTTCTGGTAGTTCTATTCGTGGTATGTCTGTTAACTTACTCTATCTTGACGAATTTGCTTTTGTTGAAAGAGCAGCTGAATTTTATACCTCAACATATCCAGTTATTTCTTCAGGTAAAGACACTAAAATCATTATTACATCTACTGCAAATGGCATTGGTAATACATTTCAAAAGATATGGGAAGGTGCTGTTCAAAGAACAAATGATTTTATTCCATTTAGAGTTGATTGGTGGGATGTTCCAGGACGCGATGAAAAATGGAAAGAAGAAACAATATCAAATACTTCTCAAATGCAATTTGATCAAGAATTTGGAAATACATTTTTCGGGACAGGCGATACATTAATATCTGGAAACACATTGCTTAATTTTAGAGCAAAACCACATTCTAATCTATTAGAAAATGATTCTTTATTTGTATATAAAGAACCAGAAAAAGATCATCAATATGTAATGACTGTAGATGTATCGAGGGGAAGAGGACAGGATTATTCAACTTTTAATTTGATCGATATTAGCGTTCGCCCGTTTCAACAGGTTGCTGTATATCGCAACAACACTATCTCTCCATTACTCTTCCCTAATATTATATATAAGTACGCAAACTTATATAATGAATCTATGGTAGTAATAGAATCTAATGATCAAGGCATGGTTGTCTGCAATGGTTTATATCATGATCTAGAGTATGAAAATATGTTTATTGAATCAGCCATTAAAGCAAATGCTCTTGGAATTGAAATGACTCGTAAAGTAAAACGTATTGGATGTTCAGCAATTAAAGATATTCTAGAAGAAAATAAATTAGAAATTCACGATGAAAATACTATTATGGAAATATCTACTTTTGTTGCTAAAGGCCAATCCTTTGAAGCATCTGAAGGAAATCATGATGACTTAATGATGAATTTAGTGTTATTTGGTTATTTTGCAACTGGAGATTATTTTAAGAACGTGACTGACATCAATTTAAAAGATATGATGTTTAAACAAAGAATGGCAGAAATTGAAGCAGATATGGTGCCATTTGGAGTTATAGATGATGGATTAGATGATATACCTATAGAACCAGAAGAAAGCCCATGGGCTCTAGATGTATTAGATCCGGATGGAAACATAAGATTTGATCCAAAACACACCAATTTTTAATTATTATAAATAATACTAATTGAATATCACCGTATTATGTTCACTTATAATTGGATCACTGGAAAAGGAAAACAAACATGGCAGTAGGCGTACCTTCCGAATCGCCAGCAATTATCATAAAGGAAGTAGATCTAACAGGCGGGGTGCCTAATGTTCAATCTACAACTGGAGGATACGCTGGAAAATTTCGTTGGGGACCTGTCGGTAAAGCTACTAAAATCAGTAAAGAAACTGAACTAGCTTCTACTTTCGGGGCACCTGATGACACACATACAGCCGACTTTCATTCGGCTGCATATTTTTTAAAATATTCTAATGCTTTACAAGTCGTTCGCACATTAGGAGATAGCTCATCTAATGCTACAGCAGGATTAAATGTTGGTAGCTATGATTCAGCGGACTTTATCAAAAACGCAGATCACTGGGAAGGCTTATCAGGCCTTAGTAATTGGGTTGCAAAATATCCAGGAGATATTGGCAACAGCTTGAAGTACGTAGTTATCAACAATAGTGGATGGGCTGCAGCAAATGCAACTTGGAAAGCAGAATTTGATGGACAACCTAATACAGGTGAAGTTCACGTACTAGTCGTAGACGAAGATGGCGTGATCACTGGAACATCAAATTCAGCTCTAGAAAGATTTGCATATCTATCTACAACTTCAACAGCAACAAACGCAGATGGTTCTACAAACTATGCAAAATCTGTAATTAATGATCGATCAGAATATCTATGGTATAATGGTTCATCTTTCGCAGATGCATCAGATTCAGCATCTCTTGCATGGGGTAGATCTACATACAACTCCCCAGTAAGTGAAGCTCTAGCAGGATTTGATAAGTTTGAAGATAAAGATACAATTGAACTAGATTTCTTGATTGCTCCTGGTATGAGCAATTCAACAGATCAGCGCACAGTTGTTAATGATCTTGTTACTACAGCATCTTCTACTAGAAAAGATTGTGTTGTTGTTACATCACCATCAAGCGCATCAGTAGTTAATAATAACACACCTGTGACTAATACAGTAACAGAAGCCGGTGGATATACTTACACTTCTTATCTAGTTGTAGATAACAACTGGTTAAAAGTATATGATAAGTACAATGATAAGTACATCAATATTCCAGCCGCATCTTCAACAGCAGGTATTATGGCTGCATCTGATGCTAACACAGCTCCTTGGTATTCACCAGCTGGAGCACGCCGTGGTGCATATCTAGGTATTACAAACCTAGCATACACACCAACAAAAGCAGAAAGAGACACTCTATATAAAGCAGGGATTAACCCAGTTGCTAATCTTCCTGGACAAGGAGTTCTATTGTTTGGCGATAAAACTCATATGAACAGACCATCAGCATTCGATCGTATTAATGTACGTCGTTTGTTCTTGGTAATAGAAAGAGCAATTGCTCTAGCAGCAAGGAACACAATGTTCGAATTCAATGATGAGTTTACAAGAGCAGAATTTGTAAGCATCGTTGAGCCATTCTTGAGAGAAGTAAAAGGACGTAGAGGTATTACTGACTTCCGTGTCGTTTGTGATACTACAAACAATACACCAGCAGTAATCGACAGAAATGAATTTGTTGCTAACATCTTCATCAAACCAGCTCGTTCTATTAACTACATTACTCTCAACTTTGTAGCTGTTAGAACCGGGGTCGATTTCGAAGAAGTCGCCGGTATTCAGGTATAAGGAGATAAAAAATGGCAGTTTTAGGCGTTGATGATTTCAAAGCAAAACTTCGTGGAGGTGGCGCGCGCCCTAATTTATTTAAGGCGACTATCACTTATCCAGGATATGCTGGAGGAGATGTAGAAACCACATCATTTTTATGTGAAGCAGCTCAATTACCTGCATCTACAGTTGGTACAATTATTGTTCCTTTCCGTGGAAGACAGTTAAAAATGGCTGGAGACCGTACTTTTGATACATGGACTCCAACAATTATAAATGATACAAACTTTCAAGTTCGTAACGCAATGGAACGTTGGATGAATGGTATGAATGCACATAGTGCAAATACTGGTCTAACTAATCCTATTGATTACGAAAAGGATCTGTATGTTGAGCAGCTGGATAAAGATGGAAGCACTTTGAAAACTTATGTTTTCAAAGGTTGTTTCCCAACAGCACTTTCTCCTATTGATCTTGCATATTCAACAGAAAATGATATTGAAAGATTCACTGTTGAGTTCCAAGTACAATACTGGGAAGCAAGTACTACTTCATAAGTAGTATAAATAATATTTAAAAGAGGGGCTAACGGCCCCTCTAAACTAATTAGGAATTCCTTTTATGGCTGATAATAGTTTTAAATTATTTGGTTTTGAAATAAAAAGAGCTAAAAAAGTAAGTAATGACCTATTACCATCTGTTGTTCCACCATTGGATCAAGATGGTGCTGGATACGTAACTGCTGCCGGAGCTCACTATGGCACATATGTTGATGTAGATGGTGATAAAACCATAAAAGATGAAAGACAATTAATTCTTCAATATAGAGCCGTGGCTACTCATCCAGAAGTTGATGCTGCTGTGGAAGATATTGTTAATGAATCAGTTTCTTCTTCTCAAGAAGAACAATCTGTGGCTATAGTTTTAGATAAAGTTGAAATTCCAGATAATATTAAAAAAACTATTACTGATGAATTTGATAACATTTATAGTTTGTGCCAATTTGCTGAACAAGGACATGATATGTTCAAGCGTTGGTATGTTGATGGAAGAATGTATCATCATTTAGTTATAGATGAAAAGAATCCAAAAGCTGGAATTCAGGAGATTAGACCTATTGATGCATCTAAAATTCGTAAAGTCAAACAAATTCAAAAAGAAAAAGATCCAAATACTGGAATTTCTATTATTAAAAATGTTGACGAATTTTATATCTATCAAGAAAAACCAGGAGCTCAAACTCAAGGTGTAAAACTTTCAAATGATTCTGTTTCTTATGTAACTTCAGGTCTATTAGATGAACATAGAAAAAGAGTTGTTTCTCATTTACATAAAGCATTAAAACCAATTAACCAACTACGTATGATGGAAGACTCTCTTGTCATTTATAGACTAGCTAGAGCACCTGAACGTAGAATTTTCTATATTGATGTTGGTAATTTGCCAAAAGGCAAGTCTGAAGAATATATGAAAAATATTATGGCCAAGTACCGTAATAAATTAGTTTATGATGCGTCCACTGGCGCAATCCGCGATGATCGTAAACATATGTCTATGTTAGAAGATTTCTGGCTTCCAAGACGTGAAGGTGGTAGAGGTACTGAAATTTCTACACTTCCAGGAGGTGAGAACCTAGGGCAGATTGATGATATTCTTTACTTCCAAAAACGCCTATATAGATCTTTAAATGTTCCAATTTCCAGACTAGAACAAGATCAAGCCGCAAACTTTTTAGGTAGATCAACAGAAATTAATCGTGATGAGCTTAAATTCCAAAAGTTTATTGACCGTTTAAGAGCTCGTTTTAATCATTTCTTTTATAATATTCTTAAGAAACAACTTATTCTTAAAGGTATTATCACAGAAGATGATTGGAAAGAATGGGCAAATGATATTGCAGTTGATTATATAAAAGATAATCACTTTACAGAATTAAGAGATGCTGAACTTCTTCAAGGTAAGTTACAATTACTTGATCAAGTACAACAATATGTTGGCGAATATTATTCGAAAGAATGGATCATGAAAAACGTGTTGCAATTTGATGATGATGATATTAAGCAAATGAAAGATCAAATAGCAGATGAACAAAAAAGCGGTGAAATTCCATCGCCTGAACAAATGCAATAGGAGAAACAGTGATGAGTGATATTGAAACAATGATTGATTTGGCAGCAAAACAAGATTTTGCATCTGCTAATAATGTATTTAACGAGTTAATTCAACAAAGAATGGTTGATGCATTAGATCAAGAAAAAGTTGCTTTGGCATCAGATATTTTTAATAATGAACCAGAAGATGAAGAACAACTAGAATTAGATCTGGAAGATAAAGATGAAGATACAGATGATATTGAAGATGATGAAGAGCTTACAGAATATGAATTTGGTACCGATGAGGATTTTGAAGAGATTCAAGATATGAATCAAGAAGGTAAGATTCAAGCTGAGATGATACGTTTAGGATATAAAGAATAAATTTATTTTACAAATTTGAAATGTTATAAATAAATTCAAATGAAAGAATATAAATGAAAACTTTTAGTCAAATACGTGAAAATTCTAAGAAAATGAAAATCGGTCGGATACCGGTTGAGATTAAAAAGAATAAAAATATGTATGATGTTTTCATTGATGGCGATAAGCTAGACAAATATAAGTCTGAAGCTGAAGCTATGAAAATGGCGAAAGAATTCGTCAAACAATATAAAGGTTAAAAACATGAAGCTGATTGCAGAATATACAGATCAAAGCATAGAGTGTATTGTCGAAGCCAAAGAAGGCGGCGGTAAAAATCATTTTATTGAAGGCATCTTTATGCAATCAGAAGCAAAGAATAGAAATGGACGTATTTATCCAAAGCAGATCATGGAATCAGCCGTTGATAAATATGTCACTGAACAGGTTTCCAAGAACAGAGCGGTTGGTGAATTAAATCACCCAGACGGACCGACTGTTAACTTGGATAAAGTATCCCATAAAATCACAGCTCTTGAATGGAAGGGCAATGATGTTATTGGGAAGGCACAAGTATTGGATACTCCAATGGGTAATATCGTAAAAGGTTTGCTTGAAGGTGGTGTTCAATTAGGTGTCTCAACTCGTGGTATGGGTAGCCTTGAGGAACGTAACGGAACAATGTACGTCAAAGATGACTTTATTCTTAATACAGTTGATATTGTACAAGATCCATCTGCACCAACAGCTTTTGTTAATGGTATTATGGAAGGTGTTGAGTGGATCTGGAATAATGGCATTATTGAACCTCAAGTAATTGAAAAAATGGAGACTGAAATTAAAGGCGCTCCACGTTCTGATCTCTATGAGACTCAGACTCGTGAGTTCAAGAATTTCCTCTCGTTATTGAAAAGATCATAATTAGGAGTGTCAAACATGACTGATCAAATCGAAGATCTGGATGTAGAGCTCGACGAGGAAATCGAAGAAGCTCATGATCCAAAAAATGCAGAGCAACAATCAGTAGCATCTGTATCAGCTGCCGAAGATAAAGGACCAAAGGCGCCTAAGCGTCGTGGTGATAAAGACGGTGGCGACAAAAAACCAATCCCTGCGGCAACAAAAGCAGTTGCAGCTAAAGCAGAGTCCGTTGAATTTGATGGAGACTTTAGTGAAGACTTAAATGCTTTGGTTGAATCTGAGGCAACACTCAGCGATGAGTTCAAAGCCAAAACAGCTGTAATCTTTGAAGCTGCAGTAAAATCAAAACTTTCTGAGGAAATTAATCGTTTGGAAGAAGAGTATAAAACTCAACTAGACGAAGAAGTTGCTTCTATTAAAGAAGACCTCGTAGAGAAAGTTGATGGCTACCTCAACTATGTTGTTGAGAATTGGATGGAAGACAATAAACTAGCGATTCAATCTGGACTACGTTCAGAAATCGCAGAAGACTTTATGAGTAAGTTGAAAGACCTATTCACAGAGTCTTATATTGAAGTTCCTGAATCCAAAGTCGACCTAATTGACGAACTAGCAACTGCTCATGAAGAACTAGAAGAAGAATATAATGAAGTAGTAGCAACAGTAATGGGCTTGAATGAAGAGCTAGAAGGTTATAAGCGCGAGGCGATTATCCGCGAAGCGTCTAAAGATCTAGCAGAAACTCAAGTTGCAAAACTTAAGTCATTGGTAGAAAGTATTGATTTTGAAGATGAAGAAGCTTTTACATCGAAAGTTGCAACCATTAAAGAATCATATTTCAAAAAGCAAACAACTGAGTCAGTTATTGTAGATGAAGCAGATGAAGATGGTGAATCCATCCAAGAAGAAGTTTCAGATACTATGGCACAGTATATCGCGGCTATCCGCAAAGCAAAACATTAATTAGGAGATCCAATTATGGAAACTTACGACCGTCTCGTCGAAAAGTGGTCTCCAGTACTGAACGAATCTGCAGCTGGCGACATTAAAGATGCTCACCGTAAAGCTGTTACTGCAGTTGTACTAGAGAACACAGAAAAAGCTCTTCGTGAAGAGCGCTCACAAATGAACTTCTTGTCAGAAGCACCAGCAACATCTGTTGGTAACTCTTCTGTACAAAACTGGGATCCAGTTCTGATTTCCCTTGTACGTCGTTCAATGCCAAACATGATGGCATACGATGTATGTGGTGTTCAGCCAATGACTGGCCCAACAGGCTTGATCTTCGCAATGAAGTCACGCTATGGCACAGGTACAACTGGTGCAACTGAAGCGTTGTTCAACGAAGCAGACACTACACAAGCTGGTGATTCTGCAGGTTCACAAAGTGCTGATCCATCAGGTCTATCTGGCTTGACAGACTCAAACGGTGACTCTTCGATCGACAACGATCGCGGTTCAAACCCAACATTCGCAACTGGTATGACAACTGCTAATGCAGAACTTTCAGGCGCGTTCCGTAACATGGGTTTCACCATTGAGAAACAAACTGTGACTGCAAAATCACGTGCGTTGAAAGCAGAATACAGCCTAGAACTAGCACAAGACTTGAAAGCGATCCACGGTTTGGACGCAGAGACAGAATTGTCAAACATTCTGTCAACAGAGATCTTGGCTGAAATCAACCGTGAAGTAATTCGTACAATTAACTCACAAGCGAAAACTGGTGCTGGTACAGCTAACACAGCAATCAACGGTATCTTCGATCTATCAACAGATGCTGATGGCCGCTGGTCAGTTGAAAAATTCAAAGGTCTATTGGTTCAACTAGACCGTGAAGCAAACCAAATTGCAAAAGATACACGTCGTGGTAAAGGTAACTTTGTTATCTGTTCTTCTGATGTTGCTTCTGCATTGGCAGCTTCTGGTGCTCTAGACTACGCACCTGCGCTTTCAACTAACTTGAACGTTGATGACACAGGCAACACATTTGCTGGTGTTCTTAATGGCCGCATCAAAGTATACATCGACCCATATGCAACAGCAGATTATATCACTGTTGGATATAAAGGTTCTAACCCATACGATGCTGGTGTCTTCTACTGCCCATACGTACCACTAACAATGGTTCGTGCAGTTGGTGAGAACGACTTCCAACCAAAAATCGGATTCAAAACTCGTTACGGCATGGCTGCAAACCCATTCGTACCTGGTGCGATTTCGAACAATGGTCTTGGAAATGCTCGCGCAAACCAATACTACCGCATCTTCCGTGTGGACAACATCCTACAATAAGAGATATAAAAAAGGAGGGGAATCAACCCCTCCAATCTATCTTCTTGTTACAACTAGGGGCTTTTCAAGCCCCTTTTTTTATAAATTTGATGGGCGCTTTGGTTTTGACAGTGCTTCTTTATTAACGCCTTTAGACGTTTCAATCATTAGTTCTGGCACGTGAGGACGATATCCATATTCATGCGCTGGTTGACAAATCATGCCATCATCAGTGCATAAACTAAGCCATCCTGTAATAATATATTTTATGGTTGTTTCAGATACTACACCAACGTGAGGATGAGTATACTCGCACGGCCATAATACTGTTTTACCTCTTTTTGCTTCTGTAACTAAATCTTGAAAAGGAAAACTTGTTCCACCATCAGGTACGTCATTCAAATAAGTCATAACAGTTACACATCTAGATGAATACAATCCATTTCTTTCATAATGAATTTGTTTAAAACCCTGACCCGGCTCATATTTTTGTAAATTTAAAGCTTCTAATACAACTGAATTTAAATGAAATTCTTGAGCATACTCATAAGTCATGTTTCCTATTTCTTCGATGTATTTTTTATAAACTTTAGTAAAGAGATGACCATTGAAAGGTGCGTCCAAACTGTCTTTTACTTCAGGTCTAATTTCTTCTCCAGATTCACCTGGTGTTTTCCAGCACACATCACTTTCAAATATTTTTATAGCGTCATCGCATATGGTTGGATCTTTTAACTGATATTCTCTAATGCAATTTTCCATATTTTACCTCATATAAATATAACTAAATCCTTTGGAGATTATTTATGCCAGAATTAAATCCTGATATAAGCATTGCTGTTAGCTCTACAGTTTCTACGAGCAATCTAAATAATTTAAACTTGCTACAGCCTAATGCTTTTAAGTTAATAATTGATAGAAAGAACTTTAAAAATTTAGAGTTCTTTGCTCAAACTGTTCTTCATCCAGATGTTCAAACAACTCCAGCTGATGTTCCATTTAGAAGAGTAACATCTTTACCTATGGCTGCTGACAAATACACATTCGGTGAAATGACAGCTATGATTATCTTAGACGAAAATCTAAACTCGTATACTGAAATGTATAATTGGGTAACTAGAATTGTTGAAACAAATAATATCCCTCCATCTAAGAGAGATGAAAACGTTCCTCCAACTTATTCTGATATAACTTTACATATCCTATCTAGCCATAATAATACAGTCAGAAAAATTAAATATATAGATTGTATACCAACTGGATTAGGTAATATACAATTAGAAGCTACTAGTGGTGAAAACGTAATTACATATCCAGCAACATTTAGATTTTCTTATTTTGAACTTGAATAATTTAAGGATTTTATATTATGAATTTAGAAGATATACTAGACCAATGGTCTAAAGAATGTGTTATTGATAAAATAAGCTTAGATGAAACATCTAGAAATACACCTAAGCTTCATGCAAAATATTTGCAATTATTAAGTCATGCGAAACTTTTGTTAAAGAGAGCAGAAGCTTCTCAAAAAATATTACTCAAAGATAAATGGTTGTACTACAATGGAAAACTCGATAAAGAAACTATTGAATCAAAAGGTTGGAAACATGATCCATTTGATGGTCTCAAAATTCTCAAAGGTGAAATGGACTATTACTACGATGCTGACCCAGACATTCAAAAATCTGAAGAAAAAATTCAGTACTACAAAACAATAATTGAAACGTTAACGGAAATCGTAGATTCTTTAAAATGGCGCCACCAAACCATTGGCAATATTATAAGATGGAAACAATTTGAAGCAGGTGGATAAGTGGAACAAATATCCGTACAACTTAATAATTATAGCATGATGAATATAGATTGTAGCCGTGGGATTGCCCAAGAGCTATCAGAATATTTTTCTTTCTATGTTCCTGGTTATAAATTCATGCCAGCCTATAAGAATAAAGTTTGGGACGGTAAAATTCGTTTATTTAATAGCATGACTGGTGAGCTTGGCGCAGGGCTATACTCTTATTTGTTAAAGTTTGCAGCTGAGCGGTCATATACTGTAGACACAGAAGAGTCTCATCAATATGGTTTTCCTGTTCCTCCTCAACAACCTCTTCAATATATGTCTGATTTACTAGCTGACGCAAAGCTTCCATTTCAGCCTCGAGACTATCAATACGATGCGATTGAAACAGCCCTAACAAGAAGTCGAGCAATTCTATTATCTCCTACTGGATCTGGAAAATCATTTATTATTTATCTAATCATGAAATACTGGCTTCAGTATCTGACAGATGGATTCAATTATCCTAAAGCAGGAAGAGTATTAGTAATTGTTCCAACAACATCTCTAGTTGAACAAATGCACCAAGACTTTTTAGACTATGGTTTCAGTCAAGGTGGTATGCATAGAATATATTCTGGTAGAGATAAGAATGCAGATAAAGCTGTTATAATTTCAACTTGGCAAAGTATATATAAATATCCTAAGAAATGGTTTGAACAATTTGGTATGGTAATTGGCGATGAGTGTCATGGATTTAAATCTAAGTCATTATCATCAATTATGAATAAAGCAACAGAAGCTAAATATCGTTTTGGTCTAACAGGCACTTTAGATGGCACTCAAACACACAGACTAGTTCTGGAGGGATTGTTTGGTCCAGTCTATAAAGTTACAACGACCAAAAAGTTGCAAGATGATAATACTTTGGCTCCATTAGATATTAAAGTACTTTTGTTAAATTATTCCGAAGAAGTAAGGAAAAATTTTGGAAAGAAAACATATCAGGAAGAAATCGATTTTCTTATTGGAAATCCTGCTCGTAATCGGCTCATTCGCAATCTCGCTTTGGATGCTGACGGAAATACTCTCGTCTTATTTAATCGTGTTGAAGCTCATGGCAAGCCTCTCTATGAAATGATAAATAATAAGGCAGAGGAAGGAAGGAAGATTTTCTTTGTCTCTGGTGAAGTGGCAACAGCTGATAGAGAAGCTATTCGAAAAATTGTAGAAGGTCAAAAAAATGCAATTGTCGTGGCCTCCTTGGGAACTTTCAGTACTGGTATTAATATTCGCAATCTTCATAATATTATTTTCGCTTCACCATCTAAATCTCAAATCAAAGTCTTGCAGTCAATTGGCCGAGGACTTAGAAAATCAGACGATGGTAGGATTACGAAGCTCTATGACGTGGCAGACGACTTGCATTGGAAGTCGCAACAAAACTATACATTATTACACTCCGCAGAACGTGTAAAAATTTATGATAAAGAACAATTTAAATATAAAATTGTAAAGGTTGATATATGAATGATAGTAGAGTAAGACAATTTAAACTAACATCAGGCGATGAAATTATTTGTGAAGTCTTAGAATGGGATGACACAGAAAACTCTGAAATTATAGTGCGCCATTTATTTGAAATACGTAAAGTAGATATGATGGCTTCTTCTACACGATTATATACAATTCAACCATATGTTTCTTTTCAAGTTGGCGACACAGTAGTATCAAGTATTAATTCTGATCATATCTCAGTAGTTTCTCAACCAACGAAAACTTTAATAGATCAGTATAAATCATCAATAAAAAATTATGTTTTAGAAGAAAGTGATTCGGCTGATTTAGAAGAAAAATTTGAAAATATTAAAAAATTCTTAGATCAATTAGAAGAAGATTACGATTCGGATGTAAGTAATATTATTCATTTTCCACGTGGAACTGTACACTAGTATATCCACTCCCACCAAAAATCTCTTAGATTTATTATACACTAATTTTCTAGAATGTAAACATGAAAAATGAGCAGATAGTAAAAAAAAATTAGTGTACAATAACAGCAAAACATGATAGAATAATAAAGAATTGAAGGATTATATTATGTCTAAAAATAAAAATGTGCATTATGTTAATAATAAAGAATTTTCTCAATCAGTGGTTGAATACTGTAAAAAAGTTCGTGAAGCGAAAGAGACAGATGATCCTTTACCAGTAGTTCCAAATTATATTGCAGAATGTTTTCTTAAAATTGCTGAAGGCCTATCACATAAGTCAAACTTTATTCGATATACTTATCGTGAAGAGATGGTAATGGATGCAGTTGAAAATTGTTTAAAAGCAATTGAAAACTATAATATTGATGCAGCAACAAGATCAGGAAATCCAAATGCGTTTGCTTATTTCACTCAAATCTCGTGGTATGCTTTTCTACGCCGTATTGCCAAAGAAAAGAAACAGCAAGACATCAAGCTCAAATACTTATCTGAAAGTGGTATCGAACAGTACATAATGACTTCTGAAAATGATGCTGCTGCTAATAACGTTATCAATAGTTTTATTGACACATTAAAAGATCGTATTGATAAGGTAAAAGAAAAAGATACAGAATTTAAAATGTATCTTAAAGACGAAAAATTACGTAAAAAACGTATTGTGAAAGTAGATTCTGATTTACAAGATTTTATGGAATGATATTTAATGAAGTTGGCAATTTTAAATGATACACATTGTGGCATCCGCAATAGCTCTGACATATTTCTCGATAATGCAGAGAAATTTTATGATGATATATTTTTTCCTTATCTTTTGGAAAATAATATTCGCCATATCATTCACCTTGGTGATTACTACGATAATAGAAAGTTCATTAATTTCAGGGCTCTTAATCGGAATAGGAGTCACTTTCTTAAACAACTTCGAGATCGCGGGATCACGATGGACATTATCTGCGGTAATCATGACACTTATTATAAAAACACTAATAATTTAAATAGTCTCAAAGAACTACTTGGCCATTATATGAATGAAGTTAGTATTATTCATGAGCCAAGAGTTATGGAATATGGATCTCTTAAAATGGGTTTAGTACCCTGGATCTGTAATGATAACGAAAAAGACACGATTAATTTTCTAAAAAATTGTAAAGCTGATGTTATTGGCGGTCACTTTGAGCTCACCGGCTTTGAAGTTATGAAGGGTTTAGAACATCATGGTGGTATGGATCCAAAGATCCTTGAGAGATTTGAACTTGTTTTAAGTGGACACTTTCATACAAAATCTAATAAAGGTAATATTCACTACCTTGGATCTCAAATGGAATTTTATTGGAATGATGCACATGATAAAAAATATTTTCACGTATTGGATACAGAAACACGTGAACTCACACCTATTCATAATCCCCATACTCTTTTCCATCGTATCTATTATGATGATACCAAATATGATTTTAATGATTATGACTTATCCAACTTAGATAATAAATTTGTAAAAATAGTTGTAATTAATAAAAAAGACCTGTTTACATTTGATCGCTTTGTTGATAGAATACAAAATAAGAAGATTCATGAGTTAAAGATTCAAGAAAATTTCTCAGAATTTATTGGTTCAAGTGTTGATGATGATAATATTTCACTAGAAGATACAACTACTCTATTAAATTCTTATATTGATAATGTAGAAACTGAATTAGATAAAGATCGTATTAAAAAAGAAATGTATGATTTGATGATTGAGGCGCAAACGCTCGAAATAGCATGATTTTATTTAAAAGTTTAAAATGGAAAAATTTCCTTTCAACTGGAAATTCGTGGACTAGCATTGACTTTAATACACATAAAACTACTCTTGTTGTTGGACACAATGGAGCTGGTAAGTCTACAGTATTAGATGCATTAGCATTCGCTTTATTTGGAAAAGCACACCGTAATATTAGTAAGCCACAATTAGTGAATACTATTAATAATAAGAATTGCTTGGTTGAAGTTGAATTCAACGTATCAGGTTCAGAACTTAAAATAGTTCGTGGTATTAAACCAAACATATTTGAAATTTGGAAAGATGGGACAATGATGAATCAGTCCTCTCATTCCAAAGAGTACCAAAAGATCCTCGAACAAAATATCTTGAAGCTTAATCATAAAAGCTTTCATCAAATTGTTGTGTTGGGATCCTCCTCCTTCATTCCTTTCATGCAGCTTCCAGCGCAGCATAGAAGAGATGTTATCGAGGATCTTTTGGACATTAATGTATTTTCTAAAATGAATCAGCTCTTAAAAGAAAAGAATGGCCTTTTAAAAGATCAATTAAAAGATGTAGACTATTCCCTTGAACTATCAAAGGAAAAGATTGACTTACAGTCTAAGTACATTAAAGAAGTAGAGGCACTTAGCAATGATCAGATTGAAGAAAAAGAAAACCAAATTTTCCTCGCAGAAGATTCCATCAACCTCCTCCACCATGAAAATAGTGTCATTTCCGAAGAAATCGAAAAGCTCTCCGAGGGCCTTGAAGAAAGTCTCAAGAAAAGTCATAATAAAAAACAAGCTCTCTTACAGTACAAAGCGGAGTTCAATCAAAAAATCTCAACACTTGTCAAGGATTCAAAATTCTACGAGGAAAATGATACTTGCCCCACATGTTCCCAAGATATTAGTGGAGACCTTCGATCGGAGAAACTCTCCACCGCCAAATCCAAAGCATCGGAGATACAAAAAGCTTTGGACGATGTCTCTCAGCAGTCGGCTATTGTGGAATCAGATATTGAACGGCTCAACGCCTGCTCTAATGAGATCAGAGAAAAAACCTCACTTATATCGAGCCATAATCGTGAAATCGTACGGTTGCAAGGACAGATTACAAGTCTTTCCGCTGCCATATCAAACATACGCGGCAATGATGGTGACGTAGCAAAATCTAAATTAGATTTAGAAAATTTAAAGAATCAAAAAGCTGACTTGTTTGAAAATAAATTGTACATTTCTGAATCTTTAAATTATAATACTGTAATATTAGAGATGTTAAAAGATACTGGAATTAAAACAAAAATTGTAAAAGAATATTTACCTGTTATAAATAAACTCGTAAATCAATATTTACAAATATTAGATTTCTACGTTTCATTTCATCTAGATGAAGCATTCTCCGAAACAATTCGTTCAAGACATAGAGATAATTTCTCTTATGATTCTTTTTCTGAAGGTGAAAAGCAACGTATTGATCTGGCTCTTTTATTTACTTGGCGACAAATAGCCAAGATGAAGAATTCAGTATCTACTAATCTATTAGTACTTGATGAAACTTTTGATTCATCACTTGATTATGAAGGAGTAGATAATCTTATGAAGATTATTCATACTCTGGATGATGATACTAATGTCTTTGTTATTAGTCACAAAGGCGATATTCTTGAAGGTAAATTTCAAAACAAATTGGAATTCTTTAAAGAAAAAAACTTTAGCAAACTAAAAGGAAATTAATATGGAATTATCCAATTTTACTATGACTCTCTTGAAAAACTATTCTGGGATTAATCCTAATTTGGTTATTCGTGAAGGTAATTCTATTATGACTGTATCAGAAGCAAAGAATGTTTTGGCTCAAGCTACTATTCCTGAAACATTTAATAAGCAAGTGGGTATTTATGATTTATCAGAATTCTTATCAGTTTTAAATCTTTTTGAAACATCTAACATTAAGTTAGAAGAAAAGTTTATGACTATTAGTGATACTTCTGGTAGATCAAAAATTAAATATTTTATGTCTGATGCCGACATTCTAACTTCACCAACAAAACCAATTATCATGCCAGATCCGGAAGTTAGTTTTCACCTTGATCAAGATACTCTTGCGCGTATTAAAAAAGCAGCATCAGCTCTTGGGCATGACCAACTATCAATTATTCCAGGTGATGGTGTAATTACATTGTCTGTAGTTAACATTGATAATGCAACATCTAATACGTACTCCATTGATGTTGCTGGCAAATCAACTGGAGACTACAATTTTATTCTTAATATTAAGAATCTGCAGATGATTCCTGGAAACTATAATGTGGCCATTTCATCTAAACTTATTTCTCAATTTACGCTGGATCAAGAAAATACTGATCTTAAATATTGGGTTGCTCTAGAAAAAACATCGACATACAAATAGGAGAAAACATATGTCTGACGATACTCAAATTTATCAACTTGCGGGTCGCACATCTCGTAGTACTGTAGCTGTAATCGATGCAATTGTTCAACGAGGAGGCTTCCGCGGTGAAGAACTTAGTTCTATTGGCCAACTACGTGATCAGTGCATTCAAATAATTCAACTATGCGAAAATCAAGCTCAAGAGGCGGCACAAGAAGAATAGTTTTACAATTATTATATTATTGATTATAATAGACATATTATATTATGGAGTACGTGAATGTCTAATTTTTTATGGGTCGAGAAGTATCGACCAAAAACTATTTCTGAAACTATCCTTCCTTCATCATTAAAACAAACGTTTCAGAATATGGTAGATGCTGGCGAATTGCAGAATATGCTTTTCGCTGGCACTGCCGGTCTTGGTAAGACTACAGTGGCTAGAGCTCTGTGCAATGAGATCGGCGCTGATTATATTGTAATCAATGGTTCTGAAGAAGGTAACATTGATACACTTCGCGGTAAGATAAAACAATTTGCGTCTACTGTATCATTACAAGGAGGAGTTAAAGTTGTTATTCTCGACGAAGCAGATTATCTCAATCCACAATCAACTCAACCAGCTCTTCGTGGATTCATTGAAGAGTTTTCTAACAATTGCAGATTCATTCTCACATGTAACTTTAAAAATCGTATTATTGCTCCTTTGCATTCTCGTTGCGGAGTATATGAATTTAATACCACAAAGAAAGATTTAGCCGATCTTGCTAGTCAGTTTTTTGCTCGTTTTAAATATATACTAGACCAGGAAGGTGTGGAATATAACAATAAGGGCATGGCAGATCTCATTCTCAAGTATGCCCCCGATTGGAGGAGGGTATTAAATGAAGGACAACGCGCCGCTGCTAGTGGTCTTCCTATTGATGGGAGCAATAGTGGGTCTATCAATAACAACTCTGTTAATGACTTAGTAATTTATCTTAAAGAAAAAAACTTTAAGAAGATGCGTCAATGGGTTGTAAATAATATGGATGTTGAGCCACAAGCTATTATTCGTCAGTTATATGATAACATGAATGAATCTGTGGCTCCTCAATCAATTCCTCAGCTAGTATTAGTTTTGGCTGAATATCAATATAAAAATGCTTTTGTGGCAGATCATGAATTAAATATGGTAGCCATGATGACTGAAATTATGGCACAGGTGAATTTTAAATGAATTGCGTAATATATGATTTTGAAACTTTTAGTGGCGTTCCTGCAACCGGGGCTGCTATTTCAATGGCAGTACTTAAGTTTGATGAGAATCGCTATGAATCTAATCCATACACATATGAAGAATTATTAGAACAAACTGATTACATTAAGTTTGACGTAAAAGAACAAGTGCATAAGTACAAACGTGTTGTTGATATGGAAACTGTTAAATGGTGGAACTCTCAAGGTGAGTCAGCCAAGAAACTAATTAAACCATCTCCTGAAGACAGATCAATTGAAGACCTTTGGCAGTTTTTTGTAGACTATACAAAAGGTATGGATATTAAAAAAGTCTATACTCGTGGTAATGGCTTTGATCCTATTATCTTTGAAAGTATTGTACATTCGTTTGGAAAAGGTGTACCATACCCTTGGTGGACTATTCGCGATACACGTTCAATGCTAGATGGTTTATTATGGGGATCTGGTGCTGATAATAAATTTATTCCAAACGGACTAGAAGAAAAATTTATCCACCATGATCCTCGCCATGATATTGTTATGGATGTTATGCGCATGCAAACTGTAGTAGGTTGTCTATGAATCACTTTGATTATTTAAAAGCAATTAATGAAACAAAAGAAGATATTATGATAACTGAAGAATGCGAAAAAGCATATAATCCATTTATGGTAAATCGCGGTCTTAGTTACTTTTATGATACTGCAGCCATAGCTAATATGCTAAATCAATACCATCATACTGATAAAAAACTTCAATTTCACTTTCTTATAAATACGATTAGAAAACGTAGACGATTTTCGAAATGGAATAAACCTGAGTCAGATAATGATATTGGAGCGATTAAAGAGTATTATGGCTATAGTAATAAACAAGCTAAACAAGTTCTCTCCCTGTTATCACCTGACCAAATTAAAAATATAAAAGAGAAGGTGAGTAAAGGTGGAAGAAGAAAATAATTTAGTAGAATGGTCTCCAGATAAAATGCTGGAAATAACCATTAATCAACCAGACGATTTTTTAAAAGTTAGAGAAACTCTTACAAGAATGGGAGTTGCTTCTCGTAAAGATAAAAAATTATTTCAATCATGCCATATCTTACATAAACAAGGTCGATATTTTATAGTTCACTTTAAAGAGTTGTTTATGCTAGACGGAAAGAAAGCTAATTTAGAATCTAATGACATTGCTCGTAGAAATACTATTGTAACATTATTGAGCGATTGGGGATTAGTTGATATGGTTAAAAATGAAGAATTAGAAGTTGCTCCATTACGTCAAATTAAAGTAATTTCTTTCAAAGAAAAAGATCAATGGGAACTTTGTCCAAAATATAATATTGGAAATAAGTAAAAAAAATGCATAGCGGCTATGTACATTTGGCATAGCAATAACTATATAAATATTATCGGAGTGCGGATGGTCCGGCTCCACTTTAATCTTGCTTGACATAAGGAGATAACAATGACAGGCTTACAAACACTATTCCCGCGTTCATCTTTTGTTGGTTTTGACCATCTATTTAATGAGCTTGAGTTTACAGCAAAACATGCTCAAGATCACTACCCACCCCACAACATTCTTAAGACCGGCGATACCGAATATCTTATCGAATTGGCTGTGGCCGGATTTAGCAAAGATGAATTAAATATTGAATTCAAGGATCGTACCTTGACAGTGACAGGGGAACACGAATCAAAAGGTCGCGAATACATTCATCGTGGTATTTCCACCAAGAAGTTCAAACGCACCTTCAGGCTGTCTGAGCACGTAAAAGTGCATGGAGCAGATCTTAAAGACGGAGTATTGTCAATTGACTTGAAATATGAAGTTCCAGAAGAAATGCGTCCTCGTAAAATCGCAATTGGTCATTACGAGGAACTAACAAATGACACAGACACTAAACAGCTTCTTCAAGAAGCTAATTAACGATTATTATGTAGCTAAAGCAATTAAACAAACAGAAAATGAATTGCGTAAGCTAACTGATAAAGAATTGAACGATATTGGTATTAGCAGAAGTGAAATTTATGCTATTGCTAGACAAGATGCAGATATGAGAAGATCCCATCTCATAGCGCCTTTTAACCCTAACCTAAGAGGATTTGTCTAATGGCTTTCTTAGTAGATACAGTTATTATCGATCATCGTTCATTTGCTCAAAAACTTTGGGTTGGTTTTCAAAACTGGTGTGAAGTTGTTGGGTATAGCAGAGCGTCATCACATCTTGCGTCTCTTGGCTATCATAAGGAAGCTAAAGAATGTATGATGCAAATCGCAAAGCTGAAACGCTAATAGAAGAATCTTAGCAAAGGGGCTGTAATGGCCCCTTCGATCACACACACATAACAGGAGGAACTATTATGTTCTCAACAGACTATCTTACAAACGTATGGATCGATGCGATCCAAAATGCAAAAACAACTTGGGTTAACACTTGGGTTAAAGATGAAGCAATGAGCAAGCCTCTACATGATTTCATCAAAACACAAACAGAGTTTACCAAAGATGCGATGAAACAAACCACTACATTTGCAAATGCTGCGGGTGAAGCAATGGCGAAAATGGTAAAATGAATAAGAATCCATTTGAAATCAGAGCTGAAATGCTTCAACTAGCAAAAGAATATATGGACAAGCAACATGAACTAAACATTCAATTTGCTAAAGACATGTATCACCAAGGCAAAATCCAATGGGAACAAGTTCAAGATTCATATAAGATGTATTCTATGAGCGATCTTATGAATAAAGCGAAAGAAATGTATAGCTTCGTTTCAGAAAAAAAATAAATTAAGGGCTTCGGCCCTTTTTTTATTTACAATATAAGCTAAATATGATAGAATATACCAAACGGAGGTATTTCATTTGGAATTCTATACATCAGTATATCGTTACGGTAATTCTATTCTATATCGTGGCTATAGTGCTAACGGTAGTCCTATTCAAAATAAAATTAAATTTGTTCCTACTTTATATCGGGCATCTCAAAATAAATCTGAAATTAAGTCTTTGTTTGGTCATAATCTAGTGCCAGTACAAAACATTAATAGTATGCGTGATGCTAAAGAATATGTTGAACAATATAAAGATGTAAGTGATGTTAGTATTTTTGGTACAACAAATTACATTCATCAGTTTATTACCGAAAAATTTCCAACCAATATTGATTTTAACGTTAAGCATATTAATGTTATAAACTTTGATATTGAGGTTGCTTCAGATGATGGCTTTCCAACGCCAGAAGAAGCGGCTTATCCAATTATTTCCATTGCACTTAAATCTAGTAAGTCGTCAGTCTATCAAGTTTGGGGACTAGATGCTTATGATCCGTCTAAGTCTGAAATTGATTTACATGGTGATCAAGTCCAGTATCACTATTGTTCTTCTGAAGAAGAATTGCTAGCAAAGTTTCTTGGTTATTGGACTAAAAATTATCCTGACGTAATTACTGGTTGGAACTCTCGTTTCTTTGATATTCCATATCTTATAAACCGTATTACATTAATTGGTTCTGAAACAGCAGCCAGACGTCTTTCTCCTTGGAACATGGTAAATCCACGTGATGTAAAGAAAATGCAACGAATGCTTCCAGCATATGAAATTGTTGGTATCCAACAGGCAGACTATCTTGAACTATTTCAAAAGTTTGGTTACTCATATGGCCCACAAGAATCATATAAACTTGACCATATAGGCTATGTAGTAGTTGGAGAAAAAAAGCTATCATATGAAGAACATGGTAATCTATATACGTTATATAAAGAAGACCATCAAAAGTTTATTGATTATAACATTAAAGATGTTCAACTAGTAGATCGCATTGATCAAAAGATGGGCCTGATTTCTTTGGCTTTAACTATGGCATACAAAGGCGGTGTAAATCTTGGTGATACATTTGGTACTACTAATATTTGGGAATCAATTATCTATCGTCGATTATTAAGTAAAAATATTATTTGTCCAGTTGAGCAAATCAAAAAGGTTCCATATTCTATTGTTGGTGCTACAGAAACTTCTATTAGACACCCTGGCCCTAGGGCAAGAGATAAGGACCAACCCCATACTATTGCAGGCGGTTATGTAAAAGAGCCACAAGTTGGATCTCACAACTGGGTAGTATCATTTGACCTTAATTCTCTATATCCTAATATTATTGTTCAACAAAACATTTCGCCTGAAACACTTATTAAAGATTACACTATACGCTTTCCACAAGGCGTAGATTATTATCTTTTCAACCATGATCGTACAAAGCAAGTTAGTGATACCTATGCTCTCGCCTCATCTGGTGTACCCTATGACCGGACAAAACAGGGTATTATTCCCGAATTGATTGTTGATTACTATGCTGAGCGTAAAGCCATTAAACGTCAAATGCTTGATGCGCAATCTGCATATGAGAAAACAAAAGATAAATCTCTTCTTTCTAAGATTAACCAAGCTGAAAACAATCAGATGGCCATTAAAATCTTGCTTAACTCTTTATATGGCGCTCTTGCTAATAAGTACTTTAAATATTTTGATAATGCACTGGCAGAATCTGTTACACTTACTGGCCAGACTGTTATCAAGTGGGCCGAGCAATGTATGAACAAAGCCATGAACGATATTACAAAAGCCGATAAAGATTATATTGTTGCTATTGATACCGATTCGATCTATGTCAATATGGGTCCTCTTGTTGAAAAGTTTAAACCAAAAGATCCTGTTAAGTTTTTAGATAAAATATGTAAAGATCATTTTGAAAAAATTATGGCAAAATCATATGATGAGTTTTTCTTTATCATGAATGGCTATACTCCTCGTATGGAAATGGCTCGAGAAGTTATTGCTGATCGTGGCATATGGACAGCAAAGAAACGCTATATTCTTAATGTGCACAATTCAGAGGGTGTACAATATGCTGAACCAAAACTCAAGATGATGGGTATTGAAGCTATTAAATCTTCAACACCCGAAGTGGTTCGTAATAAATTCAAAGAAGTCTTTAAAGTAATCATAAATAGCTCTGAATCTGAAACTCAATCTTTCATTGCTGACTTCAAACGACAATTCAATAGCTTACCGCCTGAAGATGTGGCATTTCCTCGTGGAGTATCTGAAGTTGAAAAATGGAAAGATCGTAGAACAATATATGCAAAAGGCACACCAATTCACGTAAGAGGATCACTACTATATAATAATAAGTTGAATGATCTAAATCTTACTAAACGATATGAAACAATCAAGAATGGCGAGAAGATTAAGTTCTTATATTTAAAAAAACCAAACCCTATCAAAGAAAATGTTATTTCATTTCCAGGGATCTTGCCTAAAGAATTTGGTGTACATCAGCATGTAGATTATGGTATAATGTTTGAGAAGACATTTATTGAGCCATTGAAACCAATCCTTGACGCTATGGATTGGACACACGAACCAATGGCTACACTGGAGGATTTCTTTGCATAATGTATTCTTTGACTGTATTTACTAGTAGATTTGATAATAAAACAGATAAGCGATTTGACTTTGAAACATGGGATAAGTTTTCAAGGTTTTTGTATAAACTATCTGAGCGACCATTAGGAGGTAAGACTGATGCAGAACTTATATCACCGGCTGTTTATAACATTGGCACAACTAGGGCAAACAAGAATGTATTGGCTTGGGCAGGTTGGTGTGCTGTTGACGTTGATGATTGGACACCTGAAGGAGATCTAAATGATACCCTTATCAATAAGTTTGGTCTATGGGACTTCATTTGCTATAGTACTGCTTCTAGTTTGGAAGAACTACCCAAGTTCCGGCTTGTATTTAGACTTGATAGAAATATACACCAAGATGAAATCAAGCATTTTTGGTGGGCACTCAACACTGAACTTGACAGCATCGGAGATCGCCAAACTAAAGACCTCAGCAGAATGTATTATGTCCCTGCGAATTACAGTGGTGCTTTTAACTTTATTTTCAGCAATTCTGGTGTTCCTATTGATGTGGACGAGTTACTTGCTCGACATAGATACGATGATAAAAGAGATTCCGGAAATTTTCTCGACCGTCTCCCAGACGAATGGCGAAAGCAAATAATTGAACATCGTAAAAGCTCACTAGAAAATACAGACTATAGCTGGTCTAGTTATCATGATTGTCCATTTTGGCCAAAGAGTCTAGCATCAGATTATATGACGATAAATAAGACGGGCTGGTATCATAAAATGTATCAAATTATGATTGCTGTTGCTGGTCGAGCTGTAGAAAAAGGTTATCCAATTACAGCTAAAGAAATTGAAGACTTATGCCGTGCTTTTGATAATGACACTGGCCGTTGGTATGAAAATCGTGCTATTGAAAAAGAAGCAAACAATGCTTTAGAATATGTGTATAGAAATGGAGTTTTTTAATGGAAAGCTATGTGTTAAAAAAATCTTCTTTTGTTGTGGATAATCAAAAACATATTATTCAAGCATGTGAGTTATGTAAATACTCATTAACAAATTATTTGGAAGATAATGGAAAGTCGGATAGTACTACAAGAAACTATATGGATTATAATATCTTTTCATGGTCTTCAACTGATCAATATATGTATGATTTATTTAAAGAAATTAGAAATGAAATACGTTCTTATGTAGGAAACGACAAAAGAATGTGGTTTCAATCTTGGTTAAATTATTCTACTTATAGCGATCTTAGAACTGATCTAGGGCCTCATCAACATGATTGGGATATTCATGGTTATGTTACTATAGAACCAAAGCATACTATCACTTCATTTTATGACCAAACAGTTGATACTCCAAAATTTCAAATAAAGAATGAAATTGGAAACATTTATATTGGTCCGGCCGGTCCAGATTATAAACATCAAGTAATAAATACGAAACCTTGGTCCGGATCAAGAATTACTATTGCTTTTGATTGTACTTTTGATCCTAACTATATTGTAGCTAATAATAATGTACTGTTTCCACTATTGTAAAGGAAAAACTAATGTTACCAGATGAAATGGAAGCTGAGAAGAATAGAAAGATTATCATATCTCAGGCAGAAACTATTGAAATTTTAAAACAGAATGTTCTAGATTTACAAGAGCAATTGAACAATGCATATATTCGTATTAGAAAATTAACGGAGAATAAATTATGAAAGCAGGTAAAGTGTGGGGAACAACTGAATTAATTGAAGCAAATTGCGCTTTAGAATTTCATCGTATTGAAATGGAAGCAGGTGGGGTATGCTCTAAGCATATGCATCGTTATAAATGGAATGGATTCTATGTAGAGTCTGGACGTATGCTTATTCGTACATGGCAAAAAGACTATAATCTGGTAGATGTAACCGAACTTCAAATAGGTGAATATCATAAAGTAAAACCAGGTTTGTACCATCAATTTGAATGTATCGAATCAGGTGTTGCATATGAACTATATTGGGCTGAGTTTAATCATAATGATATTGTAAGAGAGACTGTAGGACATATGGGTAATATAAAACCTGAACCCAACATCCCAATAGCACCATATGATATTGGACATCAATAACCATGCATTATATTTTCGATGTAGATGGCACATTAACTCCATCTAGACAATTAATGAATAAACATTTTGAAAAGTGGTTTGAAAACTTTTCAGCACACCATAATGTGTATCTTGTAACTGGATCTGACCGTGATAAAACTTTGGCTCAAGTGGGAGATGTTATTTACAATCTAGCTAAAACAGTATATAATTGTTCTGGTAATGATGTTTGGAAACAAGATAAAAATATTAGATCAAATTACTTTCAATTGCCAGATAATGTAAAAAAAGATCTAACAATAGAAGCGAATGATTCCAGATTTCATGCAAAGAATGGTGACCATTTTGATGAACGTCCGGGGTTAGTCAACTTTAGCGTTGTAGGAAGAAACTGTAGTCTTGAAAATAGATTTCTATATGTGCAATGGGATGAGCATAAAAATGAAAGAGAAATCATAGCTGAAAAAATGAGAGAGAAATATCCCGATCTTAATTTTCAAGTGGCAGGAGAAACTGGAATTGATATTACTCTAAAGGGTTTAGACAAATCTCAAATTTTAAAAGATTTTATCACTCACGATGGGGCTATATACTTCTTTGGAGATAAGATGGAATATGGCGGAAATGATTATGAACTCGGCTTGGCAGTCGCTAGATCTGGAAACCATGTCCATCAGGTTAAAGATTGGAGACATACATGGAAAATTCTAAAAGAATTATCGGCTTAACTGCTTCCACATTTGATTTGTTACACGCTGGCCATTGCGCAATGCTTCGTGAAGCAAAAGATCATTGTGATTATTTGATTTGTGCTTTACAGGTAGATCCATCTATAGATAGAGCAGAAAAAAATGCACCCGTTCAAACATTGGTTGAGCGTTGGCTGCAATTGCAAAGTGTAAAATATGTTGATGAAATTATTCCATATCAAACTGAAGAAGATTTAAAAGATATTTTACAAATGTTTGATTTAGATTTACGTATTATTGGCCAAGAATATAAGTCAATGAAATTTACTGGACGTGACATTTGTTCACAGCGCAATATTGAAATTTATTACAACAAAAGAGATCATAGATTTTCTACATCTGATCTACGTAAACGCGTTTTTGAAACGGAGAAAACAAAATGAATATTTTAATCGTTGGTCATGGTTTTGTAGGACAAGCTGTGGATTATGGTTTCCAACATCCGGACATTGAAAAGACTATTATTGATCCAAAATATGGAACAACAATAGATGAAATTGACCAAACAAAATATAGTGCAGCTTTTGTTTGTGTACCTACACCAATGGGCGATGATGGTCGTGTAAATTATTCTATAGTAAGAGATGTTGTTAATAAATTAAAAGATAAAATGGTTGTTATTATCAAATCAACTATTACGCCAGATTTTTTTGATTTATATGCTGACGCAAATCACATTGTTTATAATCCAGAATTTTTAACTGAAAAATCTGCAAAAGAAGATTTTGTAAATCCTCCTTTCCATATCTTAGGTGGTTCAGAGTTTTCTATTGATTATGTAGAAAAACTATATGATAATTATAGTCTGTGTAATCCGTGTCCAGTATTCAAAGTAAGCCATAAAGAAGCAAGTTTAATTAAATATGGTATCAATAATTTCTTATCTATGAAAGTTACATTTTTCAATCAACTGTACGACTTGGCTCAAAAAGAGGGTGTAAACTTTAATAAAATTTCTCGTGTAATTGGGTCAGATCCTCGCATTGGTCAATCACACACTAAAGTTCCAGGGTTTGATGGTAAACAAGGTTATGGTGGAGCATGTTTCCCAAAAGATACTTCAGCACTATTTAATTATGATAAGGGGTTTACAATCATTGGAGAATGTATTAGAATTAATAATGGATACAGATCTCAATATGATTTAGATGAAAGAGAAAGAGAGCAGAATGTTAAGTTTTCTTAGTAAGAAACCTAAAACCGAAAATATTCGTTGGGGTTGGGATCATCAATGGGATCCTGCAGTGGATCTGATGATGCCACAAGGAGGTAGTGGTACGTCTCTACAACTAGACGACTTTTTGGATGTTAAACCAATTCCAAAATGGTTTAAAAACATGCCAACTCTTGTGGATGAAGTGCGCCATCATCCTGGCAATAATTCAAATGAAAAACTTATGAATTGGTTTTATCAACCCAATAATTGGAACGCATTATTCGACAAGAGACTAGATCAACATACAACTTTCCGTACAATGAAAGGATGCCCTGCTGTATTAAATCAATTTACTCATAGTGTTTTAATTAAAACTCCTAGTGATTTGTTTATTGAAGTTCACGAAAAATATGGACCAAGATTTAAATCGCATTTAGATTGTATGTCTTTCACAGGTCATGCTCCAAACCAAACTGAAGGGAGCCCACTGGATAAAAATTTTTGGATTATAAAAGCACATACACCACTAATTTTTTCTTCAGAAGTTGGCAATCGCGTTTTCTATCAAGATTGTTTATGGGAAAAAATATATGATTTTAGAATTGTTCCAGGTCACATTGGAATCAAGACAAAAGAAATAGTTCCAATAACATTCTTTATGGCTTTCCCAAGAAATCTACCTACTGCTAAATATGTTTTAAAACGTGGCGAGCCATTAGCTTATATTACTTTTATGAATAAATTTAAAAAATTTATTTATGACGAATCGCTATTTAAAAAACATAGAAGAGATCAATATCAAAGGCATTTTTCTTATTTCGAAAAGCCCAAAATATCATATGAGGAAAACTAATAATGTCAATTATGGACAAACTTAAAAAGAACAGTAAGATTAAAACTACCGAAGTTTTATCTGAATCTAAGTTCTTTACAGAAAAAGACATGGTTCCAACAGATGTGCCAATGATTAATGTAGCACTATCTGGTTCAGTTGATGGTGGACTTACACCAGGAATGACTGTGCTTGCTGGACCATCTAAACATTTTAAAACATCATTTGCATTATTGATGGCAGCTGCTTATTTGAAAAAATATCCAGATGCTGTAATGCTATTTTATGATTCCGAGTTTGGCTCACCACAATCTTACTTTACTCAATTTGGTATTGATACTGCAAGAGTGTTACATACACCAATTGCAAACGTTGAAGAGTTAAAGTTTGATTTGGTGGGTCAATTAGAAGAAATTGAACGCGGTGATCGCGTAATTATTGTGATTGACTCTATTGGTAACCTTGCATCAAAGAAAGAATTGGAAGACGCCTTGAATGAAAAATCTGTGGCGGATATGTCACGGGCTAAAGCGCTCAAAGGCTTGTTCCGTATGACTACTCCATATTTAACTATGAAAGATGTGCCATTATTGGCCGTCAATCATACGTATAAAGAAATTGGTCTATTTCCTAAAGATGTTGTTGGTGGAGGTACTGGTATCTATTATTCAGCAGATAATATTTGGATTATTGGTCGCCAACAAGATAAAAAGGGAACTGAGATTCAAGGTTATCATTTTGTAATTAATGTAGAGAAAAGCAGATATGTTAAAGAAAAATCTAAGATTCCTATTACTGTTTCCTGGGACGGTGGTGTCCGTAATTACTCTGGGCTGCTCGATTGTGCTCTTGCTGGCGGTTATGTTACTAAGCCTTCCAATGGCTGGTATGCTACAGTTGATCAGGATACTGGTGAAATTGGAGCAAAAGTTCGGTACGATACAACTCTTGGTAAGTCTTTCTGGGACCCAATATTTGCTGAAACAGATTTTAAAACTTTCCTAAATAAACAATATAGTATAGGACACCAATCCTTGGTGGACATGGACGAAATTGTTGAGGAAGTATGACAAAATATAAAGTAATATATCCCCCGGATGGGCATGCATATGGATTTCCCCGTTTGATGCCAGAACATATAAATCCAAAAACTCCAGCTTTTAATGAGTTTTTAAAAACCAATGGGTATCCATCTCACAAGATACCTATTGCCAATGATTTTACTGAAATGTGGAGTTTAGACAGCGATGAAAGAAAACATAGATTATGAGTTGATCCCTATTGAGGATGCTGAACATTGGAATGTCAGAATCAAAACAGGTGATTACATTGAAACAGTTTTTCAGTTCGGAGCTTTAAAAGTAAATGATGACATAGACAGTATGACTTTTAATTTTGATATTGTTTCTACACCAGATGATACTTTAACTACTGAAGATATTGGTTTACAAAATCACGTAGGTATGATATTATCATCTATATTAGAATCAGCTATAGGTCAAGCTCAAGGATGAATATTAATATTGAACAAACAGTCTTGCGCAATGTTCTTACAAATGAGAAATATATGCGCAAGGTTTTACCATTTGTAAAACCAGAATATTTTGAAGGTGTTTATCGACAACTATTTAAAGAAGTAGCTAAATATGTTGCAAAATATAATCGCTTGCCAACAATGGAATCATTTAAGATTGAAGTAGATCAATCAGATAAATTCAATGACGAACAATACCAGCATGCCGTAGAAATTATTCCAAATGTATTTACTCATGAAAAAGTAGATGACAAGTGGCTTATAGATACTACTGAGAAATGGTGCCAAGATCGTGCTGTTTATAATGCAATCATGGAATCCATTAGTATTATTGATGGTAAACATCAGAGCTTAACTAAGAATGCTTTACCAGATATTCTTACCAAAGCTTTGGCGGTATCCTTTGACACTAACATTGGCCATGATTATATTGAAAACGCTGATAGTCGATATGAGTTTTATCATGAAAAAGAAGAACGTCTTCCATTCGATTTAGAATATTTTAATAAAATTACAAAGGGTGGTCTTCCTAATAAAACACTGAATATTGCTCTTGCTGGCACTGGTGTTGGTAAATCTCTCTTTATGTGTCATGTAGCTGCAGCAGCATTAACTCAAGGTAAGAACGTACTTTATATTACATTAGAAATGAGTGAAGAGCGTATCGCTGAACGCATAGATGCCAATCTTTTAGATGTGCCAATAGATCAATTAGAATCATTATCAAAAGAAATGCTGTTGAATAAAGTTTCTACTATTGCTGCTCGTACTAATGGGAAATTAATTATAAAAGAATATCCAACTGGCCAAGCACATGCTAATCATTTCAGAGGCTTATTAAATGAGCTCAAGTTAAAAAAGAATTTTGTTCCAGAGATTATTTTTATTGACTATTTAAATATTTCTGCATCAGCAAGAATGAAAGGTATGGGAGGTGCTATTAACTCTTATTCTTATATTAAAGCGATTGCTGAAGAAATTCGTGGTTTGGCTGTGGAATTTAATGTGCCAATTATGTCAGCTACTCAAACAACTCGTTCTGGATATTCTAATTCAGATGTTGGTTTGGAAGATACTTCAGAATCATTTGGCTTACCGGCAACCGCTGATTTAATGTTTGCTTTAATTTCTAATGACGAGCTAGCTGCGAATGGCCAAATTATGGTAAAGCAATTAAAGAATAGATACAACGATCCAAATATAAATAAACGATTTGTTGTAGCTGTGGATAGATCTAAAATGAGACTATTCGATGTAGACAATCCAGATGCTGGATTAGTTGATGATACTCCGGCTTTTGATAAGTCGGAAGTAAATAAAAGATTTGAAGATTTTAAATTGGAGTAAATTATGGCTAAAGGTTTTACTAATGCAAAGAAGACGTCCATTGGTCGTCGTAATATCAAAACATCATCTATGAACAAAGGTAAAAAACGTTCATTTAAAAAATATCGAGGTCAAGGTTAATGCATGCAAAGCTCATTTCCTATAGCCAACCCGGCGGTCGTATCCACGCAGGCGAACCAGCTTACAGGGGATTGGATAACATCCAAGACCTCATTGCCTATTGCGCCCGTGTCTCCAATCCATCCAACCAAGCTAACACCAAAACAACGGCAAAGTTACTTGACTATCTCATCAAGCACAAACACTGGTCACCATTCGAAATGGCAAGCGCCTGCATCGAAGTCGAAACCACCAGAGACATTGCAAGACAACTCCTCCGCCACCGTTCCTTTAGTTTCCAAGAGTTTTCTCAGCGGTATGCTGACATCCGCGATCTTAATGATAATTTTGTAATTCGTGATGCACGTCTTCAAGACACTAAGAATCGACAAAATAGTATTGATACTACAGACGTTGAATTGCAACAACAATGGGAAGGTTATCAAAAAGGAGTTATCAATGCAGCAAAACAAGCATATGAATGGGCAATCGAAAATGGAATTGCCAAAGAACAAGCAAGAGTCGTTCTTCCAGAAGGTAACACGGTATCTCGTCTCTATGTTAATGGTACTATTCGCTCCTGGATACATTATGTCGAGCTACGTTCGGCAAATGGAACCCAAAAAGAGCATATGGAACTGGCGAGGGCGATAGCAGAAGCTATAAGTAAGATATATCCAAAGATAAATATATTTTTATAAGGAGGAAAAACATGAAACAAAATTTTATAAATGATCCAGATAAAGCAGGTAAAGTTTCTTATAAGTTTGTAGGAGAAGCTGAGACGTTTGAGTATCACTATGCAGCAGATGATACAGAAGCTGAGCAAATTAGAGTGGAGAATGGATATGACTCTTTTTCAGTTGCAACTATTCTTAAAACTGTAGCTTAAACTATGGGTAAAAAGCTTCAAACTTGGCATACTGATAATGATACTGGTTATTGTGAAATTCATTTCAGCCCCAAAGATGAAATGTTTTATATTAAATACTTTGATGAAAATAATAAATGCTTTTTTTCAGAGGATTTTCCAAATAAAAGTTTACATTATGTTGAAGATGCAGCGGAAAACTGGTGTACAGGTATTAAAAAATTGGATATAATAAATGCATGAATTAGAAGTTCAATCCGATTCAGATGGACAACTATTTCTAGAATTTCCAAGTGCTCTTCTCAATCAAGTTGGTTGGGATGCCGGTGACACTCTTCTATGGGAGGAATTACCTGATGGCAATTGGAAAATAGAAAAGGATGAAGAATGAATTATGGGTTGGTGGAAACAAAAAGATTTAATGAGGAAAAAATATATGTCTGAGAATTGGGTTGCAGATATCAACAAAATGCACGACAAGTTTGGTGTGCATAAATGGTTTGAAGAAAACAAAGATAACAAAGATCTGATGCGTAAGTATCTGATGTTTCGTTTGTTGATGTGTCAGGAGGAGTTAAGTGAAACACTCGCTGCTTATAATAATGGAGATGCTGAAGAAGTTGTTGATGGTCTCATTGATCTTTGCGTTTTTGCTATTGGCACTCTCGACGTATTTGGTGTTGATGCTTGGGACGCTTGGAATCGTGTCCATAGTGCTAATATGGCAAAAGAGCCAGGAGTTAAGCCGGGACGTCCTAATCCGTTTGGGCTACCGGATCTACTGAAGCCGGGTGGTTGGATTGGTCCAAACCACGAAGGTAATCACGGTAATCTTAATGCAGCTATTGACGATCGTCCAGAACCAAATATTGATCGTAATGCTTGGTAATGGTTTGGTTTTTTGGCCCTATCCTATCCTATTTTGTACTACTTTTATATGCAGGATTAGGATTTGATTCTGGATCTGATAAAAATCTTTTGAATGAGTATCTCATAATCGCTAGCTGCTATTATCAAATCTTAATTTTTTACACAATATTCAAGAAAAAAAAGTGAGCTACTGCTCACTTTTTTGTTTACAATTGATATGAAATAGTGTAGTATGGTCTTAGGTAATGAAGGAGAATATATCATGACTAAACAACAAATCTTTGACCAAACATTCGACATTGCTTGGGATTGTCCTCTTGGTGACTTCCTTAAAACACTCGAAGATTTTAACCTTACTCTAAAATCTTTCATCGCTGAAGGTCCTGGTGGTGGAAATCCCACTATTACTCTTTCCGGTACACCAACTAACCTTTCACTCTTTGAATTCCACATCGGATAAGGATTTATATCATGGCTTATGTTACTTACAAAAATCGCTCATCATCAGACTATCGTTTTACTTGTAAATCTCTTGATGATCCTGAGATTGCAAATCTTAAAGAAATACTTGTCAACCGCAACAGTTTCATTAAACATGCCCGCAAACAAATGGGTATGATGAGTTTTTACGGTCAACAAAAAACACAAGGCCTTCGTATCCGTCCTCGTGGCCCTCGTCCGTCTCAGTGGGCAAAAGATACACCTTGGGAAAATGCAACTCATTATGATGTTTACATACGGGAGTATATGTGATAGAATACTATTATCCACAACAATTGAGGTATGATTATGCGTGAATCGCTAAAAGTATTACAAGAATGTGCTGAACTCCAGCAACAAAAATCGCGTGACTATCAAAATGATAAATCACGTATTGTTCAAGCTGATTACTATCCACGTGGTGTAGCTTCAATTATGGATATTATCCATGCTAAAACTCTTCGACTTTGGTCAGTACTTGAAGCTATGGAAAATGATCCTGAATATAAACCAAACTTTGAGTCTATGGAAGACTCATTCAAAGATCTAATCAACTATTCTAGTTTTGGCGTAGCATTCTGTCGTGGTAAAATTCCAGGTCAACGTACTGATCGTGACTTTCTAAATCGTGAGATCCGTAATAATGAAACTGAATAATGTAAACGATATCCGCCAATTCTTTATTGATGAACTTAAAGATGAAGCTTACACCATTGATAAAACTGGTCAAAAGACTATTGAATTAATTGGTGCTCAGTTTGTTGCAGATGAACCATCAATATTTGGTGTACCTAACCAAGAATACATTGATGCTGAACTGGCTTGGTATGAAAGCCAATCAACTAACATTTATGATATTAATGGTAAAATAAAAGCACCACCTGCTGCATGGAAATATACAGCTAATACTCATGGTGAAATCAATTCTAATTATGGCCATTTGATTTTTTCTGATAAGTATTACAATCAGTACGGTATGGTTCTAGATGAGCTACAGACTCATCCAGATGGCCGTAGAGCCACTATAGTATACAATAGGCCGTCTATTTGGATAGAATTTTGTGAAAATGGCAAGAATGACTTTATTTGCACAAATGCAGTAACTTATTATATTCGAGATAATTTATTACATTCCGTAGTCCAAATGCGTTCCAATGATGTCATCTATGGATACAAGAACGATTTTGCGTGGCAGCTTTATGTAATGAAAAAATTAGTAAGTGATTTTAATAGTATCGCTAGAATGACCGGCGATCATGCTGAAATAGAACTTGGCCATATCATCTGGCAAGTTCAAAACTTACACGTATATGAAAGGCATTTTCACCTTGTCAAATAAATGGGATAAACGTTATCTTAACCTTGCTAGAGAAATCAGCACGTGGTCTAAAGATCCATCATCTAAAATTGGAGCTGTAGCAATTGGCTCCAAAGGTCAAGTACTCGCTCAAGGATATAATGGTTTGCCTCGAGGCATCTTTGATGGAGAGTCTAGGCTTAGAGATAAAGAAGTAAAATATCAGTATGTTGTTCATGCTGAAATGAATTTAATTTATAATGCTACGTATAATGGCGTCTCATTAGATGGTTCGACTTTATACGTATGGGGATTGCCGATTTGTAGTGAGTGCGCAAAAGGCGTGATCCAAGTTGGGATTTCTAGAGTAGTTATGCCAGATCATGATTTTCCAAAAAAATGGAAAAGTTCTTGGGAGATATCCCGTGTTCTATTTAACGAAGCAGGAATAAAATATGACTTTGTTGATATGTGGTCTAAGTCCATCGAATAAGTTCACACCAAAATTAAATGAAGTTCCATCCTTTAAAAAACTAAACAAATGGATGGATTATTTTGGATATAAGTACTATTCATTCACCAACATAAAACCTGATGGAAAAAATGTGTACATTGATGCAATAATAGATTATAATCTTATTATAGCATTGGGCAATGAAGCTTCAACTATCTTGAAAAAATTTGGTATTGAACATTTTTCTTTACCACATCCATCGCCCTTAAATAGAAAACTAAATGATAATGATTATGAAATGCAATGTTTAAAAGAGTGTAAAGAATGGCTAAGAAAAAAATTTTAGTAACTGGATTTAATCACGAGCAAACAAGATACGACGGTTATTTAAGAAAACGAGTTGGTGTTATTCTTTGTCACTATGGACTTGTTCGTTGTCTTGAAGATATGGACTTTGAACTTACTCAAACATACACTGAGCCAGGAACAGATATTTCTGAATACGATCATGTGATTGTTTTTCTACATAATCCACAAGGATTTTGTCAACGCTTATTTGATGGTCTTTGGGCCCTATCTCAAAGACCAGATGCTATTGTTGCCTTTGATGACTGGCAAGTAAAAGACATATATAATGGTATCATCCAGTATGGTAAAACTTTACGTGAACGTCCTGAGTCAGCATATCGTGGTCATATTTTAGATCAGTATCATACAATTAAAGATGAGGCAAAAGTAAAATCATTCAATCAAGCATATCTCGATGCAATTGATATGTTAGAGGAAAAAAAGAATAAAGTTTTACTTTGTACGTTTAGTGGCGGTGATGTAGAAAAATTTGGATTAGACTGGAATAAAGATTTACTATATACTTTTAATCCTAATCCATATCACTTAAGCAGATCATATAAAAACAATTATGGTATTGAAGAAAGCAATGATTTAACTTCTTTCTTTGATGATTCTCCTGTTGGTCCAAATAAAGAAACAAAAGAAAAAGTTTGGATATTTAGTTCTCTAGTTCAAACAAAAACTCGTAAGTGGTTAACAAAACTAGATACGCAGTGGGATGTTAGAATTTATGGTGCGCAGCGGGGTGCTTATAAGTCTGAACGTTTAACCGAAGATAAGATGGTTCAGGAATATGAAAGTGTATGGGGTAATTTGATGCCAGCATATGATAACATTGGTTCTGGTTGGTGGAGAACTCGAGTGTTGCAGTGTGCTGAAGCATTCTGTATTACATATTGCGATTATAATGAGGGAATCATCTATGGTGAAGAATATTGTAATTTTACTCCAGCAGATCTAGAACAAATGGATAAAGAACAACTGTGGAATAAAGCGATTGCTCAGTACGAATGCTTACTAGATAATCACCCACTAAATAAAGATGTAACAAAGAAAGAATTATTGGAGGTCCTTCATGGCTAAGGTGTTAATTACTGGTGGAGCTGGTTTTATTGGTTTTCATTTGGCGCAGTCAATGCAAGATGATGGATGGGATGTAGCCTGTCTAGATGATTTTAATGGATTTTATTATGATCCGAATATGAAAGCTGATCGTTCAGAAATCCTAGCAGAACGTGGAATTAAAACATGGGCAGTTGATATTAAAGAAAAATCAAAGCTTGTCAACGCGTTGGATGCTGAGAAACCGGATGTTGTAATGCATCTTGCTGCTCACGCCGGCGTGCGTCACTCTCTGGACTATTCTAGACAGTATATTGACAACAATATCTATGGTACGCAAAACTTAATTGAAGCATGTGAAATTGTTGGAGTTGATAATGTAGTATATGCTTCGACTTCATGTGTTATGGCTGGCAATCAACTACCTTGGAAAGAAGATGATCCAACAAGACATCAACTCAATCCATATGGCTATACCAAAATGACAAATGAATGTCAGATGATGGTATCAAAAATCAACAATACAATTGGTCTTCGTTTCTTTACAGTCTATGGACCTTGGGGTCGACCAGACATGGCATTGTTTAAATTCACAAAAGGTATCCTTGATGGATCAAAAATTGATGTCTTTAATTATGGTGATATGAAACGAGACTTTACGTATGTAGATGATATTGTTGCTGGGATTAAAGTTCTGATTCAACGCACTATGGATAGTGACGGTTTAAAGGAAATCTATAATATTGGAAGAGGCGAACAAGTTCAGCTTATGGATTTCATTACTGAAATTGAAAAGAATTTTGGTCGCAAGGCTGAGAAAAATTTGTTACCAAAACATCCAGCTGATACTCAAGAAACATGGTCAGACACAACTAAACTCCGGTCTTTAGGTTGGAAACCTACTACTTCAATCTCTGAAGGCATTGAAAAATTTGCTGAATGGTATAAGTCATATTATGGAGTAAATTGAATAAATAGATAAAAATATTTAGAGGTACCTCATGGCAAAAATTCTAATTACGGGCGGCGTAGGTTTTATTGGTTATCATTTAGCTCTGGCATTAAATAGTGATGGCCATCAAATTTGGCTTTTGGATAATTTTAATTTATGGGATTCTGTCAAAGGAATAAAAAGAGATAGAAAAAATTTGTTAACAGAGGTCGATGGAATTGACTTTATGCGTATGGACATTAGAAGTCAAGATGAAATTTGGCCGTGGTTCGAAGCACATCAATTTGATACCGCTGTTCACTTAGCTGGCCATGGGATGATAAGAACATCTGCAGAAGCTGGGAATAAACTTCCGTACGTTATGACTGGAATAGCAGGAGTAACTGAATTAATTGAAATGTTTGAAAGATTTGGTGTTAACAATGTTTTCTATGCATCTACTGGTGAAGTTGGTCAGGGTAACGCTTTACCTTGGTCAGAATCCGTTCCAATTCAACCAGCATTGAATCATTATACTTTAAGTAAAATTGCAAATGAAATGCAGTTTAATATGTCAGATATTCAAAAAACTGTTGGATTGAGACTATTTAATACATATGGTCCATATGGTAGAATTGATATGGCCCCAACTAAATTTGCAACATGTTTACAAGACAATCTTCCTATTCAAGTGCACAACGAAGGAAATATGTCTAGAGATTGGATATATATTGATGATGCTATAAATGGTATTAAAACTATTATGAATCATACTTGGAATACTGATGGTCAAGTACGAGAAATATATAATATTGGTTCTGGAACAAAGACAAGTCTAAATGATTTTATAACTAAATTAGAAACGGCTTATGGAGTAACAGGCACTAAAGAATTAGTGGATATGGCTTCAGGTGAAGTTCAAGATACACAAGCAGACATTACAAAATTACAAGCGCTTGGCTGGTCTCCTACTACATCATTAGATGATGGACTAACAAGTTTTGTAACGTGGTTTAAAACTTACTATGGAGTTAGTTAAATATGATAGTTGACGTTGAATTGAATTTTTTACATAAATTTTTTGATGAAGTAGAAGAATATGCGCAGATAGATCGCGACATGCTGCATTGCAAAATGTGGGACGGCGCGCCCTGGCCGTGTCAGCCTGGAGATCAAAGACTTTATCTTTTTAATCACAGAGGACATAAGTCTTTAGCACTTCAAAGTGATATTGAAATAATAGGTAAATGGTTAGAAGAAATAAATCCAAACACACTAACTTTTTTATCTTTTCCTTGGCACGAGGATAAGGAAGGGGTTGAACCTAATACATGGCCATGTATTCTTCATGTACATTATGATAGATGCCATGAGGGTGTTGTTCCAAACCCGCACTGGAATGAACCCAACTACTAGTTGACAGCATGATTTATTCTAGTATTGTTCCGTTAATTGGCGGTGAAACAATTGCAATGGAAAAAGTCTTTGGAAAAAGACCTGAGTACATTCTTTCATATTCAGACTTTACAGCTAATGATAGCCAGCTTCTTCACTATTACAATCATTCTGTTCCTTATCTTCTTCTCGATAAAGGTGGCCTTGCTCCTAGTCAGGTTGATGTGGTCAATACTGTCTGTCCTTGTGCAGGTCTTAGTTCCCTTAGCCCTTCTAGCAGTGGTGATAGTACTACTAATGATTGGATGGTCAAGTCTGCAGAGTATGTGCTCGAATCAGTCCAACCAACTGTGTTCTGGGGTGAAAACGCTCCACGTCTCGCTAGTAAAATGGGAGCACCAGTTGTCGCAAAGTTACGAAAACTTGCAAAGAAATATGGATACACATTCTCCATCTACAAAACAAAATCAATCCTCCACGGACTAAGTCAAATAAGAGATCGTACTTTCTATTTCTTTTGGAAAGGCAATCATGTTCCAATTTTTAAATACTACAATAGACCATATACAACTATTGAAGATCAAATCAGATCATCTGCAACAAATGAACTTGATCCAATGTTTGAACAAGTAAATAATAAAGGGAAACCTTCTGAAGATCCAATGTATAGATTTGTTCTAGAAGAAATTGAAGGTGGTATGTCTCATTTTGATTATGTAAAGAAAACAAAGAAAACTCATAATCCGTATGATGCTATTGAAAGAGCTCAGATTAAATATTCTACTGTTGCAGAATGGATGAAATCTGAAGGATATGATCGTGTTGGAGAACGAATGATGCGCATTAATGAAAAGCTTGAATCAGGCGGAAACATTATGCGTAAAGGTGTTGAGATTGGAAAAGATTACATTGGCGCATTTGTTGGACATAATCCAACTAGCTTAGTACATCCTGATGAAGACAGATTTATTAATACTCGCGAAGCTTTAGACATAATGAAAATGCCAAAAGACTTTATGTTACAAGGTGGGATTAAGAATTTAAATATGATTTGCCAGAATGTTCCCGTTACGACAGCAATGGATATGGCAGAGAATGTAAAAGATTTTCTTGGAGGATCTATTCAAACAATTGAAGCTGATTATATTCTTCAAGATAATAAAACACAAACTTACAACGTCGAAAGAGTTATGAATACTCTAGAAGCTTTTATCTAACTTCAACGTATAAGCATTCCATACTCTGGTTCTTACCAGTAACTAATACAATAGCTTTTTCATAAGCTACTTTACAATCTCGTTCTTGTTCATAGCTTCCCACGTGATAAAAGTTAATGTTTTGCGCAGCCGCTAATTCTAACCATACTAGTATCCACATTTACCATTTCCCTTGTATTCCTCCAACATACCAAATTACAAATCCTATTATAATAATAGCTACACCTGCAGCTAATATTCCTACAATCCATTCAAGTATCAATTGTTTTCTCTCTTCAGCTTCGTATATAGCTTGTTTGCGATCTTTACGCATCTGCGCTTCAATGCGAACTATTTCGTCCCAAGCAGATGGTCCATAGTATAAGCTAATATAACTTCTTAGTTCATTACGCATTTCTTGGGCTTTTTGCTTTTGAGCCCAAACCTCCAACGCGTTTTGTTGTATATCACTAGCACCAAACATCTTTTTAAAGAATGGTGGATTCTCTGCTTGTTTATGAGCAAAGTCTAAGTCAGCTATTGATGAGGCCCACTGGTTAAGAGTGGATCCCATTTCTGTTATTTCTTTACCTGTGGCTATAGCACTTTTGATTCCATTATATGCAGCGGTAGCCATTCCAACCGCAGTAATTGGGTCTATCATGCGCCCTCTCCTTATTGCATATTTATAAAAAAATGAGCTGACTGCTCATTTTTTTGTTTACAATTCATGCGTAATAGTGTAGTATAATAATATAAAGAATGAAGGAGACATATCATGGAATTCAACTGGATGGTTACAGCTACAAACGCAAAAGGCGATTTTGTTGAAGAATATTTTGTAGAGGCTAAAGAAGCTGATATTCGTCATAAGCAACTTTACAACGAAGTTGATGATCGTGGTCTTTGGATGTGGGGTACAATCCGTACTATCAATCTTGACTATAATCGTGATGATTTAATCACTGGCATTCTTGGTCAACCTCGTGAAGGTAAAGTTCCTAGCTGCGTAGCGGAGGTAGCATAATGCAAAGAGCAGGCAAAACACATAAAGCCGCTATGGGTGGTGATGGTCGTATCGATCTTCGTGAGTTGATTGATTTTATGGAGCGTTGTGAAAATGTTCTAGAACGTGAAAATGAACCTGATGTTGCATTTTATTTTGGTCAAATAAAAGAATTTCTACGGGACAATCCACATAAAGGCTTAAAGGAAGACGCAGGTAGAATTCTAGGACTATAAATATGAATAAGAAATATGTCCATATAGCGAGCGGGTTTTTAACAATGGCAGGCTTAACAATACTTGGCCTTACGGCAATGATGTCATTGCCTGAGGTCGATCCAAAACAACATGAATGTATGGCACTTAACATTTATCACGAAGCTCGTGGCGAACGTTGGGAAGGCCAAATTGCTGTAGCACATGTAACAATGAATAGAGTTAACCATCAAAATTGGCCAAATTCTATTTGTGATGTAGTATATGAATCAAAACAATTTAGTTGGACTCATATGATTAAAGATCATACTCCAACTGAAGAAAAAGCTTGGAAAGAAGCAAAAGTTATTGCACGTGATGTTATGATTGGCAATACTGAAGATCCTACAAAAGGTGCTGAGTTTTATCATGCTAATTATGTAAATCCGTGGTGGGCAAAGGAATATAAACTTACCAAAGTAATTGGTAATCATTTATTTTACAGTTTAGACTAAAATGTACATTACGCCCTGTGTACAAATCTGTAAAATTGATATAGAATTAAAAACATGTATTGGCTGCGGTCGTACTATTGATGAAATTAAAGAATGGATGTCATACACTGAAGAAGAACGTATGGCAATAATGAGGAGACTTGGTTATGGCAAAAGACGCAAACGTGATAAACTATAAATTTGATGAAGCGAATTTAATTGCAGAATTTAAAGAATATATTGACGCTACTTATGGACAGCATTATGCCAAAGACAAGTTTCAAGCAACAGAATTTATTATTGATGGTGGTCATGGCACTGGCTTTTGTGTGGGTAACGTTTTAAAGTATGCACAGCGATATGGTAAAAAAGGAACTCATGCAGATGCACGTAAAGATCTAATGAAGGTGTTGCATTATGCCCTCATCCAATTATACATTCACGATAGAGACTATTAAGATCAATAATAAAACAAAATTCATTGCTTATGACGGCAATAAACGTGTAATAATTATGTCACGCAGTAGGAAAATCGTCGTGGGGTATTTACAATCTTTGGGATATGTGATATAAGTATACTCGTAGATGTTAGAGGGTATTCAGGACCGCGGGGCGGTACCGCGCAGCTCCACCAAATTTACTCTCTAGAGTAAAAAATGATAATTTACTTTGTAGAGTAAATTTGATGGGGCTGAAATAGGATCGACTGGTATTTGAGTCTACGAAACACAACTGCAAACGATAACTTTGCACCTTCTGGTTTTGCTCTAGCAGCATAATTAAGGGAGCTGGCCACTTGCTTAGCAACAGAAAAGTGGCACCATTTATAATGTTTTAACTCAATCTAGGAAAAAGTAAAATGAAACTCGCAGTAATCGCAACAGCAGCAACTCTTTTGGTTGCAACACAAGCATCAGCAATCGATCTTGGCAATGGTATGACAGTAGGTGGCGAAGTAGATATGAACTACACCACTGGTACAGAACTTTGGGCACTTGAAGCAACTCCTGAAGTTGGCATGGGCTTGATGGGTGCACAAGTAACGGTAGGATCTACCTTTGATCTAATGAACCTTAATGGTGATGATGTATTTAAAGGTTTGGACTTCTCAGCTGAGTATGCAGTTGGCACTACAGGTCTGACTGCATATGGTGAGGTTGCCACTGACTCAGATTTTGAGTTTGGTGACTTTAAAGTAGGCGCTAAATTCGCGTTCTAATTAATCATATATACTATATAGGGTCACTACTTAATAAGTGCGCGAGGGGCCATGGTTAGCCCCTCTTTCTTATGGAAAGGACTATAATATGAAAAAAATATTATTAGCTTTAGGGTTAATATCTAGTCCTGTGTATGCGGATACGCTTCAGATTAATATTCCCTGTGATCCTGCACCCGTTGTAATGGGGATAATGGCACAATATAGGAATGCCTTGCTTCTTCAAGGAATGGGGACTATTAAATTAAAAGATGGGAAAACTGTTACTTCTGCTACTCAGATATTTATAAATCAAGATACTGGGACGTTAGCTGTATTAATATCTTTCCCAAATGGGGATAACTCTCCTATGTCTTGTCTAGTTATTGCAGGTGATAAATGGGAGCCATATGGAGGCGGTCAGCCTTGGGATAAAAAGAAAGAAGATCTGTAATGTGGATTTTGTTATTTGTCTATATGTACGACGCCAAGCCTTATGTAGAAGAACATAGTAGGCATAGTACTATGGTAAAATGCTTTCAAGCTAGAGAAGCTCTAGGCAAAGAATTAACTAACCGTTATGGGTATTTTGGTCCTGGCCAGCAAGCTATTTGTGTTGAAGCAGTATAAAATTTTAATTTTTATAAATAGAGTTGAAATGGAGTATAATATGATAGATAAGTTATTTGGAATTTTAGTATTAATAATTTGTGTATTTTTTGCACAAACAAGTTTTGCTCAAGATGCAGTTGAATGCCCTGATGGATATGTTTGTACATTATCGGGCACAGACTCTAATATTACTACTAATGGTCAGATGACCACAACAATTGAGCAACCACCCCCATCAGCAATTGCTCCGCAATTTAGTGCAGGTAACAATTCTGACTTGTGTACTATTGGTGCATCTGCCTCTGTGCAAACACAAATCCTAGGTATTTCTGCCGGTGGTACATACACTGAAGAAAACTGTAAACGATTAAAGAATGCAAAGGTTCTTTATGATATGGGAATGAAAGTAGCTGCGGTATCTACAATGTGTCAAGATGAAAATGTATTTAAAGCAATGATGAACGCCGGCACACCTTGCCCTTATAATGGTTTAATTGGTGAAGCTGCTAAACTTGGTTGGGAAAGCCATGTTGAAGAAACTGAAGAAGAACTTAATTTGATGGGACCTATAGATGCAGAAAAAGTTGCTCCTGTTATTGGCGCTGGTATGCTGGCCTGGTTACTCTTACTCTGAGAGTATAGCGCCATACTTTGGATATACAGGCAATGCAATTACAGACCAGTCTTTAGCTTGGTCTATGCCTAGCGTATTGCCTAATCCACCTGGATTAGATATTCAAAATGTAATATATAGCTACAAAATTCAAAAAGAAACTGGTGAGTGGGTTACAGTTCATGTGCAGAATGAAAATGCAAATGGTACTGGATATATTTTTAGAGAAACTGATGAGTGGAAACCTGGGTCTATAGCTGGTACAGGAATTAGTAAAGCTGTTCCTGTAGGAAACTTGCCAAGAGAAGCTTGGGGTGACGGCAGCATTGATGTTGACGGTAATGGCTCAGTCTATGATGCGAGTATCGTTTATACATACAGAGTTACGCCATGCTATGATCCTCAATTTGATCCTAACTGTCCTGGTTATGTTGTACAGATCCCTGATATTCCTGAAGTTGATTATGAAGTGTATGATGTGTTTGATGATGAGAATGTTGACATGGAACGCAATAAAACAATTGAGCAGGATGAGATAAATAGAGAACAGGCCAGAGAAGATGAGGAAGAAGAGGAAGAAGAGCGTAAAAGAAAATACAGACTTGAAAAACTTTTGACCTCTCTACAAGCGGCTCAATTAGCAAATGAAAATTTAGTTATTCGTCAAATGAATGCTGCGGCAAATAGTGAGATAAATAGGTTATATAAGTCAAAAGAAATACCAGGTAAAGAATATAGTGATACAGTGACTTTAGTAGATTCGAAATTACCTGATTCGAATAGAGGCTTACGTAATGGACTAGCACAGCAACTGCTGCATAATCAAATGGTAGAAATGCAGTATAGCTTAACAGACGAAAAATAAACTAAGGAGACTTAAATGTCTAATATTAAAACATGCTTGGTTGCTCTGTCTATCACGACTATGGCAAGCACAGGTAGTGGACAAAGTAATGATACACCAATTAATGGTACCGTGCAATCTCGATGTGTAATTCAAACCGATACTCCGGGCACATATGGTAACCCTAATGCATATGAATTAAGTACAAGAGCAAATGCTGGCGGCGATAATGCTGTTATTCGAGTAGATGTTACACTGGCCAATTCTTATTATGTTAATATTACAGCACCATCTGAATTTGCAAGCAGCCCCACATTACCAGATGTAGTAACATGGACTGGTGATACAACTGTAAAAACATTATCTGATGCGACCGGAATGAGTGCATATGAATCAAGCAAACAAGAGCTAGGGATGACAGATAAGTACGATCTAACTGCTACTGGTTCAACGTGGTTTGAAACAGAATCAGTTGCTACATTAGGTGGCTCTCGAGCTTTTCCAGGAGGTAATTATACGGCATTAGTAGAAGCTGAGTGCATCGCTAAGTAAGGAATAATTATGTTACGTTATGTTTTGTTATTAGCTACTATATTAGTAGGTATGAAAGCGCATGCTCATGAAATGGTTCCTACATACCCTAAGTTGAATCCATCTTATATTAACGGGCTACAGTCAACTACTGTTACTATTTTTAATAAAAGAGAAGATGTTGAATATTACGAAATTGGTGTATTCACTAAAGACTGGAATCCTATTCCATTTGTTACTGCGTATAAAGTTATTCCAGTACCTTATTTAAGCACCGTTAGTGTTGATTTATTTATCAGAGATAAAGATAAATTGATTGTGACTTACATATGTTCAAAATCTAAACTTCGTAAATCTTATGAAACACAAACAATTATATCATCTAGGATATGCTCTAAAGTGAAAAGGCTGGGAGAATGAAAAAACATTTTATAATATTAGCTATGTTATTACCTACATATACTTTAGCAGACAATAGTGGTATTGGATTATCCTTACCTGGAGCATCTCAATCATATGGACAAGACAGTATTCGAGCAGGAGACTTAGATTGTAAGAACTCTATTGGAGGCGCTACAACTTTTGAGTTTGGAGTGACAGGGGTTATTGATAATTATAGCAGCCCATTTGGCGAACCGGATTATGGAAATGAAGAGAAGGATGTAGGGTTATATGCAAGAATAGTTATACCACTTGATAAGCCTAAGGAAAGAATTAACTGTAATAGCCTATACCAATTAGAATTAAGAAAAAAACGATTAGAAGTTTTAAAATTGCAACAAGAATTAGAAGCGTTAAGGCGTTTAAACGAAGCTGGCGGCGTTGAGTTTGAGAACTAGGAGTTAATAGATGGCTGAATTTGAATTCGCTGGAACCACGTTTAGAGGTGGTAAAATGTTTGTTGTGCTCACGGCACTATCAACATTAGGTGGTGGTGCATGGGGCGGCTTTGAGTTCTACAATGATTATAGAAATATGAAAGAGATTGTAGAGAACATCGACGTAGATGCTATTGCAGCTGAGAACGAAAAAGTTATTCTTAAAATGGAAGAGAACCTAGCTCGTATCAATGAAGCTATTGAGTACACCCGTGATATTAAAACTGGTCTTAGAGATGATATACTTGGCATTGAAAAGCAAGTGGATCGCACAGAGGATAAGCTACGCGAAAGTGAAGAAAAGACTAGAGAAATTGTTCAAAACGCAGAAGAGCGTTTTGAGAATAAACGAGATGCATTGCAAAATGATTACGATGAAAAAGCAAATAGTCTAAGAAACTCGAACAATACTCGCATGAATGATCTGGAAACTAAAGTTGAGCGTGACCTTGAATCACTTCGAGCAACGATTGAAAGAGATATGAGAGAGCTTGACACTCTATTGAGTGATAAATTACAGAGGGCACTAAACAATCCATTAGCGAACTAATATGGCATTTTTAGTACATCCCTTACCACCAGTAGCCGTATACGTTAAGATGGAATACCTATACGATTTAGAACCTGGGCATCCTAGTTGGGGTAACTTAACTCCTGGTATTTGGATTAGTGTTAAATCAACTCAATCAAAAGCACTATATTTTGAAACACTTCTTACAGATTACGGAGCGCTATATGATAAACTACCTATATCAGCTTTTGTTTGGAAAGAAGACTTCAATCCTGACGACCACCTTCCGCTTGATGTTCTTCAGCTTTGGGATTGTTTTGATTATGATATTACTGTTATTCAAAAGCCAATCCTGTGTAGATGCGAGTTTTTCGGTAAAGACAAAAAAATGCATGCAGGAGAATACGAGTTCACAATTGATAATTGTCACCGCGATCCTTCCGTCCTCGACACAAATTTCAGTGAACAAGATCCCGAACACAAGTCTTTCAATGTTATACGACTTGACAACGGTCAATTCGCTGCTCAGCCAAACAATAGGGTTATCTGGCGTGATAGCTCCTTAACACCGGCAGATTTGAAACGTCCTGATTTTAAAGTGTGTACACAAAATTATGCTGTTGAAACTGAACCAAAATGGTCAGTTGGTCATACTGATGAGTGGCAGTATAAGACCAAGGATGAAGAGTCTATTAAATGACAATATATCTGTCTGCAATTTTAGCAACACATATTTGGGTAAATAACCAAAACATATTTGTTAAAGTTTGTGAGTACAGACCAAAAAAAGAAATCAGCAATTGGTACAATCATTATCCTCCAAGGCGCTATGTTGCTTGGGAAAGCGATTGTCCCTACTATATTACAGTTTCTAAAAAATAATTTTTATGTTACCGGTAACGTTAGCACTAACATTTTATACATAAGCAATAAAAGGAGATTGTTTATGTGTTCCCCATTTGTTCGCAAAGAAGCCAATCGTTTTTACTGGTTAGTAAAAGGAATGTTAATACCAGAGAGTTGGCCGGACAAGGATGTAGAACGTATATACGACTCTTATATGGTACGTTTGTGGGGTAACCATGAAAGAATTGCATATGGCTCAACTGGATTTGAAGCTGCATATAAAGCCAGAGAAGCAAAGATAATAAATGACAGTTTAGAAAAAGTTGCTGTACTAGGTTACAATTAAAATGAAAAAAAGTGAGCAGTAGCTCACTTTTTTGTTTACATCCTATTTGATATAGTGTAGTATAATTATATCAAATGAAGGAGATTATATTATGGCACATGAAATTGAATTTGTAGACGGTGTAGCACAAATGGCGTATGCTGGTGAAACACCTTGGCATGGTTTAGGAGCACAGGTCTCGAATGATCTTACTCCTCGCCAGATCATGCAAAAAGCTGGACTTGATTGGTCAGTAGAAAAAGAAGATGTATTTACTGCATCAGGCGTCAAAGTTCCTGGTAAAAAGGCTTTGGTACGCGAGGATGGTAAAATCCTAGATATGGTCGGTGACGACTGGAACCCAATCCAAAATGATCAAGCATTTGAATTCTTTTCTGAATTCGTACTTGCTGGTGATATGGAAATGAATTGCGCAGGATCTTTAAAGGATGGAAAAAATGTATTCGCTCTCGCAAAAATCAAAGAGTCATTCTCAATTCTTGGAGACGACCAAGTGGACTCCTATCTTTTGTTTAGCAATCCTCACCAATATGGTAAAGCTGTTGATATTCGCTTTACTCCCATTCGTGTTGTATGCAATAATACGCTCACATTTTCTTTAAACTCAGCCTCTAATAACTTTGTAAAAGTTGGACACCGTTCAACATTCGATGCTGATATTGTAAAAGAGCAAATGGGTCTTGCATCTGAAAAGTTTGCTAAGTACAAAGAGATGGCTGAGTTCCTTTCAACTCGTAAGTTCTCAACTGAAACATTGCTTCAATACTACAATGAAGTATTCAGCCACCGTGAAAAGCGTGAAGTATCTACTGTCAAAGATCTTTCACGCACAGCACAACAAGCATTTGAATTGCTTGAAACACAACCTGGTGCTGAGTTTGGCGCCGGCACTTGGTGGCAGGCTTTTAACTCTGTAACTTATCTTACAGACCACAAGCTTGGTCGTTCAGACGATGCTCGTATGGAGTCTGCATGGTTTGGTGTCAATCAGTCTCGTAAACTTAAAGCAGCAAACAAGGCTGTAGAATTTGCGACTGCATCATGAGACTAATTAAAGATAAAGATAATCCCGGTCTTCTCGGGATTATCGAAACCGCAGATGAAATTGTCGACTTTAAAAAAATGGTCGACAATTTAAATAATGATCTTATAGACTCTGGTTTCGACCAATATAAGTTTAAATTTATTCGACGAGGCGATAAAGCTTATATTGAAAGAGTCTAAGGGAATTTCGGTTCCCTTTCTTTTTATATAAATATGGTTATACTTTCGGAGGTATGCAATGAAACGCTTAAAAGGATACATCACAGAAATGTCAGCAGAAGAATTAGATGCAGAGTTTCTTAACAGAGCAATGGTACGTACAGCATTTAATTTAAATGCTAAAGATTTCGAATCATTGAAATATAAAAAAGAAATACAGCATTTATTTCACCTGCATTTCTTTCCATCATTGGACTTAAGTAAACTGCTAGACAAAGTTACTGAAAAGGGGCTAGATGCCGCAATTAAAGCAGTAAGAGCATCAAATCCAGCAAACTTCAATTCACTTTATAAGTATAATATTAAAGGAGTTGGTCCTGGTGAAGTGATGTTGTATTTTATATTGAATAATGGCCATCTAGGCGGTGGAAGTTCAGCTGGTCTAGACCTTGTCGATAAAGCTGGAAATTTTGAAGTAAAAGCAGTAGATTATTCCGCAGCCGGCAAATATGTAAATAACTTTAAAGTTGGTGGCACATTCTCTATGGCTAATATTATTAGAGGCGTTCAAGATTTAAAGAAACAAACTGGACTTGGCGCTGGATCTGAAGTTAATACTGGTGATTTAACAAAAATTGAACAACGCTTTCCAGATGCACTTAAAAAATTAAAACAGCAATATGTAGATTTGACATATGATGAGTACTTCAAAAATCATAAGATCATATTCTTATCTAACAAAACTGGTGGTGGTTTCCAACTTGGTGATTTAATTGCAATCAAACAAGTTCAAAAGAAAGATATTATGTTTGAAAGAATTACATCTGGAACAATTAAGCCTAGAGTTAAAATTTAAAATGGAAAACTTTAAAACACATATAACAGAACAAAAGAATACACATATGACTCACATTGAAGACAGAGTTCTTTATGGTGGAGTTAATGGTACGCGTCAAGCTATACTGGCTCTTAGAAATTTAAGAGACATGTTGAAAGGTGAACACGATGGTAATATATCTGTTAAGTGGGACGGCGCTCCTTCTGTTTTTGCTGGCATTGACCCTAGTGACGGTAAATTTTTTGTCGCCAAAAAAGGCATTTTTAATAAGAACCCTAAAGTATATAAGTCTCCTGCTGACGTGGATGCTGATACTTCTGGTGATTTGGCTGTTAAGCTTAAGCTCGCGCTGAAGCATTTATCTGGTCTTGGAATAAAAGGAGTCATCCAAGGGGATTTTTTATTTGGGCCTGGAGACGTTAAGAATAAAAAAATTAAGGGTGATGATTATATTACATTCCACCCTAACACTATTGTTTATGCAGTACCAGCAAACTCTGAAGCTTCAAAAGAAATTTTATCGGCAGAGATTGGAATTGTATGGCATACCAGTTATACTGGTAGTACCTTTGAAACTATGAAAGCTTCATATGGCGTAAATGTTTCAGCTTTGAAAAAATCAAAAAATGTTTGGTCTCAAGATGCGATGCTTCGCGACATGACAAAAGTAACATTATCTAAAAAAGAAACGGAGGAAGTCAATGCAGCCTTATCTAGTGCAGGGAAGTTGTTTAATCAAATCAGTGGCACAACACTGCGTCAATTGGAAGCGAACAAAGAACTCGCCACCCTCATTGAGCAGTTCAATAACAAATATGTCAGAAGAGGTGAGACCATACGGGATACAGCACGTCATACCGAGTTACTCATCAGATGGATCAAAAAGAAATTTACACGTGAGCGAATGGCACGTAAATCGGACAGGGGCAAAGCCAACGTCCAACAAAAACTAGATAATATTTTAAAGTTTTTTTCACAAAGTAATAAAAAATCATTAAAGTTAATGTTTGATTTGCAAAAAGTAATTATTTTAGCAAAATTAAAACTTATAAATAAACTTAATACTTTGCAAAAAATCAAAACATTTGTAAAGACTAGTAATGGATTTAAAGTAACCGGCGCAGAAGGCTTTGTTGCTATTGATAAATTAGGTGGTGATGCTGTAAAACTTGTTGATAGAATGGAATTTTCTTACAACAACTTCAGCAAAGATGTATTAAAAGGATGGGACAAACCGGGAAGAAACTAATGGCTAAGAAATTAGGTTTTAAAGATTTTTTAAATGTTGACTATGCACCAGGGATGCCTGATGAAGTCAAAAGAAACGCAAAGAAACGTAAAGTTGATGCACCAACCGGAAACACTAATGAAGAGTTAGAGGTTGATGAAGCTTTAGATCTTACACAAAGACGTAAGAGAGCAAGACAACTTGTAAAATATAAATCTCGTATTAAGATTGGCCGCGAACGCGCAAAAAGACGAGTAGCATCTCCAGCAAAATTAAAAAGACGTTCTAGAAAAAACGCTAGAGATATGATTGTCAAGAAAATTACAAAAGATATACCTAAAGGTGAGTTAACATACGCTCGCCGGCAAGAGATAGAAAAGCGTATGGAAACATCTGCTATGAAATCAAAAATTGATAGATTGGCCAGAAAATTACTTCCAAGCATTCGTAAAGCTGAATTAGCAAAGCATCGAGGTAAATCTCAAAAATGATTAATTCATTTAGCCAATATTTAATTGAAGAACAGAAAACTGTTTATTTTACATTTGGTAGATTAAATCCGCCAACAATGGGCCATGAGATGCTTTTAAATAAACTTGCAAAAGCTGCAGGTAAAAATCCATATAAGATTTATCTTTCTAAATCTAATGATCCAAAAAAGAATCCATTGTCTTATAATGATAAAATTAAATTTGCTCGTAAAATGTTTCCAAAACATGCACGGCAAATTATTAAAAATAATAAAATCAATACAATTATGGATATTGCTTCAGCTCTTTTTTCTGAAGGTTATATAAACGTTGTCATGGCCGTTGATGGCCCTCGTTCTCGTGAGTTTGATATTCTATTAAACAAATATAATGGAGTTAAAGGCAGACACGGATTTTATAACTTTAAGTCAATTAAGTTTGTTAATGTTGGTGAGCGTAATGATTCGTCTGAAGGTATTGACGGAGTCTCAGCCACTAAACAACGTAATGCAGCAAAGGATAATGACTTTGTAGCATTTACACAAGGTCTCCCTAAATCAATGTCAAATAAAGATGCGAAGCAATTATTTAATGCTGTTCGTAAAGGCATGGGATTAAAAGAAGCAAAAGAATTTAAACGCCATATTCAATTAGAACCAGTTTCAGAATTAAGAGAAGCTTATATTCGTGATAATATTTTTGAAGAAGGTGAACGAGTTGTTATGACTAAAAAAGGTATTGTTGGGAACATCAAATATCTTGGTACTAATTATTTGATTGTAGAGTCAAAAGGCGAAACATGGAGATGCTGGCTAGATGAAGTTTCAAAGGTAGATCCAAATGCTAGACCACCACACGTAGAAGCTGATTATGGAGCAACTATAGACGCTGGACCATATAAATTAAGCGAATCAGTGGATTGGGTATGTGGTAAATGTAATTGTGAACCTTGTAGATGTAGTGAAATTAATGAAGCTCAAAAGTGGAAAAAAGGTGGACCTGACGGAGAAATTCATACTCAGCATAAAGGTACAACCTGGAGAGTTCGCAAAGATTATAACCATAATGATCGTCATGTTGGTGAATATCGTATCGAGTATAAAAAGAAAAATCCATACGGTGCCCACGATTGGGAATGGCATGATACAGTTCAGGGTAAAGAGCATGCTAAGTCACGTTTGCCAGAAGCAAACCAACCTGAATGGGGAACACCTGAGTCAACTAAAAAAGCAAAAGGTATTACTCCTGGTGAAAAGAATGAAGGGCTTTGGGATAACATCCGAGCACGTCGTGCTGCTGGAAAGCCAAAATTAAAACCTGGTGATAAAAACTATCCAAAAACTTTGAAGATAGAAACTCAACAAGATCCAGATATTAAAGATCGCCCAGGTTCGCAGCCTGCTGGTTATCATAAAGGATTGTCTAGAGCACAGAAAATTGCTAGAGATAGACAATTTAAACGCCAGACCAAAATGAGCGATAATGATCCAAAGGCATATAAGCTAGCACCGGGTGATAAAACAAGTAAAACAAGATTATCAAAACATACTCTAAAGTATAGAAAAATGTATGGAGAAGACTAATGCAAAGCTTTAAGACATTTAGTGAAAATACTGAAGGGCTAAAAAATAAAGCCGAAAAGTCAGGTATGCCTCTTGGTGTTCTTCGGAAAGTATACAACCGTGGAGTTGCTGCTTGGAGAACTGGTCATAGACCTGGTACAACTCCTGAACAATGGGGTATGGCAAGAGTAAATTCATTTGTAACTAAATCTTCCGGAACATGGGGCAAGGCAGACAAAGATCTGGCGGCGAAAGTAAGAGGCTAAAATGGAATACGATTTAAGATCCCACTCAAATAAAAGATTAGGAAGCATCCTAGCTAATCCTAGACATCCAGCTCATTCTGCAGCAAAAGCTGAGCGCGATAGGCGTCTTGCTATGAGAAATGAAGCATACGATGAGCCTCAAGGGCAAGCAAAAAGAATGATGTCACCATTACAGAAAATGAGAATGGATAAAGAAAAAGCTGATCGTGATCGTGATGGTAAACTAAAACCAGGTGTCGTAAAAAGAGGTAAGTCAACCATGAATAGACTAAAAGATATTAGACAAAGAGCTGATGCTTTTGCTGTTAAATCCCGTAAAGAAGAAGTTGATCTTGATGAAATGAAGGATGAATGGAAGACTGATACTGGATGGAAAAAACCAGAAACTATTAGAAAAGATAGATTCGGAAATGTGATTAAGAATCTTCCCAAACATCTTGCGAAAGCTGCGGCTAAAAAATCTGCTGAAATGAATAAAGAAGAAGTAGAACAAGTTGATGAAGTTCTAGATCGTCCAGGTGCAATGGATAAGTATCATAATAAAGCTAAAGCGCAAAGCGACAGGGCACGCAACTCTGCAACAGCTAAAATTCTTCGTGGTAATTCTGACATTTCAAAAGAAAAAGAAACTATCCGCAAGCGCGAAAAAGGTATGGACATGGCTACAAATGTGAGAGCCAAACAGTTTCGCAGAGCAGTTACTGGTAGGCCTTATGGCGAAGCAGTTGAAGAAGACATGAATCCTTATCTAAAGCATTCCACAGATAAATTAAAAAATAAGCATGCTAGTTTTAGTAGACAAATTGGTGATCTTCAAACTAAAAAATTAAAAGGTGCAAAAAATCCGTCTATTGATCAAGAGATTGCTAAGTATCAACAAAAACTGCGGCATGTAAAAAATGCGATGAAAAATGAATCGATTGAAGAAGCAAAGCGTAAAGGCGCTCCAAAGATGCAAGGTGATTGGCTGAAGAAAGAGCGTGAAAAGAACCGTGCTCATGATGCAGCGATGGGTCGTACACCAACCGGTCGTAAAAAACCAGAACGCGCTATGACTTCTACTCAGCGTTCACTTGCTAAAATGCGTGCTGAAGATGTTGAATACGTAAATGAAAAGAAACTTACACCTAAAGAAGTTAAAAGAGCTTTAGCATCTATTAAACCTCCTAAGAAAAAGCCAACACTACCAAAAGCTCCCTGGGAAAAAGAAAAGACAGAAGAAGGATTTGTGTCTCATGCACAGCGTAAAGCAGTATGGGCTACTAAAAAAGATGGTGGTAAAGGTCATCCAGATAATAAAAAGAAAAATGAAGCTTATGTTCCAGAAGGACTAACTGTTGGTGATGGTATGGGTTCTTGGATCAAAGATTTCCAAGCATCTGATGCTCCACAATTCGCAGGAAAATCTCAAAAGAAAAAAAGAGATATGGCGATTGCGGCATATTTAGATGCAAAGAGAAGTAAAAAAGAATCAGTAGAAGAAGCTTCTGTTATCAATGGGAAAAAACAAGACCCTAATAGCACTAGATGGAAAAGCACTTCTTTGTCCCATGCAGATGCGGTTGCAAAACATGGAAAGGATAATGTCCGTAAAGGAATGTTTAAACGTGGAGATGGAAGTCATGATGTTCAAGTCAAATCTAAATTAGGCGAAGAAAATATAGACGAAAAAAAAGGTCTGACAATCCCTAAGTTTAGAAGTGCTTTATATAAAGGCGCAAAAGCATTAGGTGATGTTCAAGCTGTAAAAAAGAAAAAAGTTGGTAAACGTATCGGTAGAAGAGTTGTTGGAAAAATGGCCGGAAGACTTTTAGGAAAGATGTTCAGATGATTAAGTTTAGGGATTTCACTAATCATAATTCATCTACTAATCTTGGTGGGACTGAAACGTTAAAAAAAGACCTTGAGGCAATGAAAAGGAAGCTAGCAACAGAAGCTAAAGATCCTGGTGAATATGACTACGAAGGTGAGATGGCAAAGGTTCAACTTAGAGCTATGATCGATCAAGCAGAAGACTTAGTCGAAAAGTTTGAGGACAACGAGAACTTGCCTGAATGGGTACAAAATAAAATCACAAAAGCTTCTGACTATATCAAAGATGTATATTCTTACATGGAAGGTCAAGAGGACGAAGAAGAAGACGATACGCAGAATGAATCTGCCACGAATGTGAGTGAGGAAAAACATCCAGCACTAAAAAGAGCTGGAGTTTCTGGATTTAGTAAGCCAAAAAGAACATCAGGGCATCCAACTAGTAGCCACGTCGTTGTTGTAAGAGATGGTGGTAAAGTAAAAACAATTCGTTTTGGCCAACAAGGCGTATCTGGATCTCCTAAGAAAGAGGGAGAATCAAAATCATATGCAGCCAGAAGAAAATCATTTAAAGCTAGACATGCTAAAAATATAGCAAAAGGAAAATCATCTGCTGCGTATTGGGCAAATAAAGTAAAGTGGTGATATATGGCACAAAAATCAAAATACCTTTCAAACACTCGGATTGCTGAAAAAATAGATGTATCGGAAGGTAGAGTTCTTAACACAGATTATATCCATAAGTTTGGCAGAAATCCAAGTGTAGGTGGTGCACCTGAAACTATTTGGATGCAAGGTGGAGTTTACGAATATTTGACTTCTCCTTCTACTGTTTATGCTACAAGTGATAATGCTGCTGATGCTGCTGCTGGAACTGGAGCAAGGACCGTTACAGTTCAAGGATTGGATGTAAACTATCTTAATGTACAGGAAACATTAACAGTAGGTGGACCTGCTTCAACAGTAGAATTTTTAAGAGTGTTCCGAGCTTTTGTTGCCGAGTCAGGATCTGTTGGAACAAATGTCGGTAATGTGTTAATTACAACAGGAGCTGGTGGAAGCGGAACAGTATTAGCAGATATTGGCACCATAGGAACTGGAACAACTTTTGGATTAGGGCAGACACAACTTGCTTTATATACAATTCCAGCACATTGTACTGGATACTTAACAACTTGGAATGTTGGTATAGGAGCTTATAACAATAGTGCTACGGTTTCGTTGTATACTCGAGTATTTGATACTGGATATCTGAGTTTTAGAACAAGAGATATTATGGATGTGCCTGGAGGTTATCACACAAGAAATTATGGTATACCATTGAAAATCCCGACAAAAACTGATATTGAAGTAAGGGGTATTGCTTCAACTGGTACTTCAATTAGTGCATCTTTTGATCTTATACTAGTGAAAAAATAAATGAACTTTTTCGATATTATCTTAACTAATAAATAATTATAAATAAGATTAAACTTAAAGAGAAAATAATGGCAGAGACTACAAATAATCGACTGGATCGTATCGAAGAAAAGCTCGACAAGCTTGGTGATGTAATAGTCTCTATTGCTCGCTTTGAAGAGAAGATGGATGCTTATAATGAGTATCGTGAACGATCATGGGAACGTATGAACAAGTTTTCAGAAAAACTTGACATAATAGAAAAAAAAGTTGAAGATAACTGTCGTACGGTACACACAATAAACAAATTATTCTGGATAGGATTAATAGCTATTTCAGGATCTATCGCAGCCCAATTATGGATGTAAGGAAACAAAAATGAAAACAGAAGATATTAAAAACATCGCGAGGGCTTGGCAACAGGTCCAAGAAAAACTAACTGGTAATCAACATAAAATTGACCATAATAAAAATGGAAAAATTGATGCTGGAGATTTTGAACACCTGCGCTCCAAAAAGAAAAAAGTTGGAGAAGATGAAGAAGTAGAAATCAATCCTAAAATGAAAACAAAGAAAAAAACAGATACAGAAATGGCTACTGAAGCCAAACTTAGTGAAGGCGTGACGAGTAGAGATGCAATCGACGAGATTTCAAAAGATCTGGCTCAGCGTTATTATACTAAATCATACGATGCTCAGCGAAAAGCCATGAATACCATGATCGATACTGAAAAAGCGAGAAAGCCTGAAAAGAAAAAAGCATATGATGACGCCAGAGCAACATTCCGCAAGCGTGGAAAAGGCTCAGACATGGCTGCTAAGCGTTTAGCCTATAAAGGTAAAAATGAAGAAGCAGAGCAAATCGACGAGATCTCTATGGATAAAGCAACTCGTACTTATGCAGCTCGCAAATCTCAAGCACAATCAGCGGCTCATCAGGGTTCAATGGATTATGCTAAAAAGCAAATGGCAAAAGCTCGTAAGACAAAAGCCTACATGGATAAACGTGAATCAGTAGAGCAAGTCGACGAGATCTCAAAAGATCTAGCAGGTCGTTATATCAAAAAAGCTCAAATAGATACAGCACACGCAGGCGATCAAATTGCTACAGGGAGCATGGGTCAAATGGGTGCATCTCCTGATGTTAAAAAAGGTTATGAAAAGCAACGCCAAAGAGGTATTGCTAAACTCGTTCGCCGTCGTATGGGTACGTCAGATGCTGTTCGTAAACTAACCGGTAAAGCTCGTGTTGCAGCAACAGAAGAAACAAATGAATGGCCAATTTATGCACGTATCAAAGAAGCTCGTGATGCGCATATGAAAGGTGCTACGCCACCAGAAGCAATCGACTCTAAAGCTTCAAAGGGTGAAAAAGATTTTAAGGCAATGCATAAGGTAGATGACAAACGTGGAATGGAAGATCAATCACATGATGATGTTTCCAAAGCAGGTCGTGTAACTAAAAAGGCTCCTGGAAGAAATGGAGATAATAAAGCTGGTGATAAAATGCAAGCGCCAGTAGATACAACGAAAGGTTAAGATAATGATTAAAGGTCCAAAAGGTGCAGTTCCAACTCTGCGTGGATGGGCTCATGAACGTACTGGTGAGCTACTTAAAAGTCAAAAAATTTCTCAAAAAGCAATTGATGAATGGTATGGAATACGAGTTGAAGAACATGTTGAGCCTGCTCCAGAACCAGTTGTTGAACCAATTATTGTAGATGAAAATGATGTTATTTCTGATTTAAATGAAGATGGTATAATTGATGAATTAGAAAGCATGACAAAAAATGAATTAGAAGAATATGGTAGAGAACACGGTGTCGAACTAGATCGTCGTAAGAATAAAAAAACAATGATTGAAGATTTGAGAGCGCATTTAGAGACTTAAATGAATGAAATTTGAGCTGACAGAAGAAAATCTTTTCTTATATGCAGCCAAGAATTATTATAATCCTAAGTATATTGATGCTGAATCGTTTGAAGAAGATTTAAAAAGATTTAAATATATTAAAAGACTGTGTAATAGATATATAGAATCTGATAAATTATCTGAAAGACTTTTATTGAATCATTTGATCGTAGTGTTTAATGTTTTTGGTGTTGAAGCTGCAAAGAAAATATTGAATTTAAAATTAGATAATGAGCATTGGCCAATAGTAAAACCATTTTTATTATATCTAAATTATATTAAAAATAATGAATATGTCGATGTATCTATGGATCAATATGTAGTAAGCGCTTTAAGGAAAATTTGATGGGAATAATTAAAAGAGCTGGTGACTTAGTCTATACGTTTAGATTTTTAAGGCTTCTTACAACTAATTTTGAAGATACCGAAGCTTTTAAATTAGGCATCATTGATAAAGATGGTAAAAGACTAAAATCTTTCAATCTAAACGACATGGAGAATAGAGATAATTATAGAGATTACTATACTCCATTCCACAGACTAGTCTTTAATATAAAAAAATTACTTTCTAAAGCTCCTGGTGGGGATACTAAAATTGCATCTTATGCAGCAGCTTTATATTTACTTAAAGAAAAATTTGGTGTAAGTGAAACTCAGATAGAGCATGGTTTAAAAAAATCAGGTATAAATACAATTGATTTTATGACCGAAGGATCTAAATGGTTTTTGCTTGAAAACAATCAACTGTCTCCAGGACGTTATAAAATTAAACATGCTAAAGTTTTATCCAATACCCTAGATGATATTGTCAGAGAAAAAGATTGGATTATAGTAGGTGAAGATGCATATCCAATTGGAACCATTTTTGGATTAAATATTTATGAAGTAAAACACAAAAGCACAAACCAAAATATTTATGTAACAGTAGACGAGTTGTTAGCATGACAAAAATTAAAGAAGAATCACCGGCAACTTCTATTGGAAACGCTTCAGTTTCTTTACCACCAACAGCTAAATTTAATCCAAAGGTTGTAGTTGATCGCCGGCATAAAAAAGGTAAAACTGTTTTACTAAAAAGGTTCAGAAAGTATATGGACGATAAAAATGGCTAAATTATATTTGATGCTACTTTTAGTAAGTTTATTCAGCGGAGTTGGATATGCTGGATATTCTTATTATATGTGGTCTCAAGAAACAATTGGAACTTTACGTGAAAATAATGTAAAGTTAAAGACAGCTGCAGAGACACTACAAAACACTGTAGAAAAAATGGCAGCTGATGCTAAAAAGAATGAAGAACTAAATCGTAACTTGACTAAAAGATTGCAACAATCGCAAGAACACCTAGACAAATTAAGAGGTGTATTTGCTAAAATTGATTTGACTATGGAGGCATTAACAAATGCACAAGGACTTGAAGACAGAGTTAACAACGCCGTTAACAAACTTATTGGGCGGATCCAAGATGAAACTACTCCTCCTAGCGATGAGCCCGCTTCTACTGACAGCGTGCGGGGTGAGGACGCCGGAGCCGGAAGTAGTAGTAACAACTGAATACCAGGAACAAAATATTCCTATTCAAGAACGACCTAAAGCTGTAGAGTTTCCTCCAGTTGATTGGTATGTCATAACAGAAGAAAACCTTGAAGAAAAAATTCAAGAAATTAATTCAAAAACTGGTAATGTAGTTGTCTTTGCTATTACACCAAAAGGTTATGAAAATCTTGCACTTGGTATTGCAGAATTGCGGCGCTATGTAAAAGATCAGCAAGCAATCATTGGATATTATGAAGAAGCTTTAACTCCTACTGAGCCTACTCCATCCACTTCAGAAAATCAGTAGATTTATTATAACACATATTTTTAAGATGTAAACATGCTAAATGAGCTGAGTGATTATTTTTTTAGTAATAAAATCTATGAAAAACTTCATATTGACAAAGAAGGCTCTTTAGAAGAAGATGATAAGTTTTCTTTTGATACGCCAAGAGTAGTATCTCCAAATTTTTGCTCATCAATGATTTATTTTGAGCCATTTATTTTTGATTGGTGTCAACAAGTAGCATCAATAACAAATGCAATAGGGACTGCGTTAGCAGTATACTATCCACCTGGAGGCTATCTTGGCTGGCATACAAATGATGATTGTGTTGCTCATAATTTAATACTAACATATAGTGCTTCTGATAAAAGTTATTTTGAATCAAGACAAAAAAGAATATATGATACTAAAGGATGGTCTATAAAAATTAATGAATTTAATAGAGATTCTTCTTGGCATCGAGCTATAGCAATAGACCATCGGATAACTTTTGCTTTCATCTATGATACTAAAGAAAAAAGGGATATAGCAGTAAAAAAATTCAATTTTACCGATGTTCAAAATTGGAAATCAAATATATAATACTACCAGAAAATAATGCTACTAATATGCGCAAACAAATTTTGTGCATGTTATTTTTTACACATTTAAAGAGGTTCTCTCCATGCTAAAAGTTGTTCCATCAAATTCAGACGTAAATACAAGACACCTAATGTCACAAACAAAGTTTTATGAAGGATATAGTAGATGGAATGATGAAAAAGACCGATATGAAACATGGGAAGAAGCAGTAACTCGTGTAATGAATATGCACCGAGAAACTTACAAAGACAAAATGTCTCCTGAATTATCTTTACTTATTGACGAAGCAGAATCACTATATAAACTACAATATGCTCTAGGGGCTCAACGTGCATTGCAATTCGGCGGTGAACAACTGAAAAAACATCAGATGAGAATGTACAATTGTACTTCATCATATGCAGATCGTCCAGCATTCTTTGGCGAGCTATTTTATATCCTTCTCTGTGGGGCTGGCGCCGGCTTCTCAGTGCAGAATCATCACGTTGCTAAGTTGCCTGATGTCGCGGAGAGAAAGAAACAGGCAAAGGGCTACGTGATTGAGGACTCAATTGAAGGTTGGGCAGATTCGCTATCAGTTTTAATGTCATCATACTTTGTTGGTGGTGGTACTCACCCAGAGTTTGAAGGTCGTAAAGTTTATTTTGATTTGCAAAACATTCGTCCAAAAGGCGCTAAGATTTCTGGTGGATTTAAAGCACCAGGACCAGAGCCACTACGTAAGGCCTTAGATAAAATTGAACATATGATTCAGGGTGTTGTACTATCTGGACGTAATAGACTAAAACCAATTGAAGTATATGATATTGCTATGCATGCTGCGGATGCAGTGTTGGCAGGTGGCGTTCGTCGATCCGCAACAATTTGTTTATTCAGCCCAGATGATGAGGAGATGATTAATGCTAAAACTGGTAATTGGTTTACTGATAATCCTCAGCGTGGCCGTTCTAACAATAGTGCAGTTATTGTTAGAGATGAGATCACAAAAGAAGAATTTAAAAAGATTATGGGCTCGATCAAAGAGTTCGGTGAACCTGGTTTCTACTTCGTCGAAGATAAAGACTTCACCACAAATCCTTGCGTGGAGATTGGAATGTATCCGCAGCTTGATGGACAATCCGGATGGCAAGGATGTAACCTCACAGAAATTAATGGTGGAAAGTGTACAACAAAAGAAGAGTTCTTTAAAGCCTGTCGAGCAGGAGCAATCATGGGAACTCTCCAAGCTGGATACACAGACTTCAAATATCTTAGTGAAACATCTAAAGCAATCTTTGAACGCGAAGCGCTCTTAGGCGTATCAATTACTGGTTGGATGAATAATCCTGATGTATTGCTTGATAGCGATATTCAGCAACAAGGCGCGGAAATCGTAAAGGCAGTAAATAAAGAAGTAGCAGAACTAATTGGTATTAATCCAGCAGCTCGTACTACTTGCGTTAAGCCATCTGGTAACGCCTCAGTTCTACTCCAGACGGCCTCTGGCATTCACGCAGAGCACGCTCCAATGTACCTAAGACACATTCAGTTGAACAAAGAATCAGAAGTAGCGCAACTCATCTCGAAGGCAAATCCTTACATGGTTGAAGAATCAGTATGGTCTTCAAACAATACTGATTATTGTATTGCTTTCCCAATTATATCACCAGAAGATTCAATTTATCGTGAAGAGCTTTATGGCGTAGATCTTTTAGAAAAAGTTAAAAAGGTTCAACAAAACTGGGTAGAAGCAGGTACTAATGAAGAGTTATGTGCTGATCCTCGTGTTCGTCATAACGTATCAAATACAGTTACAGTAATGCCACATATGTGGTCTCAAGTAGAGGATTATGTATATGACAACCGCCATAGTTTTGCTGGTATTAGTTTCTTGGCTGGGTCTGGTGATAAAGACTTTGCTCAAGCCCCAATGACTGAAGTAATGTCTGAAGAAAAGATTGTAAAGAAATATGGTAAAGCTGCTCTTTTTGCATCTGGCCTTATTGTTGATACTCGTAAGCAAGGATTCAGAGATTTATGGGAAGCTTGTTCAGTAGCACAAATGCCAGAAGAATGGAGAGGAGAAGTTTCTGATATTCGAGCCGAATGGATCCGTAGGTTTAAAAAGTTTGCAGACAACTATTTTATGGGTGATACGAAAGAAGCTGAATATTGTTTAAAGGATGTATTTAATCTTCATAAATGGTCTAAGATTCAACAAAACTTTTCTCCAGTAGATTTTGTTACTCAACTAAGTGAAAAACGTTTTACAGATATAGATACAATGGGTGCCGCGGCATGTCAAGGCGGCGCCTGCGAAATTACATTTTAGGAGTTAATGTATGATTAGTGAATTAGGCGAGAACCCAAATTCTTGGTATGCGCAATGTGATGCGTGTAACGTTGTAACACTCGTGATTTTTAATAAAAAAGAGTATAATGCGGAATATTGTCCGAGCTGTGGACATCTTGCTGATTGGGGTAAAAGTGATGATTTTGATGAGGCTTCAGAGGAGTTTTACTTGATGGCTAAAGCAGCGGTGGATGATGATGGTCCAGAGTCGTGGGTATAAACTAGAGAAAATATAATATAAATGTGGTATTATAACGGACAGCCTTTCGATCAGGCTCCGGAAGAATATCATGGGTTTGTCTATATGATTCATGATTTGCGCAATAGTAAAAAATATATTGGCAAAAAATTCTTTTGGAAACCAAAAACACTTCCTCCTCTTAAAGGTAAAAAGAGAAAAAGAAGATCTATAGTAGAAAGTGATTGGAAAAAATATTATGGATCCAATGCTGAGTTACAAGATTTAGTTGAACAATCTGGGCCAGATAATTTCAATAGAGAAATACTCAAACTTTGCAAGACAAAAGGCGAATGCTCATATTATGAGATGAAATATCAATTCATGTTTGATGTTCTACTAAAACCAGATGAATACTACAATTCTTTTATTGGAGGAAAAATTCATCGAAAGCATATTTTAGGTTTACAATCAGATGAAAATATGATAGAATAAGATCATGATTAAAGGAGATTTATCATGATTATTATTGACTACAATGGCATTGCAATCAGCAATATTGTAACTCAAAAGCTTGACATTGATGAAAACTTAATTCGTCATATGATTCTAAATTCTATTCGTATGTACCGATCTAAATTTAAAGATAAATTTGGTGAGGTAGTAATTGCAAGTGATGCTGGTAACAATTGGCGATATCAAGCATTTCCACAATACAAAGCATCTCGTAAGAAAAACCGTAAAGAATCCAAAATGGATTGGAACGAAGTCTTTCGTATTACCAATATGGTGTGGGATGAGCTTACAGAAAATTTCCCATATAAAACAATTAAGGTTAATGGCTGTGAGGCTGATGACATTATTGGTGTCCTTGCATACAATACTCAAGAGTTTGGTCAACATGAAGATGTTATGATTATTTCTGCTGATAAAGATTTTGCACAATTACAAAAATTTGACAATGTGTCACAGTTTTCTCCTATGCAAAAGAAATATATAAAAGTAGAACATCCAAGAAAGCAATTACTAGAATTGATTTTAAAGGGTGATACATCTGATGGCGTACCCAATGTATTGTCGGGAGATAATGTGTTTGTAGACGGTGAAAGACAGACTCCATTACGTAAGCCAGTTATGGAAGCGTTAATGGAAGATCCTTCTTCTCAAGGACCTGATGTTCTACGGAACATTCAGCGAAATCGTAAACTCATTGATCTTAGTTCAACTCCACAAGAATTAAAAGACGAGATCTTGAGCTGTTTTAATAGCCAAGATAAATATGAATATAGAGGTAAGGTATTTCCTTATCTAGTTGAAAAACGTTGTCGACGTTTAATAGATGATATTAAGGATTTTATTTGATGGTTAATAAAGTTTCACTACATGTGTTCGAGATTATTGATAAAGCTCAAAAGGCTAAAACTCGAAAAGAAAAAATTACAGTTTTACAAGAGAATGAATGTTGGGCTTTAAAAGATTTTTTACGTGGTTCTTTTGATGATATTGTTCAATGGAATCTACCTCCAGGGGCGCCACCATATGAACCAGCGAAAGAAGATTCAGTTCCATCTTCTTTACATAAACAGCATACAAAATTTAAGCATTTCGTAAAAGGGCTTGAGGGTGACAAGCTCCCTAGCATTCGCCGTGAGCGGATGTTCATTGATATGTTAGAAGCGATTCATCCAACCGACGCTGATTTACTAATTAAGATGAAAGACAAAGAACCTATGGGAGGAGGCATCACAAAAAAATTAGTACAAGAGGCATTTCCTAAACTCATAGTAAAATAAAAATAGGAGATTGCATGACTGCTCAGTTTGAGAGACTCAATCAAGACGTTGCTGAACTAGAAACATATATTCAAAAACTCAAAAAGAGAAAGAGGGTAGATGAAAGTTTAATAAGTAAACTAAGAAAGAAAAAAGAGTTTTTAATTAATCATATAACTGAGAAACAATACTTAATGCAATAGGAGGTCAATCCAGTCGGGATCTCCCATCCCGACTGGTAACCTAGGAAAAAATTATGCCAACATATACATTAAAAGATTTGAAAACATTAGATCAATGGGATATTTTTTGTTCTTATGAAGAACTACAAATTATCTTAAACGAATTACCAAATGTCCAACAAGTATTATCCGCTCCTAAGATTGTTGGCGGGGTTGGTAATTTACATTCTAAAGTACCAGATGGATTTAAAGATGTGTTAAGTAGAGTAAAAAAAGGTTCATCAAGAAATAATACGATAAATTCATAATGGCAAAAAATAATTCTTTAACTGTAAAGCTCGACGACTTAATGGAGTATGAGCCTATTACTCTGAATCAACAAACAGCTTTTGAAGCTTGGGATGAAGGAGATAATTTAGTTTTAGCCGGATCAGCTGGTACAGGTAAAACATTTATTGCAATGTACATGGCACTTGAAGAAATGCTAGAAGCAGACAATTATTATCGAAGAATAATTATCATTCGATCTGCGGTACCAACAAGAGACATGGGATTTCTACCAGGAAATGCTGAAGAAAAGAAGCAAATGTACATGCTTCCTTATAAGAATATATGCACAGAATTATTTAATGATAAAGCTTCATGGGGAAAAATGACAAATTCTGGTCAGATTCAATTTGAATCGACATCATTTATTAGAGGAGCCACATTCGACGACTCAATTATTATTGTAGACGAAATGCAGAATTTAAATTTCCATGAATTAGATTCTGTTATCACAAGAGTTGGCCGGAATTCAAAAATTATATTCTGTGGCGATTATCGTCAGACAGATTTTAGATTTGATGATGAAAAAGAAGGTATCTTTAAATTTATGAGAATTATGGAACAGATGAAAAACTTTTCTATAATTACATTTGGATGGGATGATATTGTTCGCTCTGGTATGGTAAGAGATTACATTATGACAAAGGAAATGTTGGAGATAAACTAATGATTACTATTTACGGAGATCTCAATTGTATATGGTGCGAAAGAGCTAAAGATTTATGTAAGCAATATGATATGGCTTTTACATATAAACAAATCAGAGATCCAGGAATCTTTGATGAATTACAGGAACAAGTTCCTGGCGTAAAAACTGTGCCACAAATATTTTGGCATGGAAAACACATTGGTGGATATAATGAGTTTACCAGTGAAATTGAAAATACTCGAAACTTTGGACAGGAAAAAATTTAATGGCTAAATTTAGTCGCTTTGATTCCAGAAATAAAAAACGTGGAAAACACAAATCTCAATCACTAGAGCGGGATTTGCGGCGGATTCGAAAACAAACTTCAGTAAAAAAAATTAAATTTAATGCTAAATTATATAATGAAACGTATGTCACACAAGAGCAAGAAATTATTTAAGTATATTGAACGCATCGCTATAGCATTCAGTGTTCTCCTAAATGTAATTTTAGGAGGGAGTTCAAATCAAACTCTATCAGCTAGACAATATCAAAGAAAAAAAGAAAAAAAAGTCAATGGTGTTTGGCTAATCGATTTCATATTCTTTTTCGATCCAGAACATTGTATGATGTCATGGTTGTATTGGAACACACATCAAAATATTAGAAAAGTGAAAAATAACTATGTACAACGCACCCAAGATATGGTAGAATACAAATATAATGATGGAGAAAGGATATTAGATGAACAACCTAAACAAAGTGATCTTGACAGACTGCGATGGCGTATTACTTAATTGGGAGTATGCATTCAATATTTGGATGCAACGGAAAGGATACGAATTAGTTCCTGGTGGAGAAAATAAATATGATATGGGCGATCGCTATGGACTTAGCGATGAATTAAAAAAGAATTTATGTCGCCACTTTAATGAATCTGCTACCATGGGATTCTTACCTCCTCTTCGAGATGCTATGTACTATGTTGATCTATTACATCGTAAACATGGTTATGTATTTCATATGATTACTGCTCTTAGTCTTGATCCAAATGCTCAAGCTCTACGAATTCAAAATACAAAAAAGCTGTTCGGCGAAACTGCTTTTGAAAAATTTGTGTTTTGTGATACTGGCGCAGATAAAGATGAAGTACTAGAACCCTACCGGGATAGTGGTCTTATTTGGATAGAAGATAAAATAGAGAATGCCGAGCTTGGAGCTAGTTTAGGATTAGAGTCTCTTTTAATTGAACATGGACATAACATGGATTATAAAGGTCTTCCATTGATGAAAAACTGGAAAGAAATATATGAATACTTATCATAAACACCACGATATTTACATTAAGTCTTGGGTGAGAGAATATCAATTAAATTTTGATCAAAGTTATTTGAGACGATGCGAAACTCTTATAAAACAAGAAGGGGATAAGCAAGATCATGTTACAAACATAAAATGTAATATGACAGATTGGCATTTTATAATAAATGAACCTCATTATGCTCCATTACTGGAAGAGATAGAAACAATTGCTGAATCTATTATGACAGATTTTAAACGTTATCCGCATCTTAAGTTATGTGATTGTTGGGGAGCAAGTTATAAAAAAGAAGAGTTTGCTATACCTCATAATCATCAAGAAGCACAAGTGGCTTTCACTTATTATATAAAAGCTGAAGATGGTAGTGCGCCATTACATTTTTTTGAAAATATGGAAAGCCCCCAGCCTATTTTAGAAATACAACCTAAGCAGAATCTGTTGGTATTGTTTAATGGCGCGGCAGACCACGGCGTACCTCCACAAAAAACAGATGCAGAACGCGTAGTTATCGCCGGAAATTTTTTGGTATCTTCACCATGGGAAACATAATGACAATATTTGAATGCTTGAATTTGAGAACAGAATTTGAAAATATTATTCAATATAGAAAATCTTATAATTTGCCTACACTTGATAGTGATATACATAGTCTTGTATATTTCATGGAAACAGGTTATAAAAAGAACCGACTTAGGAAAGATGCAAATAGAGCTTTAAAAATTGCTGAAATGATTATAGAAAGTTATGAAAATGAAAACCCTAATCTATCAAGTCTATACGGGAAAACGCTCTAAACTGTATGACCATTGTACTCAATCAGTAAAAGATTATGCTAACAGAATAGGGGCTGACTATGAATGTCAGCGTACTCCTATTTTGATGATACGTCCAGATCCATTTACAACAAATAGGAGTAAAGAATCATATGAGAAATATGGTGGGTTTCTTCCAATTTATGAAAAGGAAAATGCCTTTACGTACCTTAAATCCTATGATCAGGTGGCCATTATTGATGCTGATGTTTTTGTTAGGCCTGAGTGTAATGATTCTATATTCACTGATGCTGGCACTGATTGCCACTTCGCTGGCGTCTTAGAACGTGATATGCCTATTACGAATGAATATACTCAAAAATTAGCTAACTATACTCGTATGCAATATATGCAATCTCCACAAATAAAAAATCTATTTAATTGGAAGCATAAAGCTGGTGCTGACTTCTATAACATGGGTATTATGGTTTTAAACAAATCAATTGCTAAATACCTGAGAGGTGAAACGCCTAAACAATTTCTATCACGTCCAGAATTTAAACCATTTATTGATGGTATGGGCGCATGGAAATGGTCTACTGACCAAACACTATTAAATGTTTGGGTTAAAGAAGAAAAGATGAAAGTGAATAATCTCCATTGGAAATGGAATGGTTTGTTTACTGCAAATACAAAGATTAAGCATTGCAATTTTGTTCATTTCTTTTTAAAAGACAAGCTGCCTAATCGTGGTGAGAACGTAGAAGAACTAATGAAAGCAATTGGATGAAAGCTCAAATAACATATATTAGTCATTACTTTGATTCAATTACTCAGTCAGACCAAGCCATCAGAAGTTTTGACGCATTTAAAAATTGGGAAGTGGAAAAAACGCCTGGAGTAACACCAGAAACAGTAAAGAGCCAATTTGAATATAATATTCCAATTAAAGAAAACAGTCGTCTATTAGATTTTAAGAAAGAAGACACTCTTAGATATTTGACTAAGTTAAGTTGTGTAATCAATCATGTAAAATTTTTTAGAAGAGTAATAGCAGCTGATGAACCAATGGTTTTTCTAGAACATGATGCACTGTGCACTAGATCTTGGGTTGATGTAGACTTTGATGAATATCTTATATTGAATGCTGAATATGTATTTAAACCTCCTAATAAATTAGCTCTTAGACAATATAAGGATTATGTATGGCCAGGGACTAAAGGCGTATATGAAATGCAACAAGACTACAGGCTGACATACTATAGAGATAATAATTGGAATGGTAGTTTTATGGCTCCTGGTACAGGTGCGTATGCATTAACTCCAAAAGGAGCTAAAAGATTATTAGCTGCAGCTGAAAAAAACTTAGATCAATCGGATTTTCTCATCAACAGCTACAATGTGAATATGCAATATTTACTGCCTTCACCAATAAAATTTAATTCTGTTAATTTGAGTACTTCATATGGAATACAAATTTAAAATACCCGATGGTTGCAAACACGCTCCAGAAGCTCTTCAAAATCTTGGAGCTTATAGTCTTGCTAAAAAGCATCTAAAAAATAATAGAACCGCTCTAGACATTGGTGGCCATATTGGCACGATGACTAGAATATTTTCAAATGATTTTGAACAAGTACATTCATTTGAACCATTATGGACAGAATATTTAAGAGAAAATACTTCAGATTTAAATAACGTTAAGATAGAACCAGTAGGAATTGGTAATTCTATAAAAGAAGAAAAAATGTATATTTTACCAAGAAATACTGGTGGATCCACAATAGTAAAACATCCAAGGAGAACTTGGATTTCTTCTGCTGAAGAAAAGAAAATTAACATATATCCTCTAGATCATTTTGAATTAGAGAACGTTGATTTCATAAAGATTGATGTTGAAAGCTATGAATACTTTGTGATTGATGGAGCTAGAAAAACTCTTGAGAAAAATTCTCCAGTCATAATGATTGAGTTTATCGAAAAATACGAACATCCAGAATTTACAGTTAATGAGACAAAATTTTTACTTGATCAGCTTGGATATATTAGCGTTGGTTATGTCGATAGAGATTGGGTTTACATAAAGGAATAAAAAATGCAACCATGGGACTATTCAAAAGCTAAAGATATAGATGATGTAATCACTATTATTGAAGGCTTGTGTAATGAATCATTAAAAGCTAGATATGATGATCTATTTGAATATGCTGCTCAATGCGAGACTGCAATGGAATTTGGTATCAATCAAGGATCATCTTTAGCTGCGATTCTTAGAGCTGGCCCTAAAACAGTAATAGGAGTTGATGTCGAATTAAAGCCCTATAATATTGGTGGACTTAAACCAATTATGGAAGAATACGCTAAGAAAGAAGACATTAATTTAAAAATAGTAAAAGGTGATTCGACAAAGATTGCACCAGCAAACGTTGAATTTCTTCATATTGATAGCTTACATAGCCCTAAGCATTTAGAAAAAGAATTAAAGATTCATGCTCCATTTGTTTCCAAATATATTATGTTCCATGATATTAAACAAAAAGATTATGAACTAATGAAAGTAATTGAAAAATACGTTAGTAATAACCCAGAATGGGAAGTTATTGTTAAATATGAAGTTGGTAAGTGTGGCCACGCTGTAATTAAAAGAAAATGAAACATATAGCACTAAGATCCACAAGCATGCGACGAGACATGCCGTACACCACCCCTGGATTAGGCGACAGGGCTCATAGCATTCTTATAGGATACCAATATGCAAAATCGCATAATACTCAAGTGTGTTTGCATTTAACAAAAGATAAGTATGGCAAAGAACATAAGAAAACTTCTTGGAAGCAGCTTTCAGAATTAACTCATGGTCTTGTGACATATCAAGTCCATGATGTTTCTGGTTTAGATGAACACGTTTGGGAAGCATGGTTATTTGGCCAAGGGATTGATGCAGAAATATATTATTACAAAGATACTCTTCATATGCATCCAAGAGAAAAACCAGTTCCTCTTGAAATATCGCAGTATCTAAAAGTTCTTCCATGTATGGATCCAATTGATTGCTCTAGTGACTTAGACCTACCGGAGAAATTTGTGACTATGCAATGGGATAGTACTGATGCGTCTAGACAAGTTTCACCGATAAAACTTCATACAATAAAAGAAAAATATATAGAAAATGGGTATGAACTTATTACTGTGGGTGGATCTTCTGAGAATGAATTTTTAAGAACTTCTCTCGCACATGCTGGATATGCTATCAGCAAAGCTGGTTATCATATTGGAATAGATTCTGGTATGATGCACCTTGCGCAGTTTTATAAACCATACGATAAAATTCATATTTACAATGATGCTGGATTCTTTAAATCGCATCATCTTGTAAGAGCTCAAGCAAATGGATCAAAAATAAATCCAGACTTTCTATGATTGAAGTTAAAACACCAATATATCCTAGACCACTTGGCGATAGAATAAACACTATTCTATTTTGTCATTACTTAAGTGTTGTTAAAAACACTAGAGTTAATTTACAAATAGATGGGCATGATGCTGAGTATTTTAATAGCTTAATGTTTGGAGATGTGTCTATTAATGGTTCAGGTAAGATAGATGAATCAATTGTTTATAGGCATAGCCAAGACTCAAACATAGCTAAATATTTAAGTGTATCTACAAGAGTAAATATACCAATTAAAAATTCTTCAAGAGAAAAATTTATTACTGTTCAGTGGGATGCTCAACAAAAATATAGAACTATAGATCAAGAAAGAATTCAAAAAATAGAATCTTATTATAAAAACCAAGGGTTCGATATTGTAAGGATAGGTGGCCATCAATCATTAAGTGAAATTGAAAATCTATTATCTAGAGCCACGCATCATGTTGGTGCTGATTCAGGTATGATGCATTTTGCTAAACTACTTATGCCTACAGACAAAATACATTTATATATTAATATTAGACGAAGAGAAAATGATGAAAGATTTCCTGATGGGTGGAATGTTGCATGGCAAGCTAGGGAAATACTTAGGCTTGGGGCGAAAATGAATTTGTGTGAAAATCCATCAAGTGAACAAATAGAATATTTTAAAAAGGTAGATTTATATGATAAAAAATGTTGACCTTAGCAAATGTAAAAATCTTACAGAATTTTATAACACTCTTTATGAAGCACATGAAAGCCATCAGGGAACAGGCTATTGCGATCATCATAAAACAATGGAAGCATATCTTTCAGGTTGTAATTCATATAGAGAATTTGGAGTTCTACAAGGAGCCACTGTAGCCAAGGCTGCGTTGTGTGGTGTTAAATACATTCAAGCAGTAGATGTTCAGCTTCACAGATTTTCTCCTTATGTTAAATTGTTTGAGGGAATAGAAGTAGAATTGCATGAAAGCTCTACTGTTCCACACCCAGTTGAGTTTAAGGGTAAGATGTATGAAATGACTGATGGGGTTAAACACTTAAAGCCCGTTGATTTTATGTTTATTGATGATATACATGAACATGACCATGTATTAGAAGAGCTTACTTTACATTCTCCAACTGTAAACAAATATATTCTAATGCATGATACATATCTATTAGAAAATAAAGTTAATGAATCTCTTCACAAAGCAGCTTTAAAATTTATAGAACAAAATAGTGAATGGACAATTGAACGCCGAAGTAAAGTTTCTACAGGACACACTTTATTAAAGAGAATCTAAATGGGTCTAGGTGATGACATAATGTTTCTTGGAGAAGCTGAAAGCCTTTACAAGAAAATTGGAAAAAAGATAACTCCAGTCTATGGGTCAGGCTGGAGTGCTTTATTTGAGAACGTTGAATTTTTAACAAAAACTGGAGGTGTTACTTTAAACGCCAGAGACAGTAAACAAAAATCTGATTATCATGTAGACTATTATGTTAAAAATAAACGGCAGACTATACTTGGTGAAAAATTAGAATTTTTTAATTATAAACCAAAAAGATTTGCTGTTAGATTAACAGATGAAGAGAAAAACTCAGCAAAAGAAATTGTAAAAGATTTAGGCGAATTTATGGTTATTAATCCAGACTATAAATCAGCTTTCTTTACTTCAAATAAAGACTGGGGATTTGAAAAATATCAAAAAGTAGTTGATGAAATTTCGAAATATATAAATGTAGTAAGGATAAAGCCAGGGGGAAAATATACAGAACCCGACTTAAAAAATGCTATTAACATTTCGTGTCCAGATTTAAGACAGCAAATAGCAATATGGAGTCTAGCTAAATTTGGCTTATCTTACGATGGACTTATGGTTCATGTTCTATCAGGATTCAATATACCAGTTGTAAATATTATGGGAGGTTTGGTGTCTCCTGATGTTATGAGCTATCCAAATAATATTAATTTATACTATGAGCATCATATGACTCCATGCGGATCTACATTTGACTGTGCTCATTGTTATCAAGCAAACCAATATATTACTGTAGATAAGGTACTAGAAGCATGTCAGAAATTCTTGTAATACAAACTGAAGTTGGTGGTGTTGGTGGATATGTTTATAGACCAGATGAAAGCCCAGCAGCTCTAGAGGCTTCAAAACTCTTTGGTGAATTGACTAAAACAGTAAAAAGATATTGCAACAAACATGGATATGATTATCAAAAAATAACTGAGTATCCAAAGGATGTTGATATTTTATTCTTTAATAAGAGCACTAAGACTGAAGAGCATGACTATTCTCAAGGCGGGAAAAATAAATGTTCTACTCTTATTCGTTATTTAAATATGTACAATCCAGACTATCGTGTTATAATAACTCTAGATAATGATATTTGGATTCCGGAATGGGCAGAGCCTCTTCCAGAAGTTACAGGCCATATGGGAGTAGAAGATAAGGGAAAGTCTTGGAATAATTTTAAAAATCATCATCCGATCCCATTTGGAAAATTTATTAATGGTGGCGTTCAAATGGTGGATCAAAAAGCTGGCCAAAGTTTAAGTAAATTTGTAAGGCGTAAATGTGAACATAAAATACTTCCAATCATCCATACTGACCAAGCATATATGAACGAATGGAGATCGAGAAATCTACCATCTAGTTATATACTGGATAAAAAGTGGAACTATATGGTAGATTGTTATCCAAGAACACAAGACTATTCTAAATATAACTTTATTCATTATGCTGGTTGGAAAGGAAGAAGCTATTTGATTGAAGACTATAAAAATGGAATTATAAAATGATACACATACCAGTGAGTATTGGTGAACTCTTTGATAAGATTAGTATCCTTGAAATAAAAGTAAACCAAAGCATTGATGCTGCTCAAGATGAGCTAGACTTACTAAATAAAGAGAAACCTGAACATGTTCCAATCTATGTTCAAGGATTATATAAAGCTTTATATGCAATTAATCTTCAGCTGTGGGATATTGAAGATCGGAAAAGAGAGATGGAACAACAGCAAGACTTCAAGCTAGAGTTTATTGAATATGCAAGGGCAGTATATATTCTTAATGATGAAAGAGCTCGACTAAAGGGTTTAATCAACAAATTTATGGGTTCTCCAATTAGAGAACATAAAAGTCACAGAGAGTATTAATATGAGTGAAGACATTGTAATTGTAACTGGTGGATTTGATCCTATTCATTCCGGTCATATTGAAATGATTAAAGTAGCAAGAAGTATGGGAAGAGTAGTTATTGGTTTAAATTCTGATGAATGGTTAACTAGAAAGAAAGGTCATCCATTTATGCCTTTCAACGAACGATATGCGGTTTTAGATCAATTTAAAAATATTCTCCAAGTTCTACCATTTAACGACCAAGATAATTCTGCCAAAGATGCCATCTTAAAAGTTCGTAAAATGTTTCCAAAGAATAAAATCATATTTGCAAATGGTGGCGACAGAACTCAAGAAAATATTCCTGAAATGGACATTGATGATGACAATATTGAATTTGTATTTGGTATTGGCGGTGAAAATAAAAAGAACTCTAGTAGTTGGATTTTAGATAAATGGAAGACAAACCGGACAGAAAGAGACTGGGGTTACTGGCGAGTCCTAGATGATAAGAAAACAGTAAAAGTAAAAGAACTAGTAATAATGCCAGGGTGTTCTTTATCAGATCAAAAACATTATCATAGGTCAGAACATTGGTACATATTAGAAGGCGCCATGAAAATGGAGATTGAACATGGCGATGTTATTTCTACAAACTTAGGCAGGGATGAGACAATAGCGCTGAAGCAACATCAAACTTATGTTATTCATAGAGAGGATTGGCACAAAGCGTACAATCCTTTTGATAAACCTTGTCATGTACTTGAAGTACAGTATGGAACTAAATGTGTAGAGGACGATATTGAAAGACGATGAAAGCTTATTGCATAGCCCTTAGTGATAATAAAAATTCAATGGTTGGATTAGAAAAATTAATCCAATCATCATTTAATGTTGGTAATAAATTTGAAATAAACCACTTTGATGCTATAGTACCAGAAGATGTTAGTACGATTTTAAAATCATTGAACATCAAATGGAATTGGCCATGGGAGGGACAAACAACTGATTTCGCGTCCGGACTTACTAAAACTGCATATGTAACTCGTAATCCAAAAGCTCGCATTGCATGTGCACTCAGCCATTACTATTTGTGGCAAGATTGTGTCTATAATGAAGAACCATTTCTTATTCTAGAACATGATGCATATTTTCAAATACCTATTGATTTTGATATTAATGATACTCAATTTGATATACTTGGAATCAATAATCCATTAGGCTGCACTAGAAAAGCTAGAGAATTTTATCAATACGTCATAGATAGTTCTAAATCATATATGCCATCTCCTTGGATAGACAAACAAACAATTCCACAAGGTATTGCTGGAAATTCAGCATATATAATAAAACCAAATGCAGCAAAACAATTACTAGGTTTAGTTAATGAATTTGGTCTTTGGCCTAATGATGCTATTATGTGCCGACAATTGGTGCCAAAACTAGGTGTCACTCGAAAATTTTATACAACACGCCAGAACATGAAAAGTAGTACGACATTATGAAAAATTATGTAATTACTATTCAAGATATTCCCCAATCAGTAACGTCTGCAAAACGATGCGTATCATCTGGAAAAATGTTTTCAGTTGATATTGAGCATTTTGATGCTATTACACCTAGAAATACAGATGTCTTTGAAAGATTGAAAGAATTAGAGCTACCAGATAAAAACTTTCAAGAGATCTATTCTCGGATGGAAAATTGTATAGCTGGTTTTTTATCACACTTTACTTTATGGAATATGTGTGCTGAAAGTGGAGAAGAGTTTCACATCTTTGAACATGATGCAGTCTTAGTAGATTATCTTCCTAACAACTTACAATATAATGGTTGTATTAGTCTAGGAAGACCATCTTATGGTAAATTTAATATTCCAGCAATTATTGGTACTAATAGTTTAGTATCTAAACAATATTTTCCTGGAGCACACGCATATAGACTTACTCCAAAGCGAGCAGCAGAAATTGTAGAGAAAGCAAAGATAGCAGCAGGTCCAACTGATACTTATCTTGATATTAGAAGATTTCCATTCTTACAAGAATATTATCCTTGGCCAGTTGAAGTGAGAGAAACATTTACCACTATCCAAAAAGTTGATGGATGCTGGGCTAAGCATGGATTTAATAATGAGTACAAAATTATCTAAAGTTTTTATTACGGGTAGTGATAGCAATACTCGATGGCTTGATAACTGGTTTAAGTCAAATTTTTATAAACATAATCCAAATGCTGAATTGGTTGTTTATGACTTTGATAAATATTTCAACGAGAATCAGAGATGGTTCAAAAAGCCAGCAGCTATGTTAGAAGCTTCTATGACATTTGATAGTGTTTGCTGGATTGATAATGACATAGAAATTAGATCTAACATAGAACGTATATTTGATTTTATAGAACCAAATAAATTATTGATGGCAGAGGATCGTCCTTGGAGCACTAGACGTGGAGAAAAATGGCATAATTCTGGAGTTGTAGGATTTCAAGGCACGCCAAAGATTTTAAGAGAATGGGCTAGTGCTGTACAAACAGTAGATCAAAGGCCTAATCCAATGTATGGAGATCAAGATGTCTTACATGAATTAGTACGAGGTGATATGAAAAGATTTATTCATATTACTGATTTACCTAGAAACTATAATACACTAAGATTAGATTTAATAGATAACACCGCTCCTCCAACAATTAGAATGATGCATTGGACTGGAGCAAAAGGAAAACAAGAAATCAAGAGGCAGATGAATGAGTAAAGTTGCTCATGTTATTGGTAATGGTGATAAAGTAACAATGTTCAAGCCAGCGAAAGGTTTGAAAATTGCTTGTAATGTTCCACCTTTTCATGTGAATAATTTGTATACTACATGTATTGTTGACTTCAAAATGTGTCATGCACTTCATGAAGAAAGTGTTACTATTGGTGGGGATTGGACATGTGGATTCAGGCCAAAAATATATTGTGATAAGAACCCTGGGTTTTATATGAAGTTTGCCCCGCAGATCAAAGAATTTTATACAGCATTGCCAACATATACAAAATTAAAACCAAATGAAACACAAGGCAATATGTACACTAATTTTAATTGTGGTCATATGGCAACTCATTATGCTGCAAATAAATTAAAGTGCGATGAGATTCATTTATATGGTTTTGACTCATTATTTGATTGGAACATGAGAAGCTATTCTGATCTAGTATTAAACTCTGATAGAGGGAATGCAAATAACCATCGTCTCATTGGTAATTGGAGACCAATTTGGAATGGAATCTTTAAGGAATTTTCTGATACACAATTTATTTTCTATCATTCTCATTCGGATATAAAAATTAAAATTCCAGAAAATGTAGAAATTCGCACAAAAAACTAGTTTACAATAATGAAAATATAGTATAGAATACTTTTATGATTGTTATTGATTTTCAAAATAAATGCGCCAAGCACCGTAAGCGAGCTATTGAGGATGCAATTATGTTTGCTTCATCTCAATTGATGTCACGTATTCGTAAGCCAGTTTATATAAATATTCGTACGATACGTAAGTTAGCAGAAAAACAAGGAGTTTATGGCGACTGTATGGATGAAGGAGATCGTGAATTTACGATCCGCATCGATGTATCTCTCCCCTTCGATGAAATGATTAGTACAATATTGCATGAAATGGTTCATGTATGGCAATACGTCTCTAAACGTATGGTACAAAATTGGGCACACGAGATACGATTTGCAAAGGAAGTTTATAGTTCGGAGTTGCCATATGATGCAAGACCTTGGGAGGTAGAAGCGCATCGTAAAGAAAAAGAATTAAAGGAGAAATGGGATGGCCATTACCGATATTGAGAAAGCGTGTATGGATATATGCGATGACTCTATCAATATGCATGTTCCGTGGTACTTAATGGCAGCATATGCCTATTATGTAGAAGACAATCCAATACTTGAGGATAAGACATTTGACATGATAGCAAGAAGAATACTTGATCATTGGGATGAGATAGAGCATCCTCATAAAAAATGTTTGAGTAAAGACATGTTAGAAGCTGGTACTTTTCTTGGAGAGTATCCAACTCGTGTTAAAGGAGCATTGGACAGTGTCAGACACGCCTATCGATGATCCAATTGATGGAATTGATTTGACTGACTTAGATGGATGGACATATAGTAATGACAGTAGTAGAATGCGCAAGAAGAATAATGGAAAAGGATTGGAAGGGAATTCAGGAGATCGATATCAAGACTCTTGGATACGCTTTGATAATAGTTGATGAGGTGTACAAATGAGAATAATTGCAGGACCTTGCCAACATGAGTCACTCGAGCAATCCTTAGAAATTGCTGGTCATTGTAAAGAAGTTTGCGATAAGTATGAATTTGAATATATATTTAAGGCTAGTTTTGATAAAGCAAACCGAACTCATGTTAGTGGAATTCGTGGCAGAGGATTGAACTCTACTTTAGCATCATTCTTAAATATGAAAGAAGAAATACCTCAGTTAAGAACTCTTACTGATGTACACTCTGTAGAAGATATATGTGAACTTGTAGACTACTTTAATGATGCAGTAGATGTTCTACAAATACCCGCATTTCTTTGTCGCCAAACAGACATAATTGAAGCTGCTTGCGAAACAGATAAAATTGTAAATATTAAAAAGGGCCAGTTCTTGGCGCCTTGGGATGTTAAAGGCATTCTAAGTAAATGTGCTAGTGCAAAAGAAGTATGGATTACAGAGAGAGGGACAAGTTTTGGTTACAATACACTTGTTAATGACTTTACTGGTATCAAGTACATGCTTGATAATGCTGGTGTACCTGTGGTATTTGACGTCACACACTCAGTCCAGAAGCCTGGAGGACAAGGTAACTCTAGCGGTGGCAATAGGTCTTATGTGCCTAGTCTTTCCCGTGCCGCCGCTGCTATGGGCGTTGACAACTTTTTTTTAGAAGTACACCCTGATCCAGATAATGCTCCTTCAGATGGACCTAATATGTTAAAGCTTGAAGACTTTGAAAGGACTGTAAATGATATCGACCGCTATTCTTATACCGGCTAGATACGGCAGTACACGTTTTCCTGGTAAGCCGCTAACACCACTAGGTGATAGGCCTATGATATGCAGAGTGGTGAAAAGCTGTAAAGAGGCTAACCTACCAGTATACGTATTGACAGATAACCAAACTATTGGTCATGCCGCAGCAGCATCAGGAGCAGAAGTGTGGTGTGAAGAAATAGATTATAAAAATGGTACTGAAAGATGTGCAGGCGCAATTAAATCTTCTTTGTTTGATAAGTACAATCAGTTTATTAATGTTCAAGGTGATATGCCAGATGTAACAACAGAAATGATTGAGAAAACTATTTGGCATTTAAAAAACTATTCTGTTACTACTATGTGTGCTATGATGCCAAAAGAACAGCAGAATGATCCCAACACAGTTAAGCTGGTAAGAGCTGCTGATAAGTGCTTGTGGTTTGGTAGAGGCATGACAGGCTATGGAGATTGGCATTTAGGTATCTATGGATACAAGCGAAATGCACTAGAAATGTACCCTAGTTTAATTAGTACACGTGAAGAAAGGTTAGAAGGATTAGAACAACTACGTTGGTTAAAAGGTGGATGGGACATAGGTGTGCTCCCATGTGAGTTTGATGGTATTGAAATTAACACACCAGAAGATGTAAAGAAGTGGAATGAAAAAATGAGCTGACTGCTCACTTTTTTGTTTACAATTGATATGAAATAGTGTAGTATAATAATATAAGGAATGAAGGAGAATCCTATGTTACTACCAAATGGCTCAGCAATCAAACAAGACGTGATCGACTGCTTTAACCGTGCTGTTAATCAGCCTGAGAATATAGAACAGGGTATTGGTTCAACTGACTTTTGGAACTACATTGAGGCAGACATGTTCTTTGACTTGAAGGTATGGTATAGCTCAGACTATATTATTGAGTGCTTTGATGTTTTGGCAGATGATTATGAAGGAGTAGCATAATGTATTTAAACCCTGATCAACAAGGTACTGTAGTTTTAGATATACTACAGAATAATTTTCATGCACCGCTTGTAGATGGTAAGTGTAATGCTGATAATATCCATGAAGAACTTACCATTGGTATTCTAGCCGGTGTTTTACCACCTATGGATGAAGAAGATGCTGATATGATTATCAGTTTAGTAGACGAAATGATTGCAGAATTTGGAGAACCTAATGAAGGAAAAGTCCGATGAAAAAAAGTGTATTAATGATCCCCCTACTTGCAATGGGAATTGCAACGGCAGCTGCTGCTAAGGAAAAAATTAATGTTGGTGATGTGGTTGTTTATGACCACACTACTACAGTTGTAACACAAATACCTAGTACCCAAACTAGATGCCAAAATATAAAAGTTCCAATTTATGAAAGCGTACAAACTCAAGGCGATGCCGCAGGGGGTGCTTTGGCCGGCATGATTATTGGTGGCATCCTAGGTAAAGGCTTAACTGGTAAAGACGATGGAGCCGCAGCAGGTGCTGTTATGGGTGGTATTATTGGAGCTGATAAAGGTTCTAGACCTAAAACACAGCAACGAATTGTTGGTTACGAAAATCAACAGCAATGCAGCGAAGTAATTGTGTACACCGATCAAAAACAAGAACGGTACAGTCATTCCACAATCCGCTTCTATTTAAACGGTAAGCGTTACATTTTAGATTTTGTGAAGTAATGACTTGGTTGTTGGTTTGATCGTAATGTTTGGAGGTTAACATGCAAGACTTGTCGGCGCAGATATTGTTAAAGTGGGCATCGGCCCTGGAAGTGTTTGCACAACTCGGATCCAAACTGGTGTTGGTTACCCTCAGCTTTCCGCTGTTATTGAGTGCGCTGATGCTGCTCACGGTCTCGGTGGCCATATTATTGCGTTTTGTGGCCGCACTTGCCCTGGCGATGTAGCGATTGGTGTTTTGTTGATGGGGACAACTGATATGCTTAAAACACTGAAAGAAAAAGAATTTGAGAATTTGACTCCTTAGCTCAGCGGATTAGAGCAAGTGCCTTCTAAGCACTAGGTCGTGGGTTCGAATCCTTCAGGGGTCGCCAGTTAAAATCCACCTAAGAGTCTGCAGCTCTTGGGATGGTGAGTGACCATCAGCTCGTAATGATGCACGGTCTTCCGGTGTACGGTGGAGATAGGGAGAGGAGCACCTAGGAAGGTTCCTCTCCTGATTATATTATTACTTGTTGGAGAGTTGGCAGAGTCTGGCTTAATGCAACGGTTTTGAAAACCGTCGAACATGAAAGTGTTCCGTGGGTTCGAATCCCACACTCTCCGCCAGTTTTATGCGGATGTAGCTCAGTTGGTAGAGCGCGGTCCTTCCAAGTCCGATGTCGTCAGTTCGAATCTGATCATCCGCTCCAAATTATATTATTACTCGGTGTGGCGCAGTCTGGTAGCGCACCTGTTTTGGGTACAGGGGGTCGTTGGTTCGAATCCAGCCACCGAGACCAATTATAAACAGGAGAAATAAAATGGAAGTAGTCGTAATATGGTTTTTGTCAATGGTGGCAATGAACACAGAAATCGAAAAGAATAAAAATAATATTGATAGTTTAAATGCAGAAGTAGTAATGCTTCAAGTTGAAAACGCTAATATCAATAAACAACTGGCTGGACATGAGCAAGCTATTATTGATACAGCTGCATCGCATTCTTCGTTTTATGCTCGTCAGCAAATTGATAACGATGTGTATGAGGATTCTATTGAAATTCTTAATCAAAGATTAAATGCATTAGAAAAACCTGAGCAAAACTAATGCTGCTCAGGTTCTTATAGACATAACTATTCTTTAGGTGCGCTCTTACCTTTAGAGTAAGCTTGCGCACCAAAGAACGCAGCTACTAGGCCAGCGATAGCTACAAAGTACGTTGGAGCAATATCACCTACAATCTTTGCGGCTGCATCGATTCCTAGTATCGATGTAATCATAATAAGGACTGGATACAACAGCATACCCCATAGTGCAAACCATGCCATTGCTCTTATCTGGTCCTCTTTTTTATCTTCATTCTCTTGCATCTTTTTACGATGTTCGAACTCTGCTATTTCTTTAGCTCGAGCCATTTCTTCATCAGTAATGACTCCATCTCCATCTGCATCTAAATGTGCAAATATTGAATCAGGTTCTAGTGTTTTTGCTGCGGCCATTGTTTTCATCTCCACTCCGAATGCGTTTTTCTCAGCCATTAAAGCTCTTCCTCGATGTAATAATCATCACTGCCGCCTGGATTCATAATTGTGTTTCCAAATTCTGCTGCAGCCCATGTCATGACTAAAATAGCTAAAAGGCCAATAAAGACCCACTTCATCTTCATGTCATCTACGACCATTTTGATCCCAATCATTTCATTACCAAGAACTCTGAATTGTAATTCCATTTTGCCTTCTGGCATATCTGTCGGTTCGTTTTTTAATTCATCAGCCATTTTGTTTCTCCTCTGCAGCTTTAACTTCTTCAGCAGAGACAACACCTTCTGCAATAAGTCTTGCGCGGTTTTGAGCATGTTGTGCTTGAACGTCATCTTTTGATTCTCCAAAGTATGGAACACAATGTCCTTCCTCAATCATTACTTCAGTTACAAAGCGACCATCTTTACCAATAAAATCGCCTAGTACACGACCAAACTTGCCGCGCATATCTTCGCCATCTTTTGCAATTTGAGTTTTAAGGGTTGTTACTTCACCAAGTAGTTCTTTTAATCTATTTTTAGCTGCTAGACCAAAGATTTTTTCTACTTTGTCTGATGTGCGCGATTCTGGCGTATCAATACCCATAATACGCACACGTTCATCTGTTAGTCTAATACCGAAACCAAGATCGATATCTACATCAACAGTATCACCGTCAACCACCTTATTGACGTAAGCTCTATATTCATACATATACTTATCCTTATCCTGTTATATGTTGCATATAGAATATCGAATAAGTATCAATTCAGAGTAATTGTATTTATAAATAATATTGGATTTACGAGAGGAGATATATTATGGAACAGGAGAGATACCATGAATGGATTAAAAGAAAATTCAAAGAACTCCGTGAAGAAGAGCAAATCAATCAAAGAACTAAAGCTTCCGAAAATATCAAAAGAGATGAATTGGCTCCAGATAGACAAAATCTTGTGGGACATGATTTCGCAGTGGGATGGGAAGAACAAGGAAGCTCTATTAGAACACGTTTCCAAAGCTTTTAATTGGACAGAAAAACAATCAAAAAGCGCTTGTGAAATGCATTTTATTATGTACAATAAAAAGAATACGTGATAGAATAATCCTATATGAAGGAGTTATCATGAATATTTTTATTTTATCAAAAGACCCTATTGAAGCCGCACAAATGCAATGTGACAAGCATGTTGTTAAGATGATTGTTGAATCAGCACAAATGCTATCCACAGCTCACCGTATGCTAGACGGCAACGTTGAAATGCGGCCATCAAAATCTGGTAAGCGTATGGTAAAATACTATGTGCATCCAGATGAACTTATGGAAGAATATCTATATAAAGCCGTGCATCATGGTCATCCATCAACAGTATGGACAATGGAATCCCGGGCGAATTATGCTTGGCATTATATGCACTTCATTGCTCTATGCGATGAGTACTTCCATCGCTATAATAAACACCATAGCACCTATGATAGGTTGTCTGATTTACTTATGCAGATTCCAGACAATATTCCAACCAATAATTATAAGATGACGCCATTTAAACTAGCAATGGCCGACTATCCTGAATGCATCGCTCTTGGCGATCCAGTTGAGGCATATCGTGCATTCTATCAAACCAAGCAATCACGATTCAAGATGGCTTGGACTAACCGCAACGTACCAGATTGGTTCAAGGAGGCAGCTTAATGCAAAAAGATAAATCCAAAGCAGAACGTATGTTAAGATCAGAATCCGCTCGTCAACGTAGACGTCAAAGGAAAAATATTGTAACAGAACGAACTTTAAATCTTTTTGCTAAACTTCGACGACTGAGACGAAAGAAAACAGCATAAAAGTGAAAAAAAGTGAGCTACTGCTCACTTTTTTGTTTACAATTGATTAGAAATAGTGTAGTATAATAATATAAGGAATGAAAGGAAACACTATGAAAATCACTGTTAAGCATATGGAACGCAACGAAATTACAGGCGATGTAATTGGTTTTACACCTGTAGCGGTGGTTGATGTAACTGACTTTTCTAACCACGGTGTTAATGAACAGCTTGAGTATGCATTCCGTTATACAAACAATGTAATGGGCAGCTGGTCTAAAAAAATTGGTGCTGATGCTAATGACGATGTAACTGTACTTGTTGAGCGTGAAGATGGTTTAGGTCTTCGTTCTACTTCAATGGGCGATCGTATGGAAATCGATGGTGTTGAGTATAGAGTTGCAATGGTTGGTTTTAAGGAGGTAGCATAATGTCTCGCAGTGAAAGATTACGCCGTATTGGAATTAGGTTTCACAATATTATTCGTAGGTCAGATAAGAAAGATCTCGAATTGATATTAGAGATGGTTGCTGAACAAATAAAAATCTTGGAGAAGGAGGTAGCGTAATGTATAGTGATTCTGGTTTTTCAGATCTTCATAAAGATGTTTATGGATTCCGTCCTCGTGGTGATCTTATGGATGAGTGGAATGCTCGTACACCTCGCCAGAAACAAGAGTTATGGAATGCTCTTTGCGATGAGCTTGAAACAAAAATCAAGCATGAAAAAATTGCTGAAGAAAAAGCTGTAGCTGAGTTCAAAGAACGTATTGAGCAAGCTCAAGTTTGGGGCGCAAGAGATTACTGGGACGCTCTTCGCTGGATCACCGGATGTGAAATTTTCTATCACATTCAAGACGTTGAACATTTCGTATGGGAGCAGGGTATCCTGTTCACCGACTTTGGTAAGCAACTTATCAAAGACATCGCAAAAGTAACCGAATACAAGGAGTATGCATAATGTTTAAGGTGTTTATGGAAGATATCAAGTTTATGGAAGAAGAACAGCGTCGCATTGAACCATTGACTATGCAAGGTGAGCAATCAT